>Ga0247760_1000055_pt1 | contig 99903 bp, 65 predicted proteins | sample UWRJL171409R4_FD_179936 | JGI IMG/M metagenome (GOLD analysis project Ga0247760, IMG submission 179936) | Plant litter microbial communities from Arlington Agricultural Research Station in Wisconsin, United States - UWRJ-L171-409R-4 | ecosystem: Environmental > Terrestrial > Plant litter >...
GAGGGGGAAGGGGGGGAGGGGGGGGAGGAGCTTCATGGTGGGTGTTTGGTTGCGTAAGAGGCTGGTGGGAGGAGTGAGTTAGATGAGATTGTTGTCTTGTGGGTTTCGACTGTGATGTCACTGCGAGGTTGTCTCCATTTTTGAGAGAGGAGATGAGAGGGTTTACTTATACAACAACTAACCACAGCCTCAGATAAGGTGCCAAAGACCCCCTTCCCGTACACTCAGAGGAAAGTGCTGTTATGCAAGCAATTCGAAACGCAAGATTCTCGTATTCTATCTCTCCTATGTGATGATGATGTTCGGCATTGCGACGCCTTCCAGCTGCACAGCTCAGGCCGCTTGGCTTTCCATTGGCTCCCCTACAAGACTGAAAGTCGGCTGTGTCAAATCCCTACAAGCCTTTAGTTGAGCCAAGACAGCTTAGGTTTTCTTTGATACCTTATGCAGACGCCGGGCTCTCAGCCTTGGTACGAGGGGAAAGCTCCGAAGCCGCCTCGGTAGGGGTAAGACGAAGTAGTTTACCTATGGGCTCCTGTTCTTCAGCACTGAATGTCGGCTTGCCACTACAGGTCCCTGGTTTAGACATCACTGCCACACAACCATTGGTACTTATACGGGTACCTAGCTAGGGGAAAGTTCAAGTTATCAATCATCAGCACGGACTGCAATTGGAAGAAATTCCCATCTCCTCGCCTAAAGCGGCCGACAATGTCTTTTTTGCAGTCCGGGCTGTATCAAGATGCGGTTGCCTGGGCAGGTAATTACCACCGTGACGAATGGCGTTTTCTCGTAGCCAGTAACAACTAGTTAACACACGTAGGGCGAGTTTCGTGACAGAGTTCAGCTAACCCCCCTTTTCTTGGCGTTTTGGTATCTCAGCCGCTGGAACTCGGGGAACCACGCAACCAATCATCACCTTTTTGTCATGACGTGCGTCACCCGCTCGAGCGGCTTGGCCCGCCAGCTTCAGCTTGGGAAATCAGAAATGACAGAGGTTATTTGATTCAACTTGGAGAAACGTCTGTTGCATCTCGGTTACGGCATCATTCCAAAGAAATGCTTAAAGTCAATGCCTATTATCGCCTCAGGCAGGCTTTGTTAGCCGATGATAGAACAATCATCATATTTCACGTTGGAAAAGGGGCTCGAAGCGAGCGAGTATTCATGCGAAATAGCTCATGGCTGTTTCGTGCCGTGCCAGTCTTTGAATTGTCTGCTGTGATTATACAAAAGGGAGAAAATACCGGCTCGAGTCCAAAGCCAGAGCCCCCCAAAATTGATACCGCAAACCCTCTTGCCCTGCCCAAATTCACCCCGATCCATGATATCTGCCCCCTCAATCACTCCAGGCACGTCGCATATAATACACTGCCACCCCACCCCGACCGCTCATTGTACCTCGCTCAGCTTACCGAAGACGACCTCTCCCTCTTCCCTTCCGACCTTGATTCCCGCCGAGACCCCGTCGTAGCCACCCCCTTTTCACCGCCCCGCTCGCCTTCCACACTCCTCCGATGACCCCTCCTCTCGCTCCGCCTCTGCCGATGATGCAAAGGCGTCGAATGCCTCTTACTCCCATCCGACTCCACCTCGCTCACCCCAATTTCAACTCCATCCCTTTTCACCAGCTCCCCCCCCGACTTACCCCCCTCATCAATCATCGCCAATGCATCCTCATCCTCCGCAGACTCCTGCCTCGTTCCCAGTGTCCGCGGATTCCCTAGCATAGGCAGGCGTTTCGTCAAGCCAACTCGCGAGAGCACCCCGTCCCACCAGCTGAGCGGCGTGGGATCCCACTGGCCGATTCCCGAGGCGTAATGCCGCTGGTCCTCGGGTAGGTTGAGCCAAACGAAGGGCTTGTTGCTGTTGGTTCGGGCTTCCATGACGAAATCTCCAATCTCCTCCGGGACACGCAGCGCTTCGGCGATCAGAATGGGTTGATATGCCGGTATCAGCAGGTGCAACCTCACGGGGCGAGCGGAGCGGGACTCGCGCGCCCGGGATTCAATGTGGCGACGGGCAGCGAGCATGAAGACGAAGATGGTGTCGATCTGGTTGGTGTACCCGCAGAAAGCGGGGCCGACAGGCTTCTTTTCGAGGAGGTGGTAGAACTTGGGGTACCAGTCGTCGTCCGGGTGGTAGAGAAAAAACCAGTGGTCGCAGGCTGGGTCGTTGGCGGTTTGGCCGAGGCGCTCGCGGATCATGTCGTGCACGTATTCCGGGAAGTCACGCTGGGCGGTCAGGGCAGTTTGGGCGGCTAGGGCGACGGAGATGTCCTCGAGCTTAGCGGCGATGAGATGGAGGGCCTTTACGCCTTGGTACGTCAGGACGAGGTTGGCACCGATGCCGACGGTGGAGGCGACGGTCTGGAAGCGCGTGGCGATTTTGACGGTGTCGCAGACGGATAGTGCCATGATTTGCATGGTTGGGATGAACTGGTTGGCGCTGTCGACGAGTTTGGTGACCTTGGGGATGAAGCCGTTGATGCTCTGGGATACTTCGTTGACGGATCTGATTGTCTCGCCCATCTTGAAGAGGCCGCTGACGGCCTGCACCGTCTTCATGACCGGCGCTTGTTTTCCAGCCGTCATCACGGCAGCGGCCATGACCTTATTCCTCCCCTTCATCTTGTCGCCTCGTATCCACGAAACCAAGTCTGTCGACATGATCATTCAAGACAACCGAGACAGTTGCAGTGCTCTAATTGTCGCTGGAAATTCTTATCAAAATTGGTTGAAATCAAGGATCGGAACGTTAGGCAGCTGCTGCTCTTATGGCCCCGGTTACGGTGTGGATCTTGCATGTTGGGTACTGTCAACTGACGTGGCATCGTTGCCGTCAAGACTGTGTTGTCTCCTGACGTTGATTGGACCGACGTGGAGACGGCCACCGATGCATGCCAGTAAACGCGGAGAGGATCCACTTCGCCTGTCGACCGGCCTGAATCGGGGCGCCCAAAGACTGCACATCTGTGCTGCTCGATTGGCAACCGGATTTCTTGAGAAAAGAACGGGAAATAGCCAGGGGCAGGCTTGGTGTCGAAGGCACGTGGTTAGTGCCCGATTGAAGCCCATGAGGTTGAGGTGGGACCTGTCCGGGGACGAATAAACCGCGCCGTCCAGACGTCGAGAAACGACACACTGCTGCCGTAAGAAGGCATCCATAAAAACACCGGAATCGATACATACCATACAGAATGAGATGTCAAAAGGTTGGGCTGGATGTTTTCCGCGTCTCGATCCATAACTCTTCTGTATCCGGTGATCGTGATATTGTCTCAATCATCTTCTGCTTCACACCCATCGCTGTTGACCATCGACCAAAAGAAGGAGGCTGGACCTCTGTCATTTTGGCTGGAAGAGTATTGAAGTTCGATGACGGATGGCTGTGGAAGTTGATGTGCCTATGGGGGCGCTGATATCGGGGAAATGCTGCACGAAGACGCGACCAGGACGGCCAGGTTTTCCAAGAGATTGTGAAGTTAATGCCATTCTTTGGGCCGGGATCAGGTACTTGGCATGTCGGATCAAGAAGCATGAGCAGAGCGGTTGCAGCCTTGACCCCGGTCTAGAGGAGCGCCAATAACTGCGGTCTAAGAGGCACGGAGAGTATTGCGTTCGAGACATTGCACTGGGAGTGATTTTCCCTTGCACTGGAGGATGTCTCGCAAAACTGCCAGCTCCAGCACTGAGGGTACGATCGTGCTTGCCTGCTAATAAGTTGCCCTGCAATCGGGTTCGGGCGCCTGCCAATCACGGTCCGGCATCTCACACCCAACTCCTTGGGTCTTATCTCTCACGACCCATTCCTTATCTCCCACGACACGCGGGATGAGCTTGCCAGTGATGTCAGTCGGCAGCACCTCTTATCGTGTCTAATTCTCAAGGACGAAGCGGCGGCGTTCAACTCTAGTCCTGATGTTCCCTCTCACCTTTGTCAATGTGTTGTGATTTTGCCATTGCAAGTTGGCGAGCGGAGCCGTAAGACACGACCGCGAATCCTCGGCGGCACCACACAACACGCGCCTAGATAGCTTCACCCGCCCTCAACTAGCAACGACGTGCCAAAATGGCCACAGACACCCCACCTCCATCCGAGTCCTCCCCCTTGATCACCCACCACAACCACCGCCAAAGCCACAGTTCTACCAGACGAAGACCCAGCCACCATTACGACGGTGACGTCGAATCCCTCCACTCCTCCAGTCGTTCCATGATATCCCACAGTCTAGTCCCGCAGGTCGGCGAGCGCCTCCCGTACAACGACTACACAACCATCGACTGGCTGCACGATCTCGTCGAGGACTCGGCGCGGCACCGCCGCATCCACCTGTACGACCACACGCACGCCCGAGGCGCGCAAGCCGTTTTATCTCGCCTTAGCGCGTGGTGGGATTCCGCTCAGGGCTGGGTGGCAGCGTTTCTTATTGGAGCTGTGACAGCGTGTGTAGCATTTGTTGTGGATGTCAGTGTCGCGACTGTTGCGGACTGGAAAGTGGGGTACTGTGTGTCGAAGCCGTGGCTGGATCGGACGGCGTGTTGTGCTTCTTCGACAGGGGGTGGTGGGGATGCGGAGGGGGTTTGCTCGGGGTGGAGGCCATGGGCGACCGATGGGGAGGACTCGGTGATGGCGTATGTAGTGTATGTGGCGTTTGCATTGCTTTTTGGTGTCGTTGCCGGGGGCGTGACGATGGCAACGCGGACGAATCTGCCTTCGGTCAGACCAGAGGAAGCCGAGGACGTGGGCAAAGGCAAGGGATGTGATGTTCAGGGCGACCAGTTCACGGAGAATACTGTCGGCAAGACGATGTACATGGCTGCAGGCAGTGGCATCCCGGAGATCAAAACCATCCTGTCCGGTTTTGTCATCCCGCACTTCCTTGACTTTAAAGTGCTGGCTGTCAAGGCGGTGGGCGCAACGTTTGCTGTGGCGACCGGCATGTGTCTTGGGAAGGAAGGGCCCTTTGTGCATATCTCAACTTGCGTCGGTTACTTGGTGTCCAGGTGTTTCCCCAAGTACCGCGACAGCGAGCGCAAGATGAGAGAGATGCTGAGCGTCGCATGCTCAGCTGGGCTTTCGGTGGCCTTTGGTGCCCCAATCGGAGGCGTTCTCTTCAGCTATGAGGTAAGGATTTTGAGGAGAGGAGTTCGAAGCTATCAGCGGTTCTAATCTACCCGTGAACAGGAGATTAGCACGTATTTCCCTCGGCGGATCATGTGGCGGTCCTTCCTCTGCTCGTTGGTTGCAGCAGCGACACTCAAGCAGCTCAACCCAACGGGTACCGGAAAGCTGGTGCTGTTTGAAACGAACTATGGCGTCGACTATGACCTTGTGCACTATCTGGTATTCATCCTGCTCGGCGTTTGCGGCGGGTTATTCGGCGGTGTGTTCTGTCAGGCCAACTTCAGGTGGTCTAAGTTCTTCCGTACGCTTCCTCTCATCAAGAACAACCCGGTGCTGGAACTGTCCCTGGTAGTTCTGGCGACCGCTTTGCTTCAGTTCCCAAACAGGCTGATTCGCGATACCGGCGATATCGTCATGGCGAAACTTCTGGTCGACTGCAAACAGCCCGAGAAGTCTTGGCTTTGCAGACAAGAGGCAGAGCTTGGGGGCGCAGGCACTTACTACGCGTGGCTGATATCCGGGACCTTGGTCAAGCTGTTCCTGACCATCATCACGTTCGGGTGCAAGGTTCCGTCAGGAGTCATCATTCCCGCGCTGGACGCTGGCGCTCTCTTTGGCCGAATGATCGGGCAGCTTGTTCCTGGTATCTCGCCTGGAATCTTCGCAATGGTAGGCGCCGCAGCCTTTCTCGCAGGGGTCAGCCGGATGACCGTTAGCCTGGCCGTGATCATGTTTGAGCTAACCGGCGAGGTGAACTTCATCCCACCATTCATGATTGCAATCCTTACCGCGAAATGGGTTGCTGATGCCATCAGCGCTGATGGTGTGTATGACTTGTCCCAACATTTATTGGGCCACCCGTTTCTGGATACGGAGCACGCACTGGCTAGGGTGCGTAGTCTGCGACCAGACAGTGGAAAAGAGGGGGTCATGGCAGACCTGATACCGCCGGGGAACACGATGGAAGAAATCACCTTGTACACGGGGTCGGACTACCGAGTCCGGAAATCCACGCTGCGGGACAAACTTGCAAAGCTCAAGTCACGGGGGCTGCTTGATGCCGGCCTCGTGCTTGTCAACTCGAACTGCATCTGCCACGGGTATCTCCCACAGGCCGAGCTCGAATATGCCCTCGATGTACTTGACGAGAAACAGGAGGGTGGCGTGGAGGATGAAGACGTTGACCTAGTTGACGGTGTCGTCTCCGAGTTTGTTGACCGCAGCCCATTGACTGTAACCGCCCAAGCACCGGTCGAGTATGCGGTTGAGCTGTTCGGGAAGCTCGGGTTACGGTATTTGATCGTCGTCGAGGAAGAGACCGCGCGAGTTGTCGGTGTGGTGATAAAGAAGCGACTGGTAAGTTATCTGGACGGGCTGCGATAGCCTGCCGAAATTCGTGGGGTCTGTATCCTGCACAATGTCATCTTGTATTCCAAATCTTGTATCCCGAACATCACTGCCTCTAGTATAGGGCAGCTCCCCTCCACCAATGAACCATCTCTTTGTTCGTGTTCGCGGTAGTACGCAGACCCTCGTGATCGATAGATATGTAGAAATGGATGGTGTATTGCCGTCGTTTACTGCTTCATAGCTCGTTCGGCGCCACCTCCCCGCGATATGTACACGGCCGTTAGATCGCCTGCCTGCCTGCCCTTGTTCCAGCCCGGTCTAGTTGCTCCGCTCACCGCCCTTGGCTTCCCTGAGCTCGTTCATCTTGGCCACTCGCTTCTTGAACTCGACGTATTGGCACTTCTCGTAGCTGTGTCTCTCGTCCTGCGGGGATTCCCAAGTCAGCACTCGGGGGGGCTCCAACAGCGACCGGCGCAAGGAGACGGAGCGCTCATACCTCGCACTTCCACGGCAGGAAGTAGGTGTCGGACCGGCATCGATTGAGGGGGATGAGCAGGTGTGCGCAGCTATCTCGGTATGCCAGCGGGAGTTTGGCGGCCGACATCTCCTCGCGCGTCGCCACTGTTGGCCGGGTTAGCAAGCCCTCGCGCCGCAAAGTCTGGGGGGTCCCTACGCCGCGGAGTCTCGGAGCTTGATCCTAGCGCCATTTTGAGTGCAATTGGGGCGGCTCGCGGCGACAATTGCAATTGCTGGTGGAGGGTGTGGTTTGACGTCTCGATCTCCCGGCACAGGTTGAATGGTGGAGCTGCCCAAGCTGGAAGCTGGCTGCAGCACATGTGACCAGGCACGTGCGGCTCGCTGAAGCCCCTGGTCTGTGCGTCCCTTGACCGCGAGATTGCTTGGCGCCAGAGTTGTTCAGCGTTCAATGCCAACGCACCCGCAACACTCAAAGACAGACATTCGCAACAAGGCTGTTTCGACGTCAAGATTGCAATTTGGGGCTGTTACACACCGCTATCTCACCTTCTCTATGTTGTATTGATGCTGTTATTTTTGTATTTTTTTTAATTCTGCACTATACCTTGGTCACCGGCCACCGATGCCAGCGCCATCGCCAATTGGCATCACATTAATCACGATTGTCGCCAGGATGGTGCACGTGCTGTATTGCCTGCCTTCGAGCTGCCGTTGGGAGCCAAGTCCAGCGCCGGGAGAATTCTCTCCGGGCATTTGTATAATAACCGGCGTACGCAGCAGCCATCGCATATACCGCCCGGGTGATAAGCCGAGGCCCTCTATCTTTATTACCTGCCCGTTCCAGAGCGGCATGGTTGCAGTCGCCAGCGTCGTGGCTCACGGGAGCAGATCTCATATATTGCTTTGCGCCATGTTTCTTCTATTCTTAAGATCCTCTTCACCAGCGTGGATTGAGGTCTTTGCGTCTGTGCAAGGCTTCTGAAACCTGGAAAACCTTCACGATGAGGAAATCCAGCTTTTCTCGTCTTCTCGTTTCCTGTGTGGCCCTCTTCCACGGCCAAGCCCAGGCGTTTCTTCCGACGCCACCGCTGCCGCCCCCTATTCGTGCCCTGTTTGCGGTAGGGTCCGATGGCGGTAATGGCTCGTTCGAGCAGTACATCGACCATGCCAATCCAAGCCTAGGGACCTTCTCGCAGAAGTTCTGGTGGAACTCAACCTATTGGGCTGGGCCGGGATCTCCTGTACGGATGGCGAAAGAAATCCCGCTGCATTGCTCCGGACCTCTGCTAATTCGCGGGATTTAAGATCGTGCTCTTCACCCCTGGGGAGACTGAAGCCGCACCGTACACAGGATGGCTCACGAACCGCACGATGGTGGGGCGGTATGCCCAAGAGCTCGGTGGTGCTATGATTATGATTGAGCGTATGGGCTTCAGAAAACCGAACGGTCGAGTGACAGGCTGACAGTTCTGATAGACCGATATTGGGGAGATTCTTCTCCTTTCAGTGTGCTCGACACCCAGAATCTCACTTACCTGACGTTGGAGAATTCCGTCAAGGACTTGGGTCACTTTACTCGAAACGTCAAGCTCCCGTTTGATACTTCGGGGGCTAGCAACTCTCAAAAAGCGGTAGGGAAACACCTTGGTATTGTGAATGTGCAGCTAGCTAACGCAGTCCGCAGCCGTGGGTCATGGTCGGCGGTAGCTACGCGGGAGCTTTGGCTGCCTGGACCCAGAAGCTCGACCCAGACGCGTTTTGGGCCTATCACTCGAGCAGTGCTCCTGTCCACGCAATCTACAACTTCTGGGCTTATTTCCTCCCGATTCAACGCGGGATGCCCCAGAACTGCAGCACCGACCTGTTACGCATCTCGAAGCACGTCGATGAAGTCTTGGGCCGGAAGAACCGAACCGAGATTCACCACCTGAAGGATATGTTTGGGCTGGCCGAGGTGGAGTATGACGACGACTTTGCAATGTAAGGCACTTCCAGCCCGGAGATATTCGGCGCATGCAAGCTGACCGAGACAACAGCTCCATTGGGGGTATCACGGCGAAATGGCAAGGCATCCAGCGGTACTCGAACTACTCGCAGTTCTACCAGATGTGCGACAGCATTGAGGGCGTCAGGCCTGTGAATATGAGCGACATAACGAGGACTACGAATAGCAGCACGATAGGCGGCAAACAGCCCAGCGCCATCGGCGGGGATGTCCTGCCATCAAACATATCTGCCGACGGGGTAGGGCTGGAGAAGGCACTCGCGAACTTTGCCATGTACTACAAGCACGAGGAGATGCCCGGATGTAAGTATCCCGTGCATTTGGAAAGTTGTTTGTCGACCCCTGGGACTGACACTGGTTGCAGCATGCCAGGAGTATGGCTACGATGACTGGAATGATACGTATTCGATCCAGTGCTATGAGTCGCACAATGCGACGAACAGCGCCGTTCTAGATTACAGAGTCGACAATTTTGTCAATCGGCAGTGGTTCTGGATGCTGTGCAACGAGCCTTTTGCGTACTGGCAGGTGTGAGTATACCCTCAACCGCTCGCAACATCTCATAGTGCCTAGCTGACACTGCAACTAGGAATCCCCCGCCTGGCGGACAGCCCTCATTCATGCCGCTCTCCGTCGGTGAAAACTACTACCAACTACAATGCGATCTCTACTTCCCGAAGCAGGGAAATGCTACCTACGGCTCTGCAGATGGGAGGACCACAGACTTGCTCAACACCATCACGGATGGCTGGAACCTGAAAAACACAACCAGGCTTCTTTGGGCAAACGGGTAAGTTTATTTTCGGACAGCTTGGCCGCTGGCAGTAAGAACCGTGCATCACGATGCTAATTTGTGTCAACACAGTGAACATGACCCGTGGAGGTCTGCATCTGTATCGAGCGAAATCCGCCCTGGTGGCCCAATGCAAAGCACACCAGAAGCGCCGGTGTTTCTTATCCCAGAGGCAATCCACTGCAACGACCTATCCGTGAAGAATGCAGAAGTAAACCAGGGCATCCGCACGGCGCAGACTGAGATGATTCGCCTGGTGAAGAAATGGGTTGCAGACTTTCCCCAGAAGGAGGGGCACCCTGTGCGACAAAAGAGTGAAGGAACCGTCCAGCCCGTAACTTATAGATAGCCCTCCTACTTATCAGTTCGGAATACAGCATCTGAATGGCTGATGTAACCCAAAATAAGCGTGATAGGTGTTGGTGGCGGTGGTAGCTGTGACGCTGTCGTCCCAAAACATGCGATGCAAATCGCCTGTGCCGCTCGCTTGCGTTACTTTGCCCCCTTTTCAGGAACTTTCACCCCAACTTGAGCTTTTTTAGAGTCTTGGCTCCCTCCGATGTCAGCATGCCGTCATTGACTCCATCACCACTTCCATTTTTGTTATCGCCGGCACTCAGAAGGAGGTCCGGAGCAAAAAGTGGGGTTTGTCCGGGGATTGAACCCGCAGGTTGACTCACCATAAATTTTTGCGGGCAATGCAATTTGTGACACAAATGTTGTAACTCAGGGTTGAGACCCTAAGGGAGAATCATACGTCTAGACCAGTGAACCGATCAATGAACTTTGTTGACTTGATGTCGAGAGTGTCCGCTGATTTGGTTTTTGCTGTGTAGAGCGGTGATGGAGTGGTGTGCAGAGTCTGCATGGCCTGGGTGCTGGGAAGCGGTGGGGCCACACCACCAAGGAGCCCAGCGCGCCGCGCCCTCGCAGGAAAGAGGAGGAGGCGGAGGGCAACTGGGTTGGCGGGTTGAGTTAGAGATAAGGTGAAGAGGATGGAGCCGCAAAGAAAGCGCTAAAACGAGGTACGCACTTCGTAGGGAATGTGGTGGTCTCACGTCAGAACCGAGATTGGAGCTTCGCACCTTAATGCGGCTGCTAATATGTCGTCATTATGGAGTTCGGAGTTTGTAGATGGAAGGAACGCCTTTCAATCGGCAAGTCAGGACTACCAAAACTTTGCGCGGGTGGGCACTTCGTTCTGGCTGTTCTGGGGAAGTGGACTTGAAGAACAGGCGGGGTAGGCTTTCGCCGTGGGAAGGAGCGTGACAAATTTGTCCATCACCGCATTTTCGTGATGTTCGGGTGTTTGCTAGGTTGCCTTCGAAATTGCAATGTCAGTTCGCCTTTACCAAGGACTGAGATTGGTTGATACCCGCCGACATGGTCACACGAATACGTTTTCCCCCCAAGGGAAACGCTAGCCAAGAGGCTGGTGCTGACTTAAACGCCTCGTGCGGAATCGCCCCAAGCGCGAGTAATCCGGCCCGGCCCGATCAACTCAATGGCGCGGAAGCCTTTGAAGCTGTCAACCGGAAGCTGGTAATCCGAGTGAGCCGGGTGAGGTCCGTCTACATTGCATCACGAGCCATCAAAGATGCATGCAAGGCAGCTAATGCAAGGGCCTTGTTAGAACAGACAAGCTCACGACATGAGACTGTTGACGTTTGCGCCATAGCCGAGAAGTTCGTCCCACCTTACCGGACGAACGTACTCAGCAATTTCCAATGCTAGAGAATGCCCAGACGCTATCAGGCGGGCTGTTCGCCTTATGTCCCCGAACCACCGGTTTGTGGCAGGAGCTCGCAAACATCGCTCCCTTACGATCCAGGATTGCTAGAACGCACGGCCGTAACACTACTAGTACCTGCATCCATGGCCACGGGCATCCCTAAGCCTATGTTGAATTTGGAATCCGACAGAACAATGTATTCAAGTTGACAGTCGGATGCGCTTTCTTTCATCGGGTCGTGCTTTGGCGTCCAAAATCGGCCCGCCGCGATGGAGACAGAACGCGCCAGGCCACCTAACGGCGAACTAAACGAGCTCCAGAAGGCCATCGATTCCGACCGATTGGGATCGAGTTTCGGATCTAGCGTCCAAGTCGGATGTGTGAGGCTTGTAGCTGCAAAAAATAGGTTGCTGACTACCCCTGTCCCCGACCCGATTTGGCGGCTGTTGTTTGCTACAGATCTGCTGGTTGGGACATACCGTCTGCAAGCGGCATCCACCCACCAGGGTAGTTCGTAATTCCACATGCCGCGACGCACCCCACGACATCCACACCCCCAATGTCACATCACTGGAATTGGGATTTCCATCTGCAGCCGCAGCCAGAACGATAGCGGAACAGCCCGGAGAGCCGCGCTATTGTTCGGCCGGTTTCCATAATGCCACGGCTATCAGTTTTACATAGGGAGGTACCTGGTAGCTTGCCGCAGCGACTATTTCGGGGTGGGCTTCGACTGTCTTTGCCAGAACCACACATCTTGGCACACGGCTCGAGCCCTTCGGTTCGTTCACCCAGGAAAGCGAATCAATAATGTTGTATTTCGAGACCAGGTGCTTGGCATGGCGTCTGTCTTCCATGGGAACTGACCACGGCTCTCGCAGCTGTTTCTAATGTGAGACAGACGCCAGTGCCTCTATGGGCTCGAGAGACTCGGCTCCGCACCGATGGAGCAACAGAGATCCCCGTTCCCTACCAGACCATACCCGTCTGTGTCACACAATGCTTCGAACACAGCCATAAGAATATCTACCGGCCCCCGAGAGGCTTCATCGTGTATCGGGCAACATTTACCCCATCCTCACTGCCACGCTTGGGTTATCCCCTACCCCTGGCCTACTTGCACTACTTAGTAGAAAACTCTCACCACGACCTGAACACCTCTGTTTCCATTTTGGGAGCCTGGGTAGATATCTCACAAGCGAGGCGCAAATCCTGAGACCACCGAGATTCGCCACATACCTCAAGTGTGACGTTGGGAAGCAGAATTCTTCTTAAATTATCACATCTCACAGGTAAGTTTGGCTACTTCAAATGGAGGCTGGTCCGCGAAAAGAACCCCATTACTTTCATGAACTTCATGCTGATTACCTCCTACAAGGTTATCCATGGGGTACACGGCCAACCAACCGTCAGAATTCCCGGAGATGCAAAACACAGGGACTATGTCCCCCTCCAGGGACTTCTCCCCCTATCGTTTATACGCTGGAGACTCGGTAGATTCCGGGTCTGATACTTGGGAGCAGCCCAACTCCGCAAGCGTCACACCTCCAGGGCGAGCCTTCATTCCCGGCATTTATTCCAGCAGGTTGGACTTATTACCGGATCTGGAGGCTGGACTTGCCGCCAACTGTTCAGTTCCCTGCTGTATCGGAAGCAACTATGACTCTCCATGCGAAGAGGAAACCGAGAAAGGGTCAGCTATTACGCCAAGCGACCTTCTCGAGAGGCATGGCCTTTCCGGAGCCCCGCTTCCCCCGAAGAAGGGATCTCGACTGTACCGCTACGTACGGTGGAACTTTGGATCCGTCTACCGTCGAATTTTCTCCCTTGTTTTCTTTGGAAACATAGCCGCCCTGGCCTTCCTCGCCGCCAAGTCCTATGCGGAGGGGAAAAGGTTGCTAACATACCAGCAATCCGGCATTGCAGTCACAGCGAATATCCTCGCCGCCTTGCTCGCCCGCAATGAACACGTCGTCAACTCCTTGTTTTGGGTCTTTGGAACCTGGACCAACCGCCTCCCGTTATGGGCCAGGAAATTGGCTGCCAAGGTTTACTCGTATGGCGGCATCCACAGCAGCTGTGCGGTTGCGGCAACATTTTGGTACATTGCGTTTCTGGCTCTCTTGACGAACGACATCCAGTCCCTCGGTACGCTCACTGTCCTCCACAGCTGGATCTACTTTGTTAGCTACTTCATTGTCTTTCTCTTGGTAACTATGTGCATCTCGGCACACCCACGACTGCGAGTTCTTGCACACAACTGGTTCGAGGGAATTCACCGCTACATGGGCTGGCTGGCTGTCTTGCTCTTTTGGGGGCAGAACATCCTTCTGGCCATGGACGAGAGCCAAAGTGGGAACAGGAACGTTGGGACGGCGTTGCTGGTTTCTCCAAACTTCTGGATGCTTGTCACCATCACGATTCTTGTCGCCTATCCCTGGTCAAGGATGAGGCTCCGCGATGTTGAGGCCGAGGTCCTCTCAGACCATTGCGTCAAGCTCAATTTTAACTACCGCGACACACACTACGGCCAAGCTGTCCGCCTAACTGACGCCCCGCTCACCGAGACGCACGCCTTCGCCGTCATCCCGCACCCAGCGGCACCGAAGCCGATCTCCCATTGTGCTGGCTGCAGCTGCCAGAGCCGTCCCACCACCAACAACCTCAGCAGTGTCACTCTCAGCCCTGCTATTCCCCATGCGACGTTCCCCGAAAACTCTCGCAGCTTAAACATAAACAAGCCGCTCCCAAACCCCACCGCAAGCGCCAGCTCCGTCACTCTCGCGACACCCGCCACCTTCTCCCACGCTGGCGAGTGCGGCTTCTCAGTAATCGTCTCTGACGCTGGCGACTGGACCAAGAAGATCATCAACAACCCCCCTCGTCAAATCTACACTCGCGGTACCCCGCAGTTTGGCGTCATGCGCGTCGCCGGCCTCTTCGAGCCATGCATCATCGTCGCCACCGGCTCAGGTATCGCACCTTGCATGAGCCTCTTCGTGCAGAAGCCCGATCATCCCGTGCGAATCATCTGGGCGACCCGAAATCCCGTCAAGACGTACGGGCAAGCCATCGTCGACTTGCTGTACAAGACAGACCCGAGAGCGATCATCATCGACACCCAAAAACCAGGGAATAAGCGGCCTGATTTGGTCAAGCTTGCTTATCGGGTGTGGGAGCAGAGCCAGACAGAGAGGCCAGCTGATTATGCTAACCTTGAGGGAAGGAGGAACACCAGCGGGAGAAAAAAGTCCGTGGGGCAGTGTGAGGCTGTGGTGGTGATCTCGAACCAGAAGGTCACTGAGAAGATTGTGTACGGGCTGGAGAGCCGGGGCGTTCCCGCATATGGGGCGATATTTGACTCATAGTTCTTAGCCTCTGATTTTTTGGGTGTCGTGGCTGGGATAGAGGGATAGAAGGAAAGGGGGTGTTTGGGTCTTGTTTCCTTATAATTTCAGCGTGGACAATTCTTTGGTGGCCTGCAAGTTGTTTCGTAAAGGGTCTGTTTGGGGCGTCGCTGGGATAGACAGAGTTAGATAGAACTGCTTCATCTTTCAGAGACCTGGGAATTTAATCTCTCGAATGTCATGTGTTTGGAGACTTGACAACTCATGCTGGTATACAACTACTTTGTTAGGGAGCTTTGACATGGCCACATAATGGGCTGCCCTGTGAAGCTCGGTTCCCCAGAGAACCTTTCCTTTGTTCCTGGTCCCGGGTCGACCTACCCCTAGCTCTTTTTCGCCCCATTTTGGGTTGCGAGCCGAAACAAGTCTTTGTTCATTGTCCCTTGACAACGACCGTCTTTCCCCTAAAGCCAACATCAACAATGCCCGAGTTTGTTTCAGTCAATTGGCTGGAAGTTTCGAAGTATTTCAAGCATACCGTCCATGGAGCTTTGACTGAAAAATGGGTATCATGATGTTCACACCGGAATACCATCCCTCGCTACAGAAGGTTATAAGAACTTGAGGTGGTGCCCACTTGAGTTCAACATCAGCAGCTTCCAAGACATTTTTCCCACATTGACTCTACGATACAACTTGAACTATCTCAGAAAACACCCAAAATCAACTTCATTCTCAATCACCTACAAATCCCTTCGCAATGTCCTCGCTTAGCAAGCCAGTTCGTTTCCTAGACTTCTCCGAAGTTCCGTCCCGACGCAATTTGCATCACAATCCCAATCACGCCGCGACACAGTATATCCAGCAGCGCCCCCACGGATTCAGCTTCATCCACTCTTTGAAGGAGCCCAACGTCTTCCTCTTCATCTCTTGCATCGACCCCACCGAGAAGGTGGTCTACAAGCGCGAGGAGGGGTTCATCCTGCACGGCTTCGCGGCTGACGGGAAGACACCCCCTGAAATTACAATCAGCACCATGTCAGATCCCCTGGTGAGACGACAGCTGCCGCTCCGTTCGCTGTCTGTCTTTCCGGAGTTGCTTGCCTTCCAGGTCTACGGGGACGGTCCGGTGCCTGAGCGGGACTGTAGCGTGGGTCTATTCTATCGGTACTATAACCTCGGGACGCTCAACGGCATGTCCGATTTCTATTGCAGATATCAGATGCAGTGCCCCGAGTATCTGATCTGGCATATCATCGCGCAGGTTGGTCGGGCGTATTGCTACCTGCACACAGGCCGGATCATCCCAGAATCCGGCGACATTGGCTCTGGCCAGCCCCACTCTCATGGTGTTGAAGGAGGAAACCTCCCATGGAAACCTATCTCTCATCATGACGGACACAGCGCAAACATCTGGCTCCATGAGCCAAGCGCCGAAGAAAAGCAACATAACCCCCTTCTCGCCAGATTTTCCAAGCCATTACCGCAGGTCATCCTCGGCGACTTCGGCCTAGCTTTCGAGGCGGAAATTGCACACGACTTTTTCCAGGCCGCAGGCATCGCGCAAATTCCCGAGTGGGAAACGTGGAGGGACAAGGCGTTATTTGGCCATGTCATCAAGCAACTGGTGTTTGCAACGATGCCGAACGGCAGGGCTTATCCGTCAATGGAAGGGTACAGCAATGATTTGGTCTTGGTTATGCGGAAGTTCGAGCCCCTGGTACGTATGCTGGAGCATGAGAGCCTGTCCTTCAATGACCTTCTGCGCCTGAGTGGGCGGCATGAATGGGAGACCTGGCCTGATAATGCGTGGGTGTATGGTGTCTTGGTCGCTATGGCGGATTGGCATGTTGGAAATTATATCAGGAGCGCTTGAACGGACCCGTTCAGTTGGGTAGAAGTCGGAGGTCTTTGATGTTGTGTAAATAGTTGTTGAATAGAAGTTATGGCGTCTCCATTACGTGTTCGAAAGCGGCGGTTTTTGCGTGACTCATGTTGACTTCACCTCCCCTCCGCAATCGCTCTCAGCCCATCGCCGTTCTCCTGGTCATCCCTACTGCCGTTGTCCTCACCGCTGTCAAGTAACGGCCTGCACTCCTCATCACCATCAACCAGAACGATTGGTGTTCCGTCGACATTTACATATGCGAGCGCAAATGTTGACATGGCACAGAGGACCAGCGCAAACATGAACGGCAGGCTCTTCCAGACACCTTCCATCCTCAAGGCGCGCTTCATAACGAGAGCGTCGATAGGCCCCGCGAATAATGCGCCTACCGTATCCATGAGGGAGAGCGTCGTAAAAACCGTGCCGACCATGGCCTTGTCAACCATGGAGCTCAAGAGCGACTTGATTGCAGCTTGGAAACCGGTTCCGAGCGTGTAGAAGCCAATCCCTAAGTTGAGATTAGTCTCGTCATAAATTTGTTCTTCAAATCAACCGGCCCGATCCGGCAGTGAGTGAGCTTACCAACAACAACGCCTATTATCCCTGGCGAGAACACGAGTATGGCATAGCCGAATGTAACCAGCATGATGCTGATACGAGCCATGGAAAGATCCTTTCGGGAAGGGGAATCCATGAAACGCTTTGCTAAAAAGGCGTCAAATAGCGGCAGGAGGACGGCATACGCAATGAGATGCCCGGTGGCCTTGAACGAAAGTATGTAGCTTGCCTTTTTGGAACAAGCGAATCAGCCACCAAATTCTTGCATACCACCGAGCTTCAAATTGCAGAACGAAAAGGGGGGAAGCACACACTTGAGCAAGAGGAATGTTGAACCGAGCCGACATGTAGCGGACAATCAGCGAAAGCGTCTCCCGCGCAAAGTCGACGGTGAAGTATGTGATGACGAGCAACGCCAGGTTTCGGTCGCGGAAGACGAAGCCTAGCGTCCGCACGGCATGTTCCAAAACAACCCGTACACGGCCTGTGACAGCCGACAATAGCCCGCCTGCGTCAATCTTTGGCGTAGCACCATCTCGGTCTGCAGACTTCTCCCTGTTGAGAGTCTCAGGTGCCAAGCAGGCCAGGCTGGTCGTGATTACCATGCACAAAAACCCTATCACGTTCGGAATCCAAGGGTTTCTCTCCATCAAAACAGCGCCGAGAGGCGGCCCCAGCATCTGACCTCCAATGAAGAACGTGCTGGCGTAGAAAAAGATGCGCGAGCGAGATACGTCGGGAGTTACATCGGCGAGTATCATCATGCTCGCAGCGGTGAACACGGTGTTGCCGCCTCCACTGAGGGTAAAGATAGACGACAACCATATGAGACGGATGTTGGCCTCGATCCAGCAGATGAAGAGGATGTACGCGGCTGCGAGCACCTGCCCCAGCAGCGACATGATCAGGATGGGGCGGCGGCCTTTGGTGTCGGCCAGACTGCCGTAGTACATGGCGAGGAGCAAGCCGGGGATACCATCAAAAAAGGTCTGCCATCCAAACAGCTCGTTCACGGCATCTTGGATGGCAGGCGCCTTGCACCGGCTCTCGTCTGGCCCCTGGCGGAGATCATAGTGGCTGGGAGATGGATTTCGGCTGTAATACTGGCGACAAATAATGTCTTCGTAAATGCGCGTCTGCGGGGCGGTCGCAATATTGATGCCAAAGTTCAGCGTTAGAAGCATCATCCAAACCACGAGCACTGGGCGCCATAGTATTGAGGTTGGGTGTCGCTCCGCATCGCCCCTGGTACTGCTTTCGCCATTTTGTGGACGGGGCATCTTGGATGGCGTGGTGCGCTAGATGCGTTGGAGTGAACTGGAGAAGTATGGAAAGAGCTCGCAGGCTGTGCCTCTTAGATACGTCTGAGACCCTCGCTTGTTGCGAATCGGAACGCAATCGACCCGGTCCCTGCATAGACGTATTCGGCAGGTAGAATCTCGGCTGCGCCTTATCGGGCAGATTTTATCGCCCTGGGATTAGGTGATGTGGTGGAACGCAAACAAACCAGGGCACTTTATCCCTTCTCGGCACCGATCGTCGCTCTCAAACCTAGGTATCCATGGCCGGGATATCAAAGTGTCTCATGCCCGCCGCTTCACTCGTTCGCGGGCTCACTACCTACCTAACCCTTTTCTTGGATAGTATGTCGTCCCGATAGAGGGTTGGAATGAGATGATGGAGGTAAGAGACTTCCGAGATACCGGCAGAAATCAAGATTGAGGTGGTTGAAACTAGGAAGTATGGTATTTAGAACTAAAAGAGCATACGTAACTTCCCACCCCCATACTTGTATTTAGAGAAGCAACACATAGACTGATATTCAACAGCCCTCGGTAAGCGGGCTCTTGCTCGACCGCTCTCGACGAGCGTGAGACGGGGGAGACAGCGGATTCAATGAATATTCCTACTCTGAGTTGAGCAAAGGCCGCGACGAAAGGTGGAATCGAACCGCCGCGTTCGGGTCAAGGTGTGGGGAACGTTGGATTATGAAATTCAATCCGGCTGGTAGTGTTTTCCTTGCTGGGAAAAAGTGGCCGGTTCCCTAGGTCACTTGAACCGTTGTGCGCTTTCAGCTGATAATCTGCGCGAAGATTAGACAAGGTAATTGGCACCTTCCAGGTTTCTTCGAAGAACTTTCTCTTTCCAGCACCTGTCTACCGAGACGCACCCCATGTGAAATCCAGCTCGGACGTTTTTGAACAGGCCTTGTGACAGGCAAGGTACCCTACTTGTTCTGCATTTCTTGATGCTCCTGCCACAATCCACTTCAAAATAACCAACATCCAAGCCGAAGACGAGAGCGATTAGCTCCGTCTCTCGATTCTTCTTTTGTTCAATCTCTTCGTCACTCGCAGCTGGGAATTGTTTTTTGTTCCGACTGCCAACTCAAAAGGTGAGCAGAATCCTGTCGCGTCGTTCTTCCAATCTGCGCAAGCAGCATCACTCACTTCATCGCCCCGCGGCTTCAACTTCCGTTGATTGTGACCCAAAGTTATTTTCCTGCCTTCTCTAGTTCCCCCCCCCCCTCAATTACTGCCTTTCTCAAGCCTCAAATTCCGAGGATTTAAGACTATCCCACCCTCATGACAGCAACTCTTTCCAAATTCCCGCACTAACTCAGCCTTCGAAGCGAGGTTCAACGGCCTTCAGCACAAGCGCAACCATGTCGATACGTACTGCCCAGGAATGTGCGGCCATGCTAGCCGTGCTCGAGAGAGAGCTTCCGCAGTTGATGTCTGCAATTACAGCCCGTGTGGCGCCGGATCATGTCGCCGCGAAAGAGGTTGCAATACTCGGCGAGGCCGTCAGCGTCGCAGAGGAGGCTGTTGCTTGCAAACTCGCTGACACCGGGACACCAAAAGACACCAGCGAGGCATATTTTGACTTCTGTCTTTGTTTTGAACTCGCAACTCGATGGCGTAAGTGTGCTGATATAGTCAAGATCGAATGTTTCTGTCTCAAGGCGAATACGGACTGATGTGCCCTTCTCCCAGTCCCAACCTACCCGCTTCAGACCTTTATAGGGTCCAGTCCATATCGAGCCGCTACCGAAAGTTCTCGGCTCTCGAAAGTGTATACTCTATACTGTGAGGATGTTCGACCAGATGTCCCAATCCGTGACAGTGGAGAACAAGGTGTTCCAACCACCTGGAGGTATCCTAAGCCTGCCAGTGCATTCGGCAAAACACAACCCAAACAAGACGCAGAAATTGCTGTGCAACGACTCGTTGAAATGCACTATGGCAGGAGCTATCCCCCAATTTTGAGATCTTCGATGGCTGTGGCCCTTGGGAACTTCCACTTCCCAAGGGAAGATCTCTGAAACTTTGCTTCTCCGGACTGAGCGAGAATGGAGAACCAATATACCGCAGGGCTCAACGCCGCTTTGGCGAGGGCGACACTTTTTACATCCAGTATCGGCCACTGAATGGCGACTCATCGCGCGCAGGCTCCGACACTATACTTGTGTTACTCATTCGTCCGGGCATTACCGCCTTGAAGCAGACACAGAAATGGGCACTCATGGAGACATGGAACATGCTACAGGAGTGGAGGATGTGTCTGTGTCTAGGCAAGGATATCAATCTTCTCACGTTTGCCACCGAGTTCCTGGATTGGGGTTTCGAGAGCATCAAGACCGCTCCAAGTGGTCATGGAAACGAAAGTCTTGCCGCCCTTCGTCAGCTACAGAACGAGAAAGATGCTGTTTCAGAGAAGCAGTTTGCTCTCGACCGCAAGAAGCGCAAAAGAAACGACGATGAGAGCACTTGGATCAGTGAAATAGAGCTTCTTAAAAAGCAGCGAAGCCAGCTGGAGGAAGATTTGAAGCATAACCTGGCCCAAACCGGTAGCGTCTTCAAACCCCTGAAAGAATCACAGCTTGAGACTAAGCGTCTTGACACAGAGGAACTGAAGATTGGCGCGGAGAAGAAGGCACTTGCAGAGAAGGAGAAAGAGGCCTTGGGTGGCATTAATGAGCATACCCGGAAGCGATTTCATCATGAGCCTCCAGAATCGATCACCGGACACCAAGATGGAGCCATCACAGTGTCTGAACCTGACGAAGTGAAGCCGCAGGTGTAATTACACTCGAGGTCACAGAGGAGGAGGCGATTGAGGCGAAGATGTGCTTATAGGGAGCGAGAAAGGCAAGGAGAAGAGATCCTGAGTGGCATTGATCAGCGTACCCGGAAGCGATTTCGCCTTGATCCTCTGGCTCCGCTCGCTGGTCACTAATACGGGGCCAGCACGGCATCTTGACTCAGCAGAGCACATCCATGGGTTCATTGTGGTACGAGGGGGATCAAGGAAGCTGGAACTTGGGATCGATTTAGGAATGTCCCATCTGTGATATGGAGCACAGATGATTGATGTAGATGTATGATGTCACAGGAAGAGGGCTTTCGGGAGGCATTGTCTGTATTAAATGAACCTGGTTTTCCCCGTCCGAAATGCCCAATTAATTTACTATGAGGTCAAACTTCTACGAGAAAAATTAGATATCTGCACTGCCTTTGAATATATCCAGTTTCTAGACCACACCACGTAGAGATGCAAAGTCTGATTCTGCCGCCCTGACACGTACGGGCCTAAAGACAAGCAGGCAGATGCTACCATTCAAAGAGCATGCTATTTTCAGCGGTCGTTAGTTAAAAGCTGTAAGCTCAGAAGTGCACTACATCCAGCGCAAATTCCAAACCGTGACGACGCAGCTGGAGCTCCGGGAAAGCTGCGAAATGGACGGACTTGCGAGCGCCTCTGCTGGTCGATAACCTCCGAGTCTTTTTGAGACACCCCTTGAGGGTGGGTGGAGGAGGTTTTGAAGAAGTTGAGGTATGAAACCTCGCGAAGAGAACTGCGTAGATAGTGGAGATGATCTTTTTGAGGTGTCTCAGGAGAACGGGGGATTTGAAATTTGAACCATCGCGATTGAGCTGTGTAGTTGATTAGCTCAGTAGGTAGAGATGGCGAGAAGAACTGCGCGGTTAGTAAAGTTAGTGGGAGGAGAAAGATAAAAGGAGAAAGGGGAAAAGATGGGACTGGGCCTGGGGAGATACACGCTTTGCCTTTAGGTTTGGCGTACCTCGGAAGCTACTAACGTCTATCTCCGTTGTTGAGATGGCTTGAGGTTGTTGTGATGCATTTTGTCAAGGCGTTAAATCCTACTACAGCTATTTGAGCGCCTACCGTTGGTATTTCAGAATAAACGGCGGCAGCCTCTGCACATCGTAGTCCTCCGCCTTGTTCGGATCACCGAAAATCTTCAACGCTCTCATCACAAATTGGTACCGGCCCTCAGGCACAATCCTCCCATCCGACAGCATGCCAGTGAACGGATCCTCTGTAGCCCCTCTTCCAGGATACCACCTCAAGGGATATCTCTCCGTACTGCCCGCGATCTTGATGCCCAATACCTCAGTAGTATTCAGCTCACCCTCCACCTCGAGCGGAATGATGTCCATCCGCAGCAAAGCGGAGCCGATGTTCCTGGTAAACACGGCGCACGGAAGCGGGAGCTCCCTGTCTGGTAGCAGGTCCTTGTTTGGGGGGCCCGTTGGAATAGGAACTGTGAAGGTTGTGTTCTCTGGCACAGGAGGAGAAAAGACGTCGTTCCAATTCTGGATGTTGGTCCATTCTGGATCTGTGGAAGAGGCACAAGTCAGTATTATGAAAGACCAAGGCTTTGTACTTCGGGTAGAAGGAGACAGTAAAGACGAAGAGGCTAAGAACGATTAAACTAGCTCGGATCGGACTTACTCCTGCTCAAAACCGGGAGGGAGCGCATGTTTGACGCAACGCCCGCGTAGGGGATGATCAGAGAGTCGCCGTTGGTACCGTTGATAGTTACATAGCCACTGTAAACGGGCAGGAGGCCAGCATCAAGGCCGATTGGCGGAGTTGGAGTAATAGTGACCATGGCAGAAGCCCCTGCGGCGACATGGATCGTGGCAGGTGAGAAACTGAGGGTTGCCCAGCGGTCCGCTGTGGGAAGAGGGAACTTTGCTAAGTTGAATATAGCCGGATCGGAGATGTATGACCCATCCGAGCCGTATACTGTTGCGGCAGCAACGTGGCCCAGCTGGTAGGTTACATCTTGGGTGCCAAGGTTGGTGATGCTGAAAGTTGTGGCGCCGACGTGGTGGTCGCTGTCGTTAAACGCGAGGCTTGACACGTTGAGCAATGTTGTTGCAAATGTCGCATCATATGCCTGCACGAGGCCGGCTCCCTGTTGCGGAACAGGTGCGAGGATGTCATGAACTTTGGCTCCGTCGTACCATTTGATGGGCTTGGCGGTTGAAGACAGTAGGCTCTCCAAGACCTTTGGGTCAGTGGTCCCCCGTGCCTCGGCTAGAAGCGCGTAGATCGCGGTAATCAGCGGAGCGGACATGGATGTCCCCGAGTCAATTCTGTAGCTGCCCTTCGCGGTTGTCCATGTTGACAGAATGTTCTGTCCAGGGGCGCCGAACTGAGGCTTCACATCGAGCTCCCAAGATAACCCCCACGATGTCTTTGGGGATACAAGACTGCCGTTCTTGGTGTTTTTGGGGGAGTAGATTACTTTCTTTGCCGTCTTCGGGTCTTGGAAATTTACTGTTACGTTTTGGCCGCTGTTGAGTAGCTTGACCCAGTCCTCTCCTTGCGCGGCGGATACCATTCCGATTCCCACAATTTCGCGAGGGAAAGAAGCATCAACAATTTGGGTACTGTCGAGAAATTAGAAACCTAGGGGTGATCCAAACTTGGGATTGAAGATTAGACTCACTGTTGGTTGGTACTGTAAACAATGATGTACTCGGCCCCATACTCCACAAGATTCGATATCTTGTTAATAATTCTACAAGTTACAGAGTTTGAAGGCGGGAGGTCTGAGTCTCGCACCAAAACAATGTACTTAGAAAGGTCAGGGGTATCTCGTGGAAGCTGGGTGCAAGCATCCTCTTCGGCAGTAGTGTCGTTGCTGGATGCCCAGAGAGGCATGGATATAGTAGGAATGGCTGGGAGTCCAGCGTTCCAACTGAAAGGCAGCGGTTCAGATGACCCGCTCACACTGTATGAAGCGGTTGTGTGGATGGCCTGCGTTTCCGCATTGATGATATTGGCCACGCTTGCGACTCCCTTTCCGACACTTGGAGATCCAGAAGTCCACAAACCATCGGCTTCGGTGAATGTTAGTAAGGCGAGACAAAAGCTATTTAGATCAGACACTCACATCCCGTGTTCCCTGCTGAAATGATGCAAGGCACGCCCCTTTCCACGATACGCTGGACAGTGACGGAAACGGGATGCTGGTTCCAGTTGAAGGGTATACCACCGGAAAAGTTAATGATATGGCTGCCTGGTGGAAAGTGTCAATTATTTGTCACGGGTACCACGACAATCAGAGTGGTCAGCATACCATCATCAAACGCCTTATTGAAAGCAGCCACCAGAACGTCATCTCGGCTTCCACCGCTGCAAGTCAAAGCCTTGTATGCCCCGAGAGTAACACCAGGCGCCGCGCCGGTAAAGCCCAGAGGGTTTGGTTGAGCGGCAATAATACCGGCAACGTGAGTCCCGTGGCCGTTGCACTCATCAAACGGGTCAGAATCCTCTCCAAGGAGACCATACCAATCATATCCGTGAGATACCAAACACCCAGGGCCGAAACAACCTCCCAAAGCTGGATGCCTGTAGTCGATGCCTGTGTCAATAACCGCCACCTTCACTCCCTTTCCGGTGATTCCCTTGGCTTGAAGCCTATCGACTTGTGTCATAACGTGAGGTGAGAAGCCATTCGACCCGGTTTGGTTCGTAAGTGACGTGCCATTGCCGAATTGGCGTTTTTGAAACTCGGGGTGATGCGTGGGATTCTCAGGCCCTGAGGATGTAGGAGGGTCGTGGATCTGCAAGGAACGGACCGGCCACAATTTCCTTACGGCGGTGAGTTTTGCAATTCTAGTTGTGATGACGTCGGTATCTCTACCGAGTGTGAAGGAAGCCCCCTGGAAGAGACTGTAGGTCAGGTTGAGTGTCGGCGTGACGTCGATGCTTTCAGCCTTCAAACTGCTGTAAAATGACCCGACATCCTATTGGAAATAAAATCAGAGCAATTCTTACTAGTAAGACACTTATGGGATATACAGGAACTCACATGGCCCTCGGCAAGCTCAACCATATACGAACTAGGTATCGGCGTGGCTCTCGACAACAGGTTTTTGTTCTCCTCGCCTCTACGTGCAGCAGAGACGGGCGATAGGAGGGAGAGAGCCCCCAGCAGGGGAAATAACAGGCCGTAGCCGAACATGTTGAAGCGGAAAGTCAACGAAATGAATGAATGGACTGCGGAACGATCTTCAGAAAGACGAAGGTGACATTGGATTCCCATATACTTGGGTGCCCATTACCCGAGCGCGAGCGCCGGGTGGTTCCTCGGCGATTTGTCCGAGGAGAGCCCACATACGCCTCGTCCGAATCCTGTTGGCAGATCGCGGAAGTTGGATGCATCCTACTACCAAAGATTTTGGCACAGCAAGCATGGCGTAATTGTCTGGACGTACGGTCCCTTTGTAAGGGCGTTGGTTCGGAAATTCGCGAGCATGTGTCCCTATGGCAAGGGTGCGGCAGGGTGGGTGCGAGCAGGTACGCTGCGAAGAAAAGACCTTGATGATGAGGGGCTGCTGTCGCGCTTTTCGGCTCGCAAGGAATCGCAATTTCCAGCTGGTTGGAAGGGCAGACTCGTGTATTCAAAGCGACTGGCCAAATGCGGACCCGGTTGCGGCGCTGGGACTTCCCTTGGCACACGGAATCGATAATAGATCTGCCTTGGGGGTTCCCGCCTGTCAGGAAGCGGCACAGGAATTTTGAACCAGGTGGAGGGGAGCGAACGGCCAACCATATTCCGGTTAAGAGACTAGTTACAGCAACCCCTTGTCGTGGAAATAGGAACATACCCCTGGGCAACAAACAATGCAGAGAGCTGGGAGCGAACGGCCACAGCGGCGCGGGAAGTAGGCACTGCCCCATGTCAAATTGGCGAAATCATCCCGTCAGGGGCATTATCGGCTAAATATGCGAGCATACAGCGTCGCTTTCTCGAGGGCGTTCTTCCCCAGCTTGCGCCTCCCTAGCGTTCCATCCAAAGGCCAGGGTATGGTGGGTTCGGTAACCTTCACAAGACGAAATATTTCCACGAAGAGCCGGCATGATATCCTCCTCTAGCCCCCCCTTGTAAAATATGGTGTACCGTCCATCGCAACACCAACTACGGTTCTGGGCGTGAAGCTCTCAAGGGGGAAGACTTGAGAAAGTTGGGACATTGGACTCCAAATGTCTGAGGAAGACGGGTGGGATTGAAATCTTGCAGAACAGCTGCATAGTGCGCCAGCAGGCTTCAAATGCGAGTCTTGCTCAAACCAGTGTCGCGTGCGAAGGGTCTGCATGCCTAGATACTTTTCAGAGGGGAGATCTGCGCGCAGTGTGACAAAGGGTTGCGGATTGTTGGTTCCAGGCTGTCTTGTTTGGGAGTTGGTGTGTGGGGACATTGAACGTCGCTTGCGAGAGGAAAGAACAGCCCTCGGGCTCCTGAGCAGTTTCATGGCAACTACGGGGACGTGAGCTCGCTTCTGGGCAACCTGTAATATTCTTATCCCGCAGCCCAGACATCAGTGATCGCAGTTTTGCACTTGAGCTACGAGGTTTCCCCAGAGCGCCCTCATGATGGCCACGGCATCTGTTTCGGAATGTAATCCGGGAGCGATGTTTTCCGTAATATGTACCACGAGAACGTACCCCAAGATAGAGTGAGATACATGCCCGTAAATACCACGTCCTTGCCACCGTCCGACTCGAAAATCCCCGACGATAACCTAGCTCTCAAGCCCCAGCAGCCATGACCCCAACCAGCATCAAAAACCAGATGCACAACACAGCCGCCGACGGCCTCGTGGCTCCGGTGGCGTTCACCAGGCGGAGGGTGGCAACGAGAGTCTCGTTGAGAGGATTGCGACTCTGGTCCATCACACACTGGTTGAAATCCGAGATCAAGCTCTTGTCCTGGGCGAAAACGTGAATGTACTTCTGCGGTATCTCACACCACAGATAGCAGCCCTGAATCGAGTTGACAGGGCTCGGGGAGCAGCACTTTGTCATCCACGGGATCGAGGCGTTCTGTCCCGGGATCAAGGCAACATTGATGCCATCGGGAAGGAGATGGATGGGGAGAATGTTGGAGTCGCCGCCTGGAGCGCACTTCGGTATGGCCTGGGTCATCTTAAGGCGATTAGTTGGCTTGCCGCCGGCGCCTGGTCGATGAGTGAGTGTCGGTGATCGCGCAACAATAATCTTAACCGAGCAGATAATAGGATTGTGTTTCGGACTGGAGAATCTGGTAAATACGGTTATTCTGTGGAATTTTGGGGACAGCGGGTATCATGAGCAACTCACGAGGGTTGATCAGCGACTAATTTTGGCGCATCGCCGTGCTTCGCGTTCTATGCTTCGGCTGCTTTCAACGACAGCTCAAGAGAATTCGTCTAATTGGGCGAAAAAGTATGAGGGAGTACTTTTTATGTTGCGAATTCCTGAAGCCGGAAACTACCAGTTGATCTTTTCTGGAAGCGTTTTGCCCGTTGAGGTCCCCGGTAACGAAGTGAATGAACTCCGGAAGGTGCGTCCGGCCCAACAGCTTATCGACCGCTTGCTCAATACGCTGCCTGCCGCGTGCTATAATACATCGGATGGAAGTGCTCCAGGCACCTTGAAGACGGAAAGAGCGCATTCCATTGTATTTCATCCAATGTGCAGGTTTCGCATCTCATGTGTGCGTATAAAGCCCCGGTCACCTTTCAAGACCTGGACTCAAAGAGCGGTCGATTTCAAACACCATGGGTAGAATCTCTACAAAGCGGCAGCTACGCAAACTACTATCATGCCTAAGTTGAGAATGAACGATGATTCTTTCACTTTCAGAATCTCGATCCCCAAAAGCGGTGGATTAGCGCCATCTTGGCAACACACGTGGTGGTTTCTGCTTGGAGATTGCGATGTGGTCCGTGCCATACCGGTCGCGAAGGAGTTAACGCGGCAATTTCCCCAGAAAAGTCATCCCGAACAACTTCACAATTCACCTCATCTTCCACTGCCATCATCTACTAAGTCATTCATTTTGCACGATGTGGCCCTTCGATGCGTCAAACGCGCCGGTGGCGGCGCCCTCTGTGGTGCCTCTCCACCCCTATCATCCTCTCGGCGTCGTAATCAACGGCTACACCGCTAACGAGTTCACCGTTCCCGTCCTGCTCGCCTACTTCGGTGCTGGCTGCGCGGCCATCTTCGCGCTCACCAATGTCCTCGTCACCCGCGTCCGGCCGGGCTTGCCCACCTCGGAGGTTCTGACCATATTTTGGTTTGCTCTCTCGAGCAGCATCCATTTCTTCTTTGAGGGCTACTTTGCGACTCATTTCACCAACATGGGAGGCCTGCAGACGCTGTTTGGTCAGCTCTGGAAGGAATACGCCCTCTCGGACTCCCGGTATCTGACCATGGACCCGTTTGTTGTCTGTATGGAAACTATCACTGCGGTATGAACATCAACTTGACGCGACTGTTGGGGCACTGTAACTGATTGTGGCACAGGTGTTCTGGGGTCCATTGTCGGCCATTGTGGGATACATGATTTTGACCGATCATCCTCTTCGTCATCCACTGCAAATCATCGTGTCGCTGGGTCAGCTTTACGGCGATGTCCTCTACTACGCTACCAGTATTTTTGACGATTATCTCCTGGGCAACACCTACTCGAGACCCGAGCCGTACTACTACTATGGGTACTTTGTATTTATGAATGCTTTCTGGATCGTCATCCCATTGTGTAAGTGTGTCCGAGCTTCCTGAGAAATGTATCACGTTGACACAGAACAGATCTCATCGTCTGTAGCGTCAAGGCGAGCGCCAAGGCAGCGCAGGCGTTGAAAAGGGCAGAGAGCGAGCGTAAGGCCGCCTAGGCGTTGGAGGGAGTAATTTCAGGAAATATGATGCGACAGCGTGGTAGTTTTCACCTTGACCGTAGCGCTGGTGAGGCTTCTTGGTGGGTCCTAGGATCGCATGAGCTAGAAACCAGACAACTTCAAAAGATCCCCCCCCCATTTGCAGCGCTCGGCCGCAGTACCAGATGATGCTTGTGATGAATTCGGGCCCGTTCTCTAGACCACGCCAGCGGCCATGGATGACTGTGCTGTGTCCGCTAGGCATCGATGTCGCGGACTCACAGAGGTAGGGGCCACATAGCCGAGCAGTTGGGTCTCCTAGCACCACCAAGCCTGCCATGTAAGTTTGCCAACTCGAAATCTTCCTGCACGCAAAGGGCGCTGCACTGCGCTGCTGCCAGGTCATCGCAACAAGATTCATTGCTCTGATAGCCTCCGCCAGGCCAACTCATCACTTCCATGGGACCAACATGCACCCGCATTGGCAGTCCAACATGCCATAGCCGATACGCGCCTCGCGCGCAGAAACTTGGGTGAGCTTGCATCTATGATGAATTATATGAGTTCACCGACGTGCAGGTGTGAAGGTGTTTGCTACTTGTCCTACCTTCCATATGGGGGCTTAGACGTGAGTTTGAATCCCTCCGATAGTCTCTTTTGGCCAGTAACGGGAGCACACCCGCAACCAGGCGGGGATGCAAGGTAGAGGGCAAACTGCAGAAATGGTGTGCAGGATCGCGGCACATGGCCAGAATAGTTCCGTAAGAAAGAGCATTCTGCCATCACCGATCGCCAGCTCCGCACTGTGCGCTAATCCCTCCTGGTCCAGCAGTTCGGAGGCGAAAGGCGGGCCGTCGAGGTGGGAGCTTGGTATACCGTGCCTGTTTGTGTTGCACTGTATTCTCAACCACAGCGCGCACGCAGGGGCGGGTGTGAAAATCCTTCCGCCAGCAGCCTGCGACCAACACCTTGTTGGGTGTCCCCACGAGTGCTAATTGCGGGGGAGCGTGCAATCACAGACGGCAAAGACTGGCCTGTCTTGAGGTCTAGTTTCGACTGCTGCCAATCGGCCTGCAGGAAACGATCGGCAGCCACCATTCAAGCGCCCTGTGGGCCGGTCCTTCTGGCCGCAGGCGGCAGCGACGCGGGGGCCAAGAAGCAACCACACAGTCTCGACTGGCGCGACTGCGTCAGGGACACCAGGTGTAGCCTCGCTGTAAGTCACCCATTTGTGCTAGCACCATAGTCGAAACACCTGGAGACTGAACATATGTAAAGCAGGCGGTTCTCCGGGTCCACATCAACGACGCAGCCCTCCATCGTTCTCTTCATCTACCGCCTTCTTCATCTTCATACTGTTCACGTTTCAATGCCCTTCTTGCCACCGACTCACGCTTCTGTTTTCATATTCTTTAACTGTTCTTCCGGGCCGGCCGTCTCTTCCAGGCCGTCTCCTCGACCGCTTGGTCCCGTTTCATAGATTCCAACCTTAATCCCCCCGTGGCATATTTTCCTTTCCTCACTGTCCGATAAAATGATGACTGCACCCTCATCTAACGTCAAAGGCCCGCGGTTGACCCTCTTAGTCAACAGCACGACCTCGGCCCGGTTCGATCATAATCCGAGGTCCGGCCTGCATCCCCCACTGTCCAGCATCATGACCCCCAGCTCGACAACTGTCGAGTATGGCGACGGCTTCGATTTGGAGATGACAGTGGCAGACCGGACCAACCATGTCTTCAGGATGTGGCTTAGCTCTGTCCGACCGGAGGACGAATCAGACGCTTGTCTCGGCGATGTGACGCCTGTCATTCGGAAGGCCCGTCCCGTCAACGCCAAGCTTCCGGTGGTGAACGAGAGGCTGGGCCAGTTTCTCCAGGGCTTGGGCCAGGCTTCTGGGGATCCGAACAAACTTCTCGTCCAAGAGAATAAGGGCTTACACCAGCGCGTAGCCGTACTGCAACGCAACGAGGACGACCTTAGGAAGGACAAACAAGAGCTCAACATGCATGTTATTTCTCTACAGGAGAGCCAGGAGGTCCAAAGAAGGCGATTTGAAAGCGAGCTCACACTAAAGCAGTCGACTCTCGAGACCAGGATCAAGGAGCTTGAGGAACAGGTCGCCAATCTTCAGCCAAACCCAGCGTTGCTGCCAGCAGCCCAGCCGGAGCCAGGACTTTCAGATGAAGCTCCCTCGTCTGCGGCGCCTTCAATGTCCAATGCTGATGTGGCGGCGTGGTTCTCGTCCCGCGGCGCCAGTTGGACGTCGTGGGTTGAAGAGTTCGCGCACCACAATCCCAACCACATTACCGAGCTTCACCCGCTCCAACAGCAAGAGATACTCGGCAGCATCAAGACCTTCGTTCGGCTGACCGCTGACGGCAATCTGCCAGCACCGCTCAACCCAAACTCTCAGCGCCCTGAGTCCACCAACACCACTCGGCTTCTGCTTGGAGGGATGCTGTCAAACTTCATTGTCTCCGAGACAATGGTGTCGCCGTTTTGGATATTCTCCGCCCTTTCTAAGCAAGGCTTCGACGTTGAGAGCCCTAGGAGCTACTCAGAATTAGGGAGTCCCATTGGCTTCCGCTCGGATTACGCCACGTACACCAACACCGGCTTCTCAGCCTGTCCAAGTCCGTATTCCGTGCCACCGGCCCCAACAACAGCGAGGTCAATTTCCATGCTGACTCCGCGAACCGGGCCGCCTCGCATCACTCCTCGCTTCGCCCCTATGCTGCCCCTCTCGCCGCCCCTCAGCACGAAGGCCCAGACGTGTCTGTACAACCTCCCTGTAAGGAACGAGATGGAGGACATGCTCACCCTGTTGATGAAGTGTATGTTTGCCCAACATCATTACTATTAACAGGCTACAAATCTAACCCATCATTATATAGCCACCCAAAATATCAAGAAGGTCGACAGTTGGCGCGCTCAGCTCATGCAACTGCTCTCAGAGGGTGGTCTCAGCCAGGAAGCATCAGACCCCTCTATGGCCGGAAACGAAGACAGCCAAATGCTAGCCAATATGCGACGCGCTTTCGCCCGCGAGTTGAAGGAGCGCTTTCTCAGAAGCCCCGCCCGTTGCTTCCTACACGACCAGGACGCAAAGGGCATTGCCAAGCTCGAGGGGAAGCTCACCGATGAGATCGATCTTGCCCTTCGCTTCTCCGCCCAGGTATGGGGCCGCACCGCCGCCTTGACCTTCACGAGTCCCAAAGCAATTTCTGCTTCTGCCGCGGCCACCCCTTCTCAGCTCGACGGTGTCGCGACCACGGTGCTGAGCGGAGCCGATGCCAACCAGGAAGTGGAGGTTGTGATGGTTCTGCAGCCCGGCGTCATGCTCGGGAATTCAGCGAACGATGACCCTTTCTGTTCCAAGGCCTTGGTTGTCGTCGGACCTAAGAAGAAGTTAAGTCCGATCTCCGGAACCCCTGAAGCACCGAAGGCTTCAGAGGCAGTACTCCCTGTGGTATCCATGAAGGCCAGCGAACCTGCCCGGCCCATCGCCCCTCTCAGGCCGTTCAACGCTGTTCCCAGTAGCGGGTGGTTGAAGGCCGAAAAAGCTGCCCCGTGCGTTAAAGCCAAGGACGTCGCCGCCGAAGAGCCCTCTACAGGACAGTAACTGGACGTTTCAGAAGTATTTCACGACATTCTTTGTTCTTCTTGGGTGGGCCCAGGGTGGCTATTTGAGCTTTTTTCAGCCATCAAGGTGATGAAGCTGAATGATTACGGACGTTCTTTCTTTCAATTCCTTCCCTTCACTCTCCTTTTCTGTTATACCATTGGCATATCGCATTTTGGTTCGGAGTCAAGGTGGCCTTCTCCCTGTCTGTCCTTCACATATATATTTGGGGATTGGTGATATGGCTACAAGTCAAGAACTCTCATTTAGAAGATCTCACAGGTTTCATGGACATAGGTGTCTGGGTTCGGGGATGTACAAAACAGAAGCTGTATATTGCTTCCCTTTCCATTCTTTTCTGTACGATGCATTTCTCCATCGCGAGGAACGGAGCTGATTTGTGTTTAGCTCAGAACACGAGGACATAGTACATTGACATTCTCCGCCATACGAACTCCCCTCCCATTCCATCCAGCCGTGCGGAATTACTTGGTAGACTCTCGCTTTCTACCTAAAATTTCCAGTCTGAACTCAGACGGGACCCAATGAGAACAAGTTGACCCAACTCAAACCCCGGCTCTGCAACAACACGCAACAAGGGGGCGACACAGGGAAGCTGCAAGATGCAAGCCACCTGTGTCAGAAGCATTCCGGTGGTTCATTGCCAATTCTCGGCTCAAAGTAACCCTATCAGCGGTGGGGCGGTTGAGCTCCTGCTTAAAATACGTAACGGATAAGCGCCCATGGAAGTCTGTTGGTGATCACCCCTAGCATCGTCGGTAGATCCATCCAATGAGCTGAAATCCGACATCTTCTCCTCCTGCCGAGGAAATGTTCCCACTCACAGACAGCAGCGTGACAATCAAAGTAGACTGACTGCCTGGGCACGAAAATATCATCAAGACAGAGAAGTGAGGTGGAGATGAGGAATTTAGTTGACACCAACAATAATTAAAAATTCCTTTTTTGTGCTATGAAACCAGAAAAATGGTCAACGGCTCGCGTTTGTGTTGCGTATTGCGCATCCATTTTCTATTCCATTTTCGGGCTTCCTCCCCCTGCAGAACACCACCGATTCAAGGCCAACAGTTTATCCCGTGTAACAGTCTCTGGGTAAACCTATACTATTATGTAGAAAAGAAAAAGACTCTGAAGAGTCAATGATATAGAAATAGGCTTGCAAATCCATATGCAGGGGCTGATGTGAACCGAGTAGAAAGTCGAGCCCTGGCTGATGAAGAGGATGGTCGTGCTAGAGGACGGCAGAAACAAACAACGTGAAACCCGATATTTCAATGCCTGAAGAGAGCATACACCACAGCAAAAGCGGCACTAGAAACATCCTGCCAACTGAGCTTGCCTTCCACCTTGATAGGATGTCATCGGTAATAAGTTGGGGAGTCCCCCGGACAAAGGCCCAGGCGGTAGCGGGTTGAACGTGACGCCCGGGAGGGTGGCCTCGGGAGAGTGAGAATCCTTTCGTGGCACCGAGGGGCGGTCCTTTTTCGGTGTGTATATCGCTGACGGGAGAGATAAAGCCGGTGACAAGATTGCAACTGATAGGTCGCCTCTGTGCCCCGTTGATGGCCTTCCAGGGTTCGATTTGGGCGTTGGCACCAAGACTCGAGCTTTCGATAGGATCTTTGTGACCTCGTTATTCCCCTGGCTCTCAAGCGAGACGAATTCAACCATCGGCTGAACCGCCATGATGACTCTTTGGCCGTCGTGGTCCCCGGGTAGCAGGTTTGAAGGTCTCTCTCCACCCAGTCGTTTGGATGAAGCCGGGGCCTGGCTTGGGCAAAGTTCCATAGTTTTGTCTGACTCTAAGAACGTCTTGTTTGCAATATCCCGAAGGCCTTTGACCCGCAGCGGGTCTTGACGTGACCATATCAGACACGAGAACTGCAAAGCGAGATCGAACTCCTTGATCAATCTGGTTTCCATTTTCTCAATGCCAGCGCCGTCCGTGTGATCCTGCAATAACAACCGAGCGGCTCCGCTAAGGAAACGGTCCTTCAGCATTCTGGCGTAAACCCCTCTAGAGTCGGCGAGGCGCCGTCGTTCCGCGCCTCTGAGGCTCGCAAACTCCAGGCTCAGGCCGCCTTCTGAGAGCGTCCGGACTATTTGTGCACGCCAGACATGCATTTCGTGGCCGCTCTGTTGAACTGTAGAAGATTGAAGTCAGGCTATGAACATACAAGCAAATAAGGGGTGACAGTGACGTACCATTGGATAAGAGATGATGGAGACTTTCCATATCCTTTCTCCCGGGTAATGGTAGAGTTGGGATTGCCGGTGCGAAGTTGGTGTTGAGCGTGAGAGATGGCAGAGAAGTAGCTGCTGGGGGTAAACGTCGGCCATTCGGGGCTTCTCCCACAACCATTGTGCCCTTGGAAGGGAGACGAGCGGCACGCGGAGGCGCAACAGCACTCCATAATGCCACTTCCAAACGTGACCCAGTAGGTGAGTTTGCGATTACGACGGCAGGGCTCTCCAGATCGTTCGGGGTGAGGGACAGGGCTTCAAAAATCCAAAAGGGAGACTGTAGGGTTTCCTCGACAATGAAATTGGCGAGCATCCCGTGAAGCAGAACCCGCGCCGCCGTCACCCCATCGTCGCCATTGCTAGCCAAAAGCTCTTCGGGAAGGCCACCGTCGTGGAGGTGAACAAAAGACTTGACACTCTCGCATAACTCGAGCATCTGGGCCGGCAGAAGGCCGGATCGAAGCCTCTTGGGGTCAACATGGGCGAATTCGTCAGCCCAAATATGCCAGGCGCCGGTCCTTGTCGTGAACCATTCGGTAATCTCGCCGTCGGAGACCAAAGAACCACCTCTCGGCGAAGTCTTCCTTTGCCGTAGGATCTCCTGTTCCTGTTGAGCAAGACGTCCTTCCAGCTCCTGGATGCGAGCTTGGAACAGCTTCTCTCGCTCCCGGTACTGTTCTTTTGTCCTCTGGCGGCGGGCCTCGTGGTGGCTCCTTAATGATGCCATTTGATGCGCTTGGTTTTGGTTCTCGGCGAGAAGGTCCCGCTCGATACGCTGAAGTGCGGAAATACGCTGCTGCAAGCTTCTGTTCTCTAGCGCCAGCTCTCTGGCGTCGTCGGACACAGCACTTTGGACATATGGCATGCCTCTTTCGTCAAAAGCCGTACCGTCTCTCCCCTGGGATGACATGGATCTGTCTCTCCCCTGGGATGACATGGATCTGTCTCTACCCTGGGATGACATGGATCTGTCTCTACCTTGGGAGGACAGGGATCTCTGGGACTGCCAGACAGTCCCAACGCCGCCTCGCGGTGTAGTGCTTCGGACGCCCTCGTGGGTATTGCTACGTGTAGTACTTCGGCTGGCGTTGCGGCTGTTGTTCCGGCTGTGATAGCTGACATCGCTGCCGTTCGCTCTCGACATGGATCGACCATATGTGCGAGAAATATCTGATGCTGTCTCTACCGCCTCGAAGGGAATCTCCTCGTCCTCGCCCTCTACCTCCTCCACGACGTCCTCATACTCGACCGTGGTGGAGCTGGGAGTTGGCGCATTGTCGCTCGCGCTGATTGAGTCGGGGCTGCGTGTAAAGCTAGGTGGAGCCGAGTCCGGCGGAGTGGGTAGAAGCTCACGCTCGCCGCCATTTTTGTTAACCCCCGGGGAAAAGAAGTTTCTCAACGGTAAGTCAGACGTCTTGAGGTTACCTCTCGCGGCCAGCGCGCTGGGTAGCGGCGGAGCGAAAATCGTAGCTGGTGGTGGTGCTGAGCGCCCCATGCTGAAGTACTGCCGCACAGCGGTAGTACAGCACGTCGTTGCCTGAACGACGCACAAAATCGGGCTTTGAAGGAGCGACCTGGGAACCTAGGTAGGGACCCGTGAAATGACCACCCGTCAAACGCTCAAAATATGAGCTTCCAAGCGTGAAAAAATTAAGGCATGGAAGGAAGGAAATAGAGGAAGAGAACCTTCAAGTCCCAGCGTGGGAATTGAGCGTCTTTCACGTCTTCGAGACCCATGGCGGATCTGTTCTAACTGAGACAGTTTGGGACTTGTTGGGACTTGTTGCACTGGTGAGGCTCGCATGCAGACTGGAAGCGCCGGGAGCTTGGAGCTGGCTCGGCGAGCGCTTAAAATTCAGCCAGAGCCCCAACTTCCGACAGCAGTTGAACAACGCGAAAGTTGGGTCGCTCATCTCCAGACCCTACTCTCAGCTAGCCGCCGGGCGCCAAACATGACGCTTCCGATTACAGCAAAGCTAGCCAGTATGTTCGATCATAAGAGCGGGGGTTCTCTGATGAGAACCGCTGCCCGCGGGCATTTGAGTGAAGCAAAATAGGCCTCGCCTTCAGGTCTGTCGTCGCGTGATCACAGGTAATTGGCAGCGTTTTGTCGGCTGAGGTGAAACGTGAAACGGGGAATGGGCCGCTATCAGTGGCCGCAATGGCTGAACACCCAAACAGCGAAGAGCGTCCATGTGACAAAGCCCAGCAACGGCATTCTCCAAAGCCTCCGAAACATTCAGGAGATCGATGAGCGCGTCTGTTCATGATGCCGATTTGATGCTCTGTCCCGCTTTTCCCCCAATGTCAGGGATGAGGATGGGCAAGGTGAGAACCTGGAGGCAACAGGTTGGGATGCTGGCGCTTCAAGCTATTTTTGCAGCCAACCACAGGCCTCTTGTTGGCTATCATTGGTTGGTCGACCACCGTCCCCATTCATGCAACTTCCTGAACCCAAACAGTACTCTAACAAAGCATGGTTTGGTTTTCTCATCACTAGTGGCCTTCGCTGTTCAACAGAGGAGTATAATTCGTTTGGGTTTTGAGTTGTGCATCATCAAGGCCTAGTGTAATTATTGAATGGGATCTATCATGGTAGGTATGTGGATCATTGCCCCCACAACCGGGGTTCTCCTGTAAGTCACGCCTTGACATCAACAACGATCTCCCCTTCCCCTTCAGGACTCTCAAAGCCTTGCCAGTACCCTTCGAGAATTCCTGGTGTGATATCAAGCGCCGAGTCTGCATTGATTCCCGCCCGTCTCCTCCTCTGAATTCGCTCCCAAATGACGTCCTTGCTTTCGGGTCGGAAGAACACCAAAACCCATCTAGCTCCTTTTCCTTCGATGAGTTTCTTGAAGGAATCGCGATCGTCTCTGCTGTAAAGGGATCGATCCACGACAATGTCTCGTTCCCCCTCGTCGAGCAGTTTCACCAAGGTTGCTTCAAACTCGACGGATGCCTCTTCAAGATACTCGGAATACATTTCCGCGGGGTAGTCTTGTTCGTAGAGGCCGTGCTTGGCAAAGATGTTGCCGTCCACAGACAGTCGCACAAAGTTAGGATGCCTCTTGGTGATAGCTTTGGCAAGAGTAGACTTCCCAGAACCTGCACAGCTATCGATATCAGAATGCATGGATTACCATTTCGACCAGCGCGAACTTGCCTGCGATCCCGCATGTCATCACCACAATGGGGCGTGTGTCCGCGGGGGTTCTCGAGAGAGGGAGCTGTAGTTGATCCAAAACATCCATGATTTCAAATTTACGCACGCTCCAAAACTAAAGCAGAGAGTACAGCAAGATAAACTAGCTCTCCTGAGAAGTTTGGATCTCATCGGTGACTGTTCGGGGTATTTTGTGAATTGAGTCACCGATGCTGGTTGACGGCTCAGCGCAGGGCAGCCTCCTTCCCGCCCATGTCACGTGGGATCCCCAAGTTTCCATGATCCCTGTCAGCAAATATTCTTCCAAGGCATTAAGTATCAATGCTATAACAACAAAGAAGAAAGATACCCCTTTATGCTGCCTGTGGTTTATAGGCATACAAATGACGATTGAAGCAGCGACTGGAACCCTGATGTCAGGTATGGCGGGGCAAACGGCGACCCCGCCGCGGATACCCGTGATTGCGGGGCACTCGAGCAAGCAAGACGATAGGCCGAAAGCAGCAGGAGCACCTGTAGCTCCAAGCTTTTCACAATCTGGACGCCCTTCTGTGTCACGCCTCACCTCTGCCGACCCGATGCCCCGCACTTTGAGTTTGCGGCCTTCCTCATCGATCCTATCTAGCAGAGTGTCATACTCGGCGATATTGCCTTCCACCAGGTGCTTCGCCACAGTTCCAGCTCCATCACTTCGACCAAGCATCCGACAAAAGAAGAGCCTCCTCTCGACAGCTCCGTCCAGCTCCATCTCCCGAACCTACCTCACAGACTCGCTGCGCGCACACCAGGCCCGTAAGACCAAGATGGCTCCGCAACTCGACGGCTATTTCAAGCAGGTGGACACCTTGTCCGACCACTTCATCGAGCGCCTGCGCGAGGCCGTGGCCATTCCGTCGGTCTCCAGCGAGGCCGCCCGCCGGCCAGATGTCGTCCGCATGGGCCAATACCTCCGCGACCAGCTGATCAAGCTTGGAGCCTCGGTCGAGCTACGAGAGCCCGGAAAGCAGCCCGGCACCGACCTCGACCTGCCCCCAATTGTGTTGGCACGGTACGGTAGCGACAAAAAGAAGCGCACTATTCTGGTATATGGCCACTACGACGTGCAGCCCGCCGAGAAGAGCGATGGATGGAACACAGAGCCGTTCGAGCTGAGCGTCGGGGAGGATGGACGCATGTTTGGCCGTGGCTCGACCGACGATAAGGGTCCTGTGCTGGGGTGGCTGAATGCCATCGAGGCCCACCAGGCTGCGGGCATTGACTTTCCCGTCAACCTGCTGATGTGCTTCGAGGGCATGGAGGAGTACGGTTCGGAGGGTCTGGAAGAGCTGGTCAACGAGGAGGGCAAGAAGTACTTTGCCGATGCCGATGCTGTCTGCATCAGCGACAACTACTGGCTCGGCACCGAACGGCCGTGCCTAACCTACGGCCTACGCGGGTGCAACTACTACAGCATCGAGGTGTCGGGCCCTGGCGCCGATCTGCACAGTGGTGTTTTCGGCGGTCTCGCCCATGAGCCCATGACGGACCTTGTGCGCGTGATGGGCTCGCTGGTCGAGCCGGATGGCACCATTAATATCCCGGGCATCGCCGAGCAGGTGGCTCCCGTGACAAAGGAGGAGGACGGTCTCTACGATGATATTGCCTTTACCATGGAGACTCTGCACGAAGCTCTTGGTAGCAAGACAACCATCTATGAAGACAAGAAGAAGACCCTGATGGCCCGGTGGCGCATGCCCTCGCTGTCGCTGCACGGTATTGAGGGCGCTTTCTCGGCACCCGGTGCCAAGACGGTCATCCCGGCCAAGGTCATCGGCAAGTTCTCCATCCGGACGGTACCCAACATGGAGATTGAGAAGACCAACGAGCTAGTCTACAAGTTCGTAGAGGAGGCTTTCAAGAAGCTCGACTCGAAGAACACCATGAAGGTCCATGCTCAGCACACAGGCCAATGGTGGGTTGCGAGCCCCAACCACTGGAACTTCGCGGCCGCTGCCAAGGCAACGGAGCGCGTTTGGGGCATTAAGCCCGACTTCACACGCGAGGGTGGCAGTATCCCTATTACTATCACCTTCCAGGAGGCGACGGGCAAGAACGTCTTGCTCCTTCCGATGGGTAGCTCGACCGACGGTGCTCACTCCATCAATGAGAAGCTGGACAAGAAGAACTACATCGAGGGCATCAAGTTGCTGGGAGCTTACCTGCACTACGTTGCCGAGGAGCCCATGAACTAAGCCAAAGCTACGTCTGGGAAGGCCGATACCTTGAGACGATTAGGGCTGTTGAGATGCACTTGGGGACACACTATCGAGGAATCCTGAACGAGTCATAGCAACAATGCTATATTCTTACTAGGACTGTCTAATAGAAAGCAAACAAGATTGTGTGCCTGTGCTTCGGGTGAGATCTCTAAAAGCTAAAACCACGTTGTGCTGTGTCCTGTGGTATCATCCATTTCACTATTCAGGGGTATTAACGATGACCGCTGCGAGATACCTGTGTTCTCCATCCCGCCATGCTCCCGAAGAAAAGGAAATGGGTATTATCTCACTCCACAAGCCAGGAACAAAAAGGACGGTGCGACCTCGGACATGCATAAATGCCTGACGAGTAACAGAATCCTCAAAAAAACAATAAGCAACCAGTGTAACGCCCTGGGTATGAGAGTAAGACTACGCATGGGGGACAGGAAATGTTAACGTATGTCGTACTGCAACCGTGACCGCTGAGTTTGTATGACCATCATTATTTCCGGATATTGGTGACTTTACCTCTTCGTCGCTTAGCTACAACTTCGGGATCCCAGGTGCCAGCAAAGATATCTTCACATTCGTCTTCATCTTCCGAGTCGAACACAATCACGCCATCGTCATCTTGCAGGTCACTCTCTTCTGACGCGCGGGATCTGCTGCTATTTGTTCTGGTATCGATGCTCAGCCGTAGGCTCTGCCTGGCGTCACGGAAATCGTCGTGTAACCGTCGCTCATCGTCTCGCTTTTCGTTAGGGGTGGAGGAGTCGACATCCTCCCAGGTGTGGTGGGTCACAACGAGTTGCGTCTCGAGAATGAATTTGCCGATCTTGTACTTTTGTGCGGGCTCGCGCGCGTCGACATACTTCCATCCTATCTTGGTCTCACAGATTACGCACCAGATGTCAGCCACGACGTGCTGCCCCGTGACAAGTTGCCGGTTTTCGTGCCGGCCAACGCGGATGTTGATGAGGTCTGCTTCCGTGTTCCCCGCTGTGATGTTGTCGTTGACGGGCGAGCTGGGGCAGCTCGGGGTAGGCTGGGTGGATGGCGGAGCGACGAGGTAGGCGCGGCCGTGTCTCCCGGTGAAGCCTTTGCTCACGATCTGGGAGACAAAGCCGAGATCGGCGGCGCATGTTTTGCATCGGATGGTGTCCGGCTGCACACGCGAAAGGGTGGCGCTCTTCGAAGGCAGCGCCGCAGCCTCCCGGTCGGACTTGTAGGCGCCCAAGGTAGGAAGGTCGGGGAAATAGGATCTCAAGGTCGATGATCTTCTGGGAGAGCCGAGAGAGTCGGGGGAGCCGGGAGAGCTGGAGAGCGAGGGGACCGCGTTCTCGTCGGGCGTGGAAACATGGTCGGCGCCACGCCCGAGATTCGGCCTCCGGCGGCGGAACGGGAGGCTAAAGGATGGGAGGAGATATAGGGGGTAGGTTGGGCTGTCGTCCGGGGCTGCCGAGACGACCGGCCTCGCGAAAACGGTGAGATCGCCGAACATTATTACGAGGTGTCGGCCACCAGGGCTCAGCTTGCGTTAAGAGGAGGGCGTTGGAAGGATGGTTGGTGAAGACGGTGCTACGATTCTGGGAAAGGGGGAGGAATGCAAGGCGAGGGTTCTTCCCTCCCGAATTCCGATTTTCTTTGACTGTCGGGACTGTCGGGACTGTATCAGACGAAGTGGTGGTTACTCATGTCATGTCGCATCATCAGGCTGAGAGCCCCGCAACGTTATCAGTTGGGTCGAAGGTAACAGTCTCTCTCACAAACTTGGAAAGAAGAAAAAGGGCAGGAACGATGCTGAGGAGGCCGCAGCAAGCTGGCGGCTATCAACGCGACACCATCTGACACGGGGATGATCCTGTTTGTGTGGCTCAAGAGGCCAAAAGGGAGCGGTCGAGATTCAGCTCTGACAGTTTTCTCCTTGGGGTCGTGTCATGGGAGCATCCCCCCGCCATTTCACGGCTGTTCTTTATCGATAACACGGCCTCATGCGCTCAAGTGCGGGGCCACCCATCCCGCCACTGCCGGGTTTGGTGGGGCAATCCTGGGCAAGTGGGCACAGAAAGCGGGCGTGGAGGTTTCAGGGTCGCAGGGACGCAGGGAGCCAGTTCTTAGTGTCGGGTGGTCTCCCAGCAAGCGCCGCATGGAGTTGCTTGTAGACGGGCAATCTCACTAACCGTGACTATTGTTGGAGTATCTGTGTTGAGATGTATGCCTCAGTACGAGATTGGTGAAAGCGAACGGTCAGGTCATCGGAGAATACACAACATCGGAAGACCCGGGATTGAGGATGAATTGTGCGACTGTGCGGTGTGGTCGGGCGAGGTCCCCCGATTCTGGACCCCTCTCAGGGTTCACACCATGATGAATCGCTGTCTGTCCGTGGCGCATGGGGGTCGATCCTCATTGGACATCCTTCCAGCAGCCGTGTCGGAGTGTTGGGACGGGGAAACGGCGGAGCGTCCACCGCCTGGCACACCGCCAAGCCAAGACCGACCAGCCGGCACTCGTTCTTTTTGTCCATTAGGTAAAATGGAAAATGATTATAACCTCTGTGTCTCCCGAGAAGGCCGAGCCGTAGCGAGCAGCCCGATGGCAAATGGCGCGGAGGGTAGATGCGGTTCAACCTCAAAAGCAGCACTCTTTTTGAAGACCAAGGATTTCGCGCGCTGTTGGGTCGACACAAGTGTGGAAGGCTACTAAACAAACGGACGCCCAGGCCCGTGCCAACGGCTCCTTTCTTCCTGTTAAAGCTGATCAGCCTTTTCCTCGGGAGGCCTGTTCCAATTTAAGTTGCGTGTATGCCCGTTTCACCAATGGATGGGGCTCTTCGGGCTTAAGCTCCGTGAGGATCCCTTGAATGCTTTTTCGCCTGAGCCTCACGCTTATTCATCGCAATCGGTCCGGGGCGCCGTTGAGTGATCTTAAAAAATTGGGTCTTCCCATCTGAGAGTCCCTCGTCCTGAATATAGACAATCGAGCCAAATCCTGGACAAAACACTGTCGGCTAAGGGCGGAAGCGAAGAAGCCGTCTAGGAGCCGGTTGGCGAACCTCGGTGGCGCTAACGGATGGCATTTGCGAATGCGTGGTGTTGGTCGTAGACGGAAAGCTCACTAGCAGAGCTCAAAGCCATGGCGAAATCGCAAAGTTCGAAACGGTTCTACAGAGGCTGTTAGAATGACGAAATGCTGCTTGGTTGGCCATGACTCCAGTTAGCGATCAGGGAAGAGGGCCTTGGCGGCCTATTGGCAACAAAGGAATCAGCCCACGTGATATGTGCCCCAACCCCGAGCGACAAATTCCCCACTTCTGGCCATAATTGGCGCCACAGGGCTCTGGGCCTTTCCAGGTTTGCCCCCGGAATCATTTCCCTCAACAATCCATCCTTTCACCGAACCTTCAAGATCTGACCACACCTTTGCAATTCACGTCCTTGAAGGTCGCCCGCACTACATATAGCCTCCGGTATATTGCTGTTCCCTAACTCGACTAACCTCCCAACTTACAAAATCGCCGCTACTCTCCAAATCAGTAATCATTCAATCAGCGCCTCGCCTAATCGACCTGACCGCCGTCCGCCCAAACTGGACACTCAGCCCAATCGACCACCGAACCAAACCAAGACAACCAGCCACGGTGGCATCCTCCAGCAACAATGTCGCCCATGAAACAAAACAATAATAATTACAGTAGTAGTAATCACTACGGCGAGGACGCTGCCCGCAAGGCCGACATCCTCGCCAGCTGCTACCTCGTCGACTCTTTGGACGCCTCGCTCAAGGGGCTCCACTACTGCACTACGGGCGTCACAGGGGCCGAGTGGTATTCCTGAGGTCCCTTCGACGGGACTACCATCGCCTCCTTCAAGTCCCCCCCTCGCGGCCATCACATCGACCAACCAGCTCGCGCTGACTCCTAAGGCGAAGAAGTCAACAACGCGCGGCAATGGCACAAGTGATGGAAACCACAACCGACGAGGGGGGGCAACACTACGGATCAGGGAAGAATGTGAGAGGTTCTTTTGTGAGACGCTACGCACCATGCTTCTGGGTGAGAGGAACAAGGTGTCGCAGCGCTCCCGCCTGACGAGTGTTTACAACAACGATTACGGCAGCTCGGTCGAGATGCAAGCTGTCGTTGCAAATGGAGGATCCCTGCCGCCGACGCCGCCAGACGACTATCCCATTGGGGACTCGAACTGGATGGCAAGCAACGGTATGAGCCGCACCGGAGCTGGCGGGGTTACCTCTTGGCTCGAGATTTGGGATTATGCAGGCGGCTCGAGCTTCCGCGCATTCGTGGCGGAGGACGTCGCCGGTGAAGACAAGTCTCTGTTTGTCTTTTTTGACGCCCACATTATGGGTCGTGACCTCAAGAAAGCGTAAGTTCCCCCATTGCGTAGACTGACCATCCGGAAGGTATGGTGTTGACCATGACACAGTCTCGTTGCTCTGATTGAGCTTGCCGAAGGGCCTCTTCGTTGCGACCAGATGGTTGTTTGCATTGATCGGACGATACCCGGAGAGGATTCCAAGGCGTTAACGAAGGGATTGCAATGGGCTGGTTTTTCGCTTACCACGCTTGACTTCTGGACGTCTGGATACGACATCGTCAGTGATAGGTGGCTGTTCATGGGTATGGAGCTCTAGGTTCGAGAGCTGTTCGCTCGTTTAGGATCTCGAGGCGCGATTTTCGCTGGTTGGCTTCGTTGCTTTCTGAGTTTACACACCGAGGTAACTCGCGTCGGTTCCGGTACGCTTTCATGAGTGCGTGTTAGGGAGGTTTCTGAACTTGAGTCACAGCACCAGATTGCATCAAATCAAAGTTGCATCATGAATACCATGAAACTTGGCTTATCTCAACATCATATGTGAAGCATTCGTCGCTATGCTATTGTCATCCATGAGGTTGGCTGCGCGCCTCATAGATCTCCCTCAAACTGTCTGACGACCAACCCCTTCCCGGCCAAGTATTCTTTTACCTGTTGCACGGTATACTCGCCGCGGTGGAACATGCCAGCTCCCAATGCGGCGTCGGTTGTGGTCTTCTCGAATACCTCCTGGAAGTGTCCAGGGTTGCCAGCACCACTGCTTGCAATGACGGGTATCCTAATCGCCTCCTTAACCTGTGTGATCAGATCCAGATCAAACCCGCTGTTGGTGCCATCCTTATCTATGCAATTGAGCAAAATTTCCCCAGCTCCCATTGCCTCGACCGCCTGCGTGAGCTCGACAACGTCGAGATCCCGAGTCTCCCGTCCCCCCTTTATCGTACATGCGTACCAGCAGTACTCTTCGCCCTTGGGTCCAGGGAAGCTAGTCTTGAGCGTCGCGTGACGTGTGGCGTCCTGCTTCGGTACGTAAACCCGCTTGGGGTCTACACTCACGACGACGGCCTGGTTCCCGTACGCTTTGCTGATCTGCTCGATAGCGGTGTTGCCGAAGAGCGTCTTGCTGCTGGCGTAGTACTCCTCTGCAGCAAGGACCGCATCACTCCCAATCGACACCTTGTCGGCTCCACTCTTGAAGTACATAGTTGCGATCTCCAGAGCGGAGACCTTTGTTCCATCCACATCGACTGTGTCCCGAATGCCACCACCAATTGTCAGAGGAACAAACACCGTTTCAGATGTTCTTTTCAGGATCTCGAGCATGGGCAGGTCGGCGATGGGGCAGTCGCGGAAAGATGTGATGTTGAGGAAGGTGACCTCATCTGCCCCTTGCTCGTAGTACCGTCTCGCCATATCGACCGGCTTGCCGAGGTTTCGTACAGATCGATCGTCCCCTTTTTCGCGCACATCGTACTGGTCGCCCTTGGTAACCACCAAGTCGCCCTGGTCGTTGGTCCGCACATCGAGACAGGCGATTACACGCCTTGTCAGGCCTTCCGACGCGACAAGGTCTACGGCACCGCCACCGGCCGCTTGAGGGGGGTTTGACGCCAGTGCCTTAGCCCCGGAACCGTCCAGAAACGCGCGAATTACCCGCAGTCCCGCGACACCGCTCTTCTCGGGGTGGAACTGGGTAGCCAGAATGTTTCCCTTCGCAACGGCACCGACGAATGTCTCGCCGCCGTATGTTGCTGTCGCAACCGCCCAGCCTCGGCTTTCTAGCTCCCCTTTCTTGTAAGGGTACTTGTAGGAGTGGACGTAGTAGTACTTGGAGTCTGGTCGAAGTCCGTACAACGTGGGGTTCGTGGGGCACGATGCGTTATTCCATCCGATGTGGGGGACTGCTTTTGTCGAGTCGTCGAACCGGTTGAGGGTCCCGGAGACAACATCGAGGCCGGCGCATTGGGGATCTTCTGCTGAGCTCGAGAAGAGGGCCTGAAGGCCAACGCATATTCCCATAAACGGTTTGCCGGCGTCTACGTGGGCGCGCAGTGCGGGGAGGTAGCCCGCCGACGCGAGTTGCGACAGGCAGTGTCCGAAGTGGCCGACGCCGGGGAGAATGAGTTTCTACAAAAAGAAAAATTGTTAGAGAATCCCAGACTGAAATACGCTGGAATCTTTTTTGAACAAGGACTGTGTGAACCTACCTCTGCGTTTGCGACCTCCTCCGGCGACCGGATCCATTCGACTTCGTACCCGAGTTTCTCGATGGCATTGACGAGACTGCGCACGTTGCCGGCGACGTAGTCGAGCAGGTGAACCTTCGACATCTTGAATGCTACCACTGTGTAAAAAAGACTAAATAAATGCCTTGGTGAATTGTACTGCTAGAACAGTGAAGCAATTCGGATGTGACTCAAGTGTAACCCAAAATCTTTGGCTGTCGATGGCGGGGTATTTCCGAATTGCAGCCCAGCAAGAGTGCCCCGCCATCAATGGAGCAAGGGTCCAGGGGTGGTGGTTTTGCCGACCCTGACCGCTAACTTTTGCTTCCCTTAGGAGCTCCAACGCGACAACAAAAGACCTTCACACGGCTTCCATCGCGCGACATCGTGCAGAGCAAGATACTTTCCTTCCTCACTCGCTCCGAGAATTTACCTTCTTCCAGAGCGCCTCGACAATTCTTTTCCATCTCGCCAATTGCTTACAAGCGACACTCGGAGACCCACGGTGCCCCGCGCCAATGTCGCGACAACCAGATTCAGCGGTGGAGTACGAGGATGAATGGGAATACGAGTATTCTACAACAGAGACAGAGGTTCGATCCTAGTGGCGTGATTTTCCGTGACTTGTTTCACTAACCTGGCCAGACATACTATCTGACCCTCGACCTCTCCGTCCGAGATTTCTTAGAACGAAGACCCAACGATCAAGTCGTTCACAACACCCGGGGCGGCTACCGGGTCTGGTATAACCCCCTGTTTAATGCGCCGGAGCCACGGCCCTCCCACCCCGAGCTTATCGAAGACAACCAAGATGGGGAGCAGCCAGAGCGCGAGGACCGGGAGCTGGACAACATTGGCTTGCCACAGACTGCCGACGAAGAACACCCAGTTGACCCGATGCTCGAACAATCCGTGGGTGGAGAGACACAAGAAGTAGCAGAGGTACCGGAGGAGCCGGTTAGCGAGATACAAATACTCGACCTTCACTCCGACGAACCCCTGGTTTCATACCGGAACCATATCTTTCGCGGGGCCTGGTATGAGAATATTGGCACGGAGATGATATTCACCCCCCACGACGAAAAGACGCCACTCCCAGCTCTTCGAAACCTCAACCATGGCATCGATCTTTTGGCGGCCAGCTCGGTGAGGGTACACTTTAAGGAAGCAACATTGGTTCCAAAAGGGGAAGCCGAGTCGCTCCGTCTCGAGGCAGCGCGTGAGGGGGACATGAACGATGAGGAGCTTCCCGACAGGTACAAGCGAAACGGCGGCGTCTATATCCATGTTGGTGGCGACAAGAGCGGCCAACGACAACCTCAAGCCTATTTCCTCGAGGATTTGATCTCATTGAAGCGATCTCGAGGAGAGAACGACGAGGTCACTGTCCAGCCATCAGAGACTAGACACAATCAACTGATGGTGGACGACGAAGAGGAGGAGCGGCGGCGGAAGAAGCTCCAGACGGACCAGGCCCGAGCCCTTCGCTTCCGAGAAAGCAGGAAAGAAGGATTGCGGGCAGGCCCGCCTGACGACAACTACATGGTCAAGATACCATCGAGCGGGAGAGGCAGGGGTAGGGGAAGGGGAGGTTCTGTGCGGGGTAGAGGTCGTCGTCCACTGGTGCTGCTCAGAACGGATCAAGAGGGGGATGCGCCCAATCCAACCCTGGGGCCAGCAACGTGATCCCGCTCTTCCGTCACATCCACTTCCATGGGGCTGTGAAGGGAATTCTTAATTTCTACATAAGTCTTGCATCAATGATACCCGATCCTGAGCTCAGGATTAACAGATGGCGCAGGAATGCGGCTCTCGGATAGAACTACACAGTAGCCGTTTTCCTAGCTACCCCACTAACGGCATTAGCCCGGAGATCGTTCGTGAATCGTTCGTGCAGCTTTTGGTCTAACTAAAGCCGAATGAGTTCCGAGGTGCTGAGATCTCCAAGTGAACCTAAGCGCCTGTCTTGGTATGTAGTCTAGGTAGGAGCTAAAGTGTTCCATGGGCAGACATTCGTTGCACTTCTGCCCGCCAAGGCTCCTCGGGAATATGAGGTGTGACGTCGGCCCAGGGCTGTCAGTTGTGTGGCCCGGCGCACCCGGAAAGAGTCTCGTGGATCCAGTCAGGCACAGGTGAACCGCAGCAGCGATGCAGGGCAGTCCTCGCTTGTTTTGGCGGGGCTAGCCACAGCGTACTGGTACTTCGAAGGCAGCAAGCATTGCCCGCAGACAGAGGTACATGTACCCAAAAAGAAGGTCCGGCCAACCCGCATGGCGATCCCCCAGGTATGCCGCGCCAGCAAACCTGTTTTCTCACCTGGACGCTCTTCAACCACTTCCTATTCTTCTAGTTACCATCTATCTCAACTTCTGCACTTTGCAACTAGGCGTTTCAGCTCATCTTCTACTATGTATTGACAAAATAATACGTCCCTTTCTGCTTGTAGTTATTCAGCAAGTGGCTCCCGTCCCGATCCACTCTTTGTCTCCTGTTTGAAACGCCGGGTCAGCGGCAACAGCGGAACCCTCGTATTGCGCACACCGCAAGACAAGGCGCATTCGGCGCTCTCCCTTTCCCTTTGACATCCAACACGACAACTTGCAACATCCTCGCAACCACTCCTTAAGCATGCGGTACCGCGCATCCTTAACGCGGCTCGCGATTGCCGCTGCCTCCTTCGGGGCGCTCGTCTTCACCCTCTGGCTGCTGCCCCGCCTCCTCAACCCCACCCCGCCCGACGACTTCGAGCGCAAACGAGACCAAGAATGGGTTGACTCGTCCCCCTACTGGATCGACCGCCAAATGTGCCGTTGGTTGAGTCTTTGTGGCGTTGCGCACCTCAGATGGGATGCGCCGGCGATATCGGACGAGGGGTCAGATAGCAGGGAGGACCTGAAAATCGCATTCCTCAGAGCACTGGCTCTGGGCTTGAGCGCTGGGAAAACGTTCGTCACGAAGTCGGGCGTCAGCAGCTGGGAGACAGCACCGATGCACAGCGATCTGAAGCGAAAACGGTTGGGAGCCCAGCAGTCCGGCAGCGACAGAATATTGGAAGAGGTTCCCGATTACGTCCTCGCGCATGCGCCGCTCGTACACCTGTCATCACTCGAGAACTTTTGGCCGTCCGAAATAGGGGAACACATCAAGCATATGGAGCCGCTGGTCGACAGCAAGCTCGTGAATTCGACGGTGCCGTTGGACCTCGCGCATATGGGGAAGCTCAACGCTGTCGAGGGAACCATCTTTTTGTCCAGCAAGGACGACGTCGAAAAGAGACCGGACTGGCTCCATAGCCGAAACGGTATTCCAGTACCCTACGACGATGACGGGGAGGACGATGATAATGGTATTCCTGATGGCGAGGGAAAGAAGCCAAGTTCGGGTGGAGGGAGGACGTGGTGGGACGCTGATAAGGAACACCCGCCCGAGAGAGTCGTGGATCCGAGGAAACGTCCTGAAAGGCCACGCCACCCCTTCCTAAAACGCTCTCAAGGCGAGACACAGTACCCCATTGCCGATCCATTTCCGGAAAAGGGCAATCCGCTACCCGGAGACAAGCCAGATGCTAGTGGATACTCCAAGGGACCGGCAGTTCTTGTTGTTGTCGACAAGGGGTCGGGCATTGTTGACGCATTCTGGTTCTTCTTCTATAGCTATAACCTGGGTCAGACAGTGCTCAACATTCGCTTTGGAAACCACGTTGGCGACTGGGAGCACTGCATGATCCGCTTCGAGCATGGCACTCCGCGCGCCATGTTTCTGAGCGAGCATGCTGGCGGGAAAGCGTACGCATGGAAGGCCATGGAGAAGAGGACGCAAAAGGGTAGCGCGGCGGAACGCCCCGTCATTTACTCAGCAGTGGGCAGCCATGCTATGTACGCCTTGCCAGGGATGCACGCATACGTACTGCCTTTCAAGATGCTGAAGGACATCACCGACAAGGGGCCACTCTGGGACCCGGTGCTCAACCATTACGCCTTCTGGTACGATTATGAGCTCGATCGGGAAGAGGCGGATCTCCCTGCCGACCAGGAGCGGACGAGTCTCACACCTGCCGCATCCAACCCCAACCTACCGACCTCGTGGTTTCACTTTGATGGGTACTGGGGCGATGATGTTTACCCTCTGAGCGACCAGCGTCAGTGGAGACTGTTCAGCGAGTACCACTACACCACGGGTCCGCTAGGCCCCAAGTTCAAGAATCTGGACCGGAGAAAGGTGTGTCAGACAGAAAAGTGCACCATCGTGGATAGCATTGCGGATGGCGAGAAGTCAGCTTGGTATTAGCATATGAGAAAAGGAGCGATATTTTGGGTTTGCTACGGGCGGCGGCGGAATGGCTTTGATACCCATAGTCTTGGGAGTTGGTTATAAAGATATCTTTTTACATCTAGAATAGACGGGCGTTCTTATTGGATATGGTAAATGAAGACAAGCTTTTTGGATTGCAAACACCGTTTGGTCTGGCTGATGTCACTAGGATCTTGGTGGGATTGTCATTACAGCTTGATCATCACGCCTCGATGCGGTTTTCCCCCCCAGTGCAGATGGCACCGTGAGGGCGGAAATACACGGGCCGTTTTCCCACGATCTCGGGTGTTCGCACGGTACATGAAGCAAACATCCGACCCGGGATTTTGGGTCGGCGTCCGGCACGGGTCGGTAGTGGTCGGCCCCCAAGCAAGTGGTGTTGCACAGACATGCATCCAAACGCCTATAGGAGAGCGCAACGGCTGTGGTTTGACGAAGCTTCAGCCGCATGTTCATCGCGAACATCAGAGACATGGCCAGTTTATCTCTGACCACGGCCGAGAGGTGGTGGAACGACAAGCTAGCCGCGCCGGGCAGCCAGCTCCGTGACCCGGCTGTCAGCACAAAGAGGCAATAACAGGGACGGCTAATAGCAGGGGTCTTGCTGCACACCTCTCTTCCCCGCCCCGCGTCATGTTGCTCTCTGGTTTTGTTCCCATTCGGTTCGCCTTCTTCGCCTTCGGTTCGCACCAACTGCCCGCAGCACCAACTGACATGCTCCCTGCTGAGTGCCAAGTAAAGCATTCCCAACAGCACTCCCAGCACTCGTATGCGCTATTTATCGGAGGCTGGCTTTGTCGAATCGGGGAGCCGTCTTCACGAGTGTGGCTGCAGGTGTCTCGACTGAAGGGGCATAGGCCGAAGCAAGGCCGTCCCGGAGAGGAGAATGGCTCGGCGCAGGGGACTTGATGGCAAGTTGACGCTGCGTTGGCAGCTTGGAAACCTGTCGGACCGTCGCACAGTTCCCCCGTGCCCCGCCGTTTGCCGTGCTCCCACCCCTACCAGACTGTCGGGTGGGTGCAGAAACCCGTCCCATCGCACTGGCTCCTTCCTTTCTCGCTCGAGGTGAGGAGGTGGGACATGATAAGATCTGTCGTCGTTAGATTTGCGTCCTGCTTTGATCACCTCCAACCTTGAACATACCCCTATCGAGTCTTCATACTTTGCAGAGCTACGTAATTATTCCGGCTTATTAGCGACCATATCTCTCACTTAGGCTCGTCCAAATCCTTCTTTTACTTCTCACCATGGCCGACGCCAGTGAGACCAAGAGCCCCAGAGTGGGTATCGTCGGCGCGGGACTCACAGGCCTTCTGACCGCCCACGGTCTTAAGAAGGTTCCTAACATTCCTCTCATTGTCCTTCATGTCACCCACAATCCACAATCCTACTAACAACTCCCCCAGGCCGGCTTCGCCGTCACAGTCTACGACGCCGAAGCCTCCCTCGACTCCCGCCCCCGCGACTGGACCATCGTCCTGCACTGGGCCCTCCCCACCTTCAAGAAGCTCCTCCCGCCACACATCCTATCCAACCTGCCCCACGCCATCTGCAACCCCCATCTCGATTTCACTCCCGAGGTCGAGTCCCTCCCCGCCATCAACGGCAAGACCGGCGGACCCCTCTTCACCTCCCCCATGCCCGGGTCCCGCCGCGTCGCGCGCCAGCGGCTACGGAAGGTCCTCGCCGAGGGGATCGATGTCCAGTGGGGGAAGCGTCTTACCGCTATGAACCCTGGCGCCTCCCCCGACGGACCGGTGGTGCTTGCCTTTGAAGACGGGACGTCCATCGAGACGGACTACGTCCTGGGAACGGACGGGGCGGGGTCGAAGGTGAGGGATTTGCTGTTTGGGGAGTCCGAGGCAGGGAAGGTCAAGCCGTCGGGGTTTTTGTTTGCGTCGGTGTTTGTGAGGCATGGCGATGCGGAGAGGGTCGAGGCGGTGGTGAAGTCGCATCCGGTTGCGACGGTGCTGATGGGCACTGAGTCGGTGGGGGGGATTGGGGGTATGTATTCATGGGGATGACAGGGGTGAGAGGGGGCTAACCTGTTATGGCAGTTATGTACGTTGACGACCCCGAGGATAAGGCCACGTGGACGACGTTCTGGGTCAAGATCTGGCGCCGCGGGGTGTTCCCTGACCCTCCCGCCAACCAGGGAAAGGAAGCACTGGCCTACCTCAAGGAGACCACCACCAACTTGGTCGAGCCGTTCCAGTCGCAGATCGACTGGACTCCTGTGGAGGACGGCAACGCTGTGTGCTTCATCGACGAGATGAAGACATGGGAGCCTGTCGGTACACTGGAGAGTCACGGCGGACGGGTGGTTTTGGCGGGTGATGCTGCGCATCCCATGTTGGTGTATCGCGGTCAGGGGTTCCAGCATGCGATTATGGATGCTGATAACTATGTTGATGCGCTGACCAAGGTCAGGGATGGGGGCGAGGCGAAGGAGACGGTATTTGCTGCGTATAATGAGGAGATGGTGGAGCGTGGAGGGAAGGCGGTGGTGCAGTCGCTGCAGGAAGCGGAGTTGTCGATGGATCTGGAGTCGGTTAATAAGATGTTGATGGTAAGGCAGGGCCATGGTAAATCAACTTAGTAGGTCTAGGGTAGGTTGTCACGGGTTAGTTGAGGCGTTGACCCTTTTTGTTTGCTCCTTTCTTGGACCGGCGCTGGTGGTTTGAGTGTTGGGGGTTTCTGGAGAAATACCATTGGTGTGAGCATCTTGGGGTGAAATTATGATTCATAGGTTCTCTCGATCTTCATGAAGACACATATACGAAGGCTGTAGATGAGAGAAACGGTCACTTTCCGCAGTATGGTGAGGCGTATGACACGCGAGCATACAGCTGACGTCGAGAGGGTGAGGCTTAGGTGTTGTACTAGGCTCCATTGATATCGCAGCATATCTCGTCTGGTTTACAATTAGCATCTCCTGCGCTGTAACAGCCCTAGCAGGAGGACAAATGCTAAGTTCCAGTTATTTTAGACCGTAACCCCCTTGTTTCGTTCTTCCAAACCGCCGTCACAGGCCAAATCACTCTTATCGGCCGGCTTCGACTTCTTACTCAGGGTTTGGGATGATCGTGACTCACGTCGCGTACAAACTCACTTGAATTCCGATCAGAATGTATGGATTGCCCCATCTACGCTCAGGGCCCTTTGAGAACACATCTTTTAGTCATGGGCGTTACACGACCGGAAAGAAAATGGTCATTTCGGACCTCTAAGTAGTCACACGACTTAACCATGTCTCATCTAGCCCCTGCCTAGAAGGCATAGCTGACGCAGGGTAACCTGACGATGCTTGTCGTCTCGAAGCTGCATCTGGCCACCCTTCCAAAAGGCTCGTATTTCCCAATGGCGCTGGTTGTTCGTATAGATTGGTAGATAGACAGCTGTGGGTAGGGCCATTGTCGGCGAACCTAACCCCCGACAGAGGATTCCTCTTCAACCCGAGGTGACTTTCTCCCAGACCTGTGAAAAACTATAAATCAGTATGCTGCCCCGGCTCCGTGGTGATATGTTCTTTTACCCAGGCGGTTGATCAGGTTTCAATAAATCCCCAGATCTCCCGCGAATAGTTCAGTAAGCTGTTTGCAGTCACCCCGTCTCATCCGTCATGCTCCCCGGACTTCATCTTGTTGAAAAGGGGTCAAGTGGGTGGATAATGACGGAGCATGACCATACTACACCCTACATACTCATACGAAGCCTTCTAGGATGATTCAGTGGCGAGAGTCGTTGAGTATAAAGCTGGAGGTTTGTCTCCCAGGACACACGAGAAACCACTGCACCTCAGCATCGAAATATCCACCATCAGACATCGACTACCAATATCCACCATCACACACTTGAACCAAACACCAACTACGAGACCCAGGTATCCAACATCCGCACTGTGGTGACATCAGAAGTAGACTAACATATTGGTATCTCCACGGCCAAAGTCATTACATTTCACCATGTGCAAGTGGACGGGCGTCAAGTACAACTGCGAGTACGACTGCAAATTCGGCAATAACTTCGTAGTGCACGAGGAGGTCGAGGAAATGGGATGCATTCCGTGTGATGCGGCAAAGAAGAGAGCATCAGACAGCGGGGAGACGATCGAAACGGGCACGACTGTGCGCTCGAGATTCTGCTGCCAAAAGGGCTCAGAAGGCTACGAATACAACGACAACGCTGTCTCGAAGTACAAGCGGTGCGCAAAGTGCAAGGCCGCTGGCAAGAACTAGTTTATGAAGGATGATAGGCATCCATTTGAATGGTGGCGTTGCTGAGGATTGGTGGTTGTTGGTAAGCATGAGGTGGGATTGAGAACTTTGAAGGATGGAAAGTCGTTGGTTTACGTTGCCTTGTTTTAGGGTACGTCGAAAGTTGGGGTTTTTTTTTTTAGGAGTCGGGAAAGTAGGAGGGGTTGACTAGTCCATATCGTAACCCCCAACAAACAGTCTTGTTTTCATAAAGTCCCCTCGCCTCTCTCTTTGCAATGTGCGACCAGCTCTCGGAGCTTATTGTGAAAAAGGAAGCTTACAAAATTCTTTGGTGTCTCACACTGGAATCAGGTCCGGACCATCTGCCAAGCCGCATAGACCACCATAGCCACGTGCTTGACTGGGTCTGTGCAAAGACTAGCCTAGACGTTGGATCTAGCGCTGGCATGAGACGAGCCGAGCCGATTCCAACCCTTAGAACCGGCGTGGCGTTAATAAATATAAGGATTTTAAATTCCTTATATTAATATTGTGACGACCCTGCAGGCCGTCACTTGGGCCGGGGCGGCCCGACAAATCCCCCGCAGAAGGAACAGTGCAGAAAGGCAGTACGCACGGTACTGCGCACTGGGCCAGGGGTGCAAAGACCCGAAGCCCCTACGACTAATCGTTGTTTGCTCACTCTAATCTCGCCAAGACCCAGTGATTAAGGTGAGCAACCCCGAAAGGTGATCACTCTGCTCACTACCTCTCGACGAGAGCATAGTGATCAAGGTATAAGGTACCTCTTAGTTAGTTAGTATAGATAGTCATAGTTATACCCACAACCACCATAAGGGACTCTGGTTCCTCACACTAGTATTTAATTATTCATTTATGTCCTACTATTCAGACTCACCTCTATACATTATAGTAACAGCGACCTATAGTGACATTAAACCCCCGTTTAAAAGTGTTAGCTTAATAAGCCGTCTTTAGAACACCCCTTACTTATTAACGTCCTGTTATACGTTTTATCTTAACCCACGCCAGTCCTTTTAAAGCCTATATTAGGTGTAGGTTATAATATAATATTAACGTTAAAGTTCTAAACGCTATTTATTAAACTCTTAGACACTACCCCTCTCCTACTAACATATTAACCTTTAAAAAAGGTAAAGAGATTAAAGAGGCGTAAGCTTAGCCTTAACTCCCTATTATTAATAAGTTAGCTATACACCTTAAAGACTTAAACTTTAATTAGTAAGAATTAGTTAAGGAACTTAATAAAGCCTTCTTTAAAGACATTAAAAGTTATATTAGTCTTATTAAGAAATTCCAGGCTTAACTTAACGCTATTAAACTAAAGAATAATAACCTTAAGGGCTTATAAAAGAAATAAATAAAGCTCCCTCCACCTTTACACTTTAAGGGAGACTTTACACAGCTAAAGTCCTAAATAGCCTAACTTTAAAGTTATATTACCTATTATAATAAGCAGTTCTTTAAAGAAGAAGGAAAGGTCAGGTTTACTAAAGCCTTACTAAATAGAGTAACTGCTTACTAATATAAACCCTATATAAAGATAATTAATAACCTCTCTGTAAATAAAGCATATAAAGAGGCCCCTAAGACTTAGGCTCTTTTTAACAACTTTAACGTATTTATTAACTAACTCCAGATTAAATTTAAAGAATTAAACGCCCCCTAATAGGCTAAATAACACCTTATAACTTTAAAACAGACGTCCTCAGTCCTTAAATTCTCCATACACTTTAAACTAAAAACAGTAAAGATTAAACTCGGTTAAAAAGCCTTAATAATACTATTTTAAAGTGGCCTAAAGGAACACGTTATTAAAGACCTTTACCAAAAAGACCAACCAGACCGCTTATAAGAACTAGTTAAAATGGCCATTAAGGCTAATAATTAGTATTATAATTACCATTATTAAAAGAACTTTTAAAAAGATTAAGTCCCCCAGTTAAGTAAATTAAAAAAGGGGAACTAGTTAACTATAACAGGTCACTATCCCAAGCTAATAAACATTAATATAATAAACCACTAAAACTAACCTAACTGTAATAAACCTTAATAATAACAGTAATAAAAGCAGCCTAGGGACTTGTTATAAGTTTAATACTTTAACTGTAATAAAAAAAGACATATAGTATAATAATACCTATTACTAAAGTAAGTTAGTTAAAGACTTATCTTAAAAGGAGGAAAATATATCAGGTTTAACTTAAAAGACGTTTATATCAGGATAGTAAGTAACGAAAAGGATTATACTTAAATAAATAAGTGTAACTTAAGAGATAAGGAAAAAGAAAAGGAACCTTAAAATATAATATATTTAGTCTTTAAGGGTATTTTAAAAAAGTTAACTACAAAGGTGTAAGTTATAAAAGACCGACTTTAAGGTGGAAACTCGGAACCACTAAAGGTGTAGGTTATAAAAGACCGACTTTAAAAAGAGATGTTCTAATTAGCCGTTACAGGCTTTAAAAACCTCACCCTATAAGCCTAAGAATTAAAGAAGTTTAAGAAGGACCCTAACTTAAAAATTACTAAAATAGCAGAAAGAGTTAAAAAACTAGCCCTTTAAGCCACCTAAACGGTAAAGTAAGCCTTAAAAGGTAAAAAAAAGTAAGCTGAGAGAATTAAACTGAAAAAATAAAAGTTCTTCTTAACAGTACCCCTTAAGACTCTTAAACACTTTAAGCATATTAAGTAAATTAACACCCTCACCTCCTTAAAAGAAGGACAGCTTAAATAACTACCCCGTATTAAAGCTAATATACCTTAAACCAGTACCTTAAAAGTCTTATAAGAAAGTATAAAGTAAACACACTAATAAAAAGTCTAAGAGCTAAAGGGAAAACATTAAGAGTTAGTAAATAAAGTAAAGGATTTACAGGTTAAAAGTCTCACTATAATGTTTAAAAATAAAATAGTGGAAATTAAGTTATAACTTTATAACAGAATCCACTTTACTAATCAGCTTAAGCACTAACTTATTAAAAAAGGCTACTTTATAAAAGAATAAGTTAAGTTATTACTACTTAAGTTTTAAGAAAAGGTTTAGGAGAAATAACACATATAAAGGTAAGTGGAAGAAGAAAAAGAATAAGGTACCACTTCCCCTGTTCTATACTCCACCACTACAACACCTACAGTTAACGTTAACTACCCTAACTATAAAGACATATTATAAATTAACTATATATATAATAACTACACTCTTAACCGGCATTATAAACTTAAGGCCCTTTATAACCACTTCCCTAACGCACAAAGACAAGACTACGCCGTTATAAGAGTGGAGTTAAAACCAGCCTATTACTAAGTTTCCTACTCCCTAATAAAGGAATTTAGTAATAAGTAAAAGGTCACTGTAATTAACTAAGCCCCCACTATATACTAGTAAAGAGAGGTACTTAATAACTACCTAGTTATAATATATTTATTACATCTTAATAAAAAAGTTAAGGAATAGTAAAAGCGGGAAGATTACTAATAGATTTAAAAGTAAAAAGACATTACTGTAATTTAAGCCTACAGAGTGTATTATTAACTCGTTAAGGACTTTAAGAATATTATACCATTTAAAGTCAACTAGACGTTAAGGTATGAAAACTTAAAAAAGGTTAACCGCTAGGTTTATTAAAGTTACTTATTTTTCCAGAAGGAATTAAAAAAAGGCTGTAGGCCCTTTAAAAGGGCTAGAAACCAGTAGTTTACTAATTAGCAAAAACCCTAAGAAAAAGGAAAAGTATTTAAAAGTTAAGCTAGATAAAACCTTAAGGATAAATAGTTACTATAACTTAAATGTTAAAAGAGTATAAGTATTATTCTATTAATATTAATATAATAAATGGAAGAGGGAGGCCATTTAAGGTAAGAGTAGTGATTAATAGTAAGAGTGCTTTTAACCTAATACACCCTTTATTAGTTAACTGAAGGAAACTCCCTAACGAAAAGTATAAAAAGGTTATTCCTATTTAAAACAGAGAAGAAAGCCTATACTAATATAATAACAGTAAGGTCACCCACTACTCACCACTTTTAATTAAAGTGGACAGGGATAAATAATAAGTAGACTTTAACATTACACCAGTTACAGGATATAATATAATCCTAAGTCTACCCTAACTGGAAAAGTATAACCCTATAATCAACTAAAGGAGTAGCCACCTTACCTTTAGCAAATCCCCCAACTGTAATTACCGTTTAAAGAAAGCTAAGAAGGCTTTAAACCACTTTAAAGATGTATAAAGCACTTAAAAGCACATTAAACCCTTAAAATTAAGTACAGTTTAAGTTAAGTTTACTAAGACAGTTAAAGGACTAAAAGGTCTACTATATTACCTAAATAACGATTTAAAAGGTGGAAAAAAGTAAGAAGCTAATCTATAAATAAGTAAAAAAGTTAACTTATTTAAGGTACCTGCTAAGTATAAGAAGTTTACCCTGTTTTAAAAAAAGATACCATAATTATTAAACTGTAGACTATAAGACCACAAAATTAAGCTAAAGCTAGGAGTAAAGCTTTATAACTTCCAGCTATACCACCTAAACCCCTAACAAGCTAAGGCCTTACAGGAGTATATTAATAAAAACCTAAAGAACAAGTTTATTATAAAGTTCCAGTCACCAGTAAGGTACCCAGTACTGTTCGTCCTAAGGAAAGGAGACAGTAAGCTACATATAGTCGTTAACTACTAAACGTTAAATAAGGATATAATTAAGAATCGCTACCCACTACCACTTATTACAGAAATATAAAAACAGATTATTAAAGTAAACTGGTTCTCCAGTCTTAATTTCCCTATAAGGTTTAACCATATTAGAGTAAAAGAAGAGAATAAGTATAAAACGGCTTTTTAAACTCACAACAGGCATTACTAATATTATATTATGCTAATAGGATTAATAAATGCCCCTACGACTTTTTAAGGCCTTATTAATAACATTCTCCACCCCTTCCTTAACAAGTTCATCTTTATATATTTAAACAACGTCCTAATCTATTCCAAAACTTTAAAAGAACATTAAAAACACATATAACAGGTTTTAACAGCTTTTAAAAAAGCGAAACTGACAGTAAACCTAAAAAAGAGCTACTTCCACGTTTAAGAACTAAACTATTTAAGGTTTAAAATAACCCCTAGAAAGCTTAAAATGTAACTGGAGAAGATAAAGGCAGTTAAAGACTAGCCTACTTTAAAGAACCAAAAAGAGTTACAAGCCTTTATCAGCTTTACAAACTTCTATCGCTGTTTCATTAAGTATTTTACGAAAATCATAAAACCACTCCATAAACTCACAAGTAAGGGAAAGCCGTTTAAGTAGACTAATAAACAGTAAAAGGCATTTAAAGACCTTAAGCACGCCTTCGTTACAGCGCCAGTCTTAACCCTCCCCGATTTCTTAAAACCTTTCCAAGTCAAGACTAACTCCTTAAAGTTCGTAATCGGTAAAGAACTCAGCTAAATCCAGGATAATAAAAAACGCCACCCAGTTACCTTCTTATTAAAAGGAATCCACAGCTTAACCCTATAATACCCAATCCATAATAAGGAACTAATAACAATTATTTAATGTTTTATTAAATAAGTACTATATCTAAACGGTACAGAAGAGCTAATCCAGGTCTTTTCAAACTATAATAACCTCCAGTACTTCCTAACAAAGGAACTTAACCCACAGTAAGCACAATAAGCAGAATTAATAGCCCCATTCCACTTCCAAATCCACCACGTTAAAGGAAAAGATAATAAGCAAGCCAATACTCTTAACCAGAGACAGGACTATAAGGATACCAATCTAGTCCTAATCCCCATTACCATATTCAATAAAGCCAGGAATGGCACATTAAAGTATACACTATAAATATTAGATAACTAAACACCGGAATAAACTATTAAAATCTATATAAACTTATAAATAAAATATAACATCTATTAGTAATAACAGGACTTCTAAGCAAAAAGGTTAACAGAAGGCACCTATAAGTATAAGTACCCCTTAGGAGACTTCTCAGGGCACGTGCAAGACTATAAGAAGGAGTACCTAATATATCTAAACTATAATAAAACTGGTTATTAACTAGAATAGCTATTAAAAGGCGTAAACGGCATATCTAAACCAGGAGTAAAGCTCTAATATTAAAAGAAACTATACATTTATAACCTGGGAAAGTGGAAAAAGTACGTCCAACAGGTTTATAAGTCTTAACTCAAAGGATATATAGGCCAAGCTAAGACTCTTACACAAGCCTAATAAGCATATACCTTCCCAGGAATAAAAAAGCTAGTTAAGGAAGTGGTTAATAACTGTAATATCTGCCATTAAAAGCAGAATCGACACTATAAGCCTTATAGGCTTCTTAAACCACTCCCCGTACCATAAGCGCTATAAAGTTTAATCTTACTTAATTTCGTTACTAAGATCTTAAAGTCTAGGGACCCTGTTATAAAAGTCACCTATAACTAAATCCTTATAATAGTTAACAGATTAACAAAATAAGCCTACTTTCTACTAACCTTAAAGAATATAATAATAAAGTAACTTACTTATATCTTTAAGAAAAAGGTAGTTTTATAACACCTTTAACCAAATAATATCGTCACAGATCAAGATAAACTAATTATATTAAAATTCTAATAAGGACTAATATAAAGAATAAGTGTAAAAAGTAAACTTTTAACAGCATTTTACCTATAAACGGACAGCTAAACAAAGTAAATTAACTAGATACTTATAATATATCTTTAAACCTATATTAACTTTAAATAAGATAATTAACTTAAACTGTTACTAACAGCATAAATAACTTATAACATAACACCAGTTAAGTTAATAAGTATATCACCATTCTTCACCAACTATAATAAGGAGCCTAAGCTCCATTAAAGCCCGCCTACTAACACCCCCTAAGCCATAATCCACACAGACTAAATATAAGAACTACACAACCACTTACAAACCAAACTTAAGTTCACACATAAACGAATAAAGAAGTTTACTAATAAACACTAAACTAAGTAACCAATACTTAAAAAAGGACTCCACTACGACGGTAAATAAGTTAAAGGACTAACTCTTTAAAAGGGAGATTACGTTTACCTTTTTTCACAAAACCTATATTCAAAATAACTTAATAAAAAGCTTGACTTTAAAAGGTACAGACCGTTTTAAATTAAGAAAAAGGTCACTACCTTTAATTATAAACTAAACTTACCCACCAGTATAAAGGTGTAGATTAAGGTTTTTCACATCTCACTTTTAAAACCTGCCTTAAAGGGAGTTCCTTTAGAAAAGAAGATTAAAGTTAATACCAATAAAGACAAATATAACATTAAAGAAGATATAAATTTATAAAGGGGAAAGAATATATTTAAATATTTTATTAAATAATTAAATTATAACCTTAAAAGTAACTTATAAAAACCAGTTAAAAACCTTAAATACCTAAACCTAATTACAAAGTTCCACTAAAAGAATCTTAACAGATTAAAACTAATAATAAGAACTAAGAATAAGATAAGATCTGACATCTAAATTACTATATTAAAAAGTAAGATTACTGTGGGACCTAAAGCCTAAAAAGCGGCAGGAAACTTCTTAATAGATACAGAAGGATATTTATTAAAAACCTTAACTAGGGTTATAAGGACCTTAAACCTAATAAGGAGGCTAGGCCTCCTTTAGAGTTCCTGGCGTATTCCGTATGAAAATAAATACTGTTAAAAAAAAAAAGTCAGTAAAAAGAGAACAAGCAGGTACGTTACTACTATATTAGGAAAGGCCGTTTTCATTTATTAAAAGAAAAAAGTAACAGACTAAGTTAAAAAGAAGTTACTAATTACAGCAACCCCCCAGAAAAAGGACCACATACTAACTCTACTAGGAAACCTCCCTAGTTAAACTTAAGAACTAATATAGTTACCTCCTACACTAAACGCTCCTCTTCAGCAATAATCTCCAACTTATAACTAAAGAGCTTATCAGCACAAGCGGCTAAGGACTTCTATTAGTCCTTAATATAAAGGAGCTTTGTAAAAATATCGCGTTCCTTAAAGTCAAAACGCTACTTTTCGTCCAGAATCTGGTAAAGGACGGATAAGTCGTTTCCATAAACGTTATAAGATAAGTATATAATCCTACCAACCACTACACAGTAACTACACAACTCACTCTTACTAGCCACCTTACAGTCAGCCAGTTCTAAGTGTTAATAATAACTACACTTTACAGGCATCACAATACTAAAAGTCAAAATAAATTCTGTAAAAGCAGTACAGCAAACAGTAAACAAGAGGGTAATACTTTTCCTATTCTTCTTTACTCCATTAACAGGCATTGTCACGTTACGGAAAGAAGGAGCCTACTGGAATTCTTTATAAAAAAAGAATGTTAAAAAGGGGGAGTTATGTGACGACCCTGCAGGCCGTCACTTAAGCTGAGGCGGCCTAACAAATCCCCCGTAAAAGGAACAGTGTAGAAAGGCAGTACACACAGTACTATATACTGGGCCAGGGGTGCAAAGACCTAAAGCCCCTACAACCAATTATTATTTACTCACTTTAATCTCGCCAAAACCCAGTAATTAAGGTGAGTAACCCTAAAAGGTGATCACTCTACTCACTACCTCTTAATAAGAGCACAGTAATTAAGGTATAAAGTACCTCTTAGTTAATTAATATAGATAGTCATAATTATACCTATAACCACTGTAAGGGACTCTGGTTCCTCACGCTAATATTCAATTATTCATTTATGTTCTACTGTTCAGACTCACCTCTGTGCATTATAGTGACAACGACCTACAGTGACATTAAACCCCCGTCTAAGAGTGCTAGCTTAACAAGCCGTCTTCGGAACGCCCCTTACTTATTAGCGTCCTGCCATACGTTCTGTCTTAACCCGCACCAGTCCTCTCAAGGCCTGTGTCGGGTACAGGTTATAATAATATTTAATTATTTATTTACATCTTACTATTTAACACTAATATATTTATTATAATAATAATAATAATAATTTATAATAACATTAAATACTTTATTTAGAAGCGCTAGTTTAATAAACTATTTTTAAATTACACCTTTACATTAACATTCTGCTATACACTCTGTCTTGACTTATCTAGACCCTTACCAGCCTATGTGATGCCGCCCATTACGATGTTGATGCCCGTTTTGACAAGACCGCGAAAGCCGTTTCGGATCGCTTTAACAAGACCCCGGAGGAAACGTGTAGTGGCTCGGATAAGACTCTGAAGAAGATACTTGCTGTTAGAAGCGCGGCACTCTGGATTCTGTGGAATTATAGGGGTTGCAACTGCGTGATTGTATTGCTTGTGCTCTCTCTGTTCCTCTGGCTCTGGCTGGAAGCCAGAGGCTTCTTTATAGACTATTCTGCAGAATTCAGGCTTCGTCACTCTGGTGGCTGAGGCTCACCGGCGTACTGGCAGTGCCAGGTATCCAGTCAGCTCCGTTGACTAGATGCCCAGGGCCTCTGAACCCCCTTCTTTCTGACACAACCTGTCAGAAGCGCGGCACTCTGGATTCTGTGGAATTGTAGGGGTTGCAACTGCGTGATTGTATTACTTGTTCGGCTCTCTGGCTTAGCCAGAGAACCTACCTTATAACTGTGAATAGTGGCAAGCCGTGTGGCAAAGCTGCGCGGCTACAATTGCGCGTCTGTGGCAATGGTTACAAATCTATTGTTCTGGTGGTTTCCAGACTCTTCTTTCTGACAGTTCTGGCCTCTGGCCAGAACCCCCTTCTTTCTGACACAACCCCTTCAATTCCACAGAATCCAGAGTGCCGCGCTTCTAACAATACCAGAACACGTCCATAGCCACGCCTGTTGTAGTATCGAATTTGAAAATCAAGTCTCTATTAAACAGGGGAGAGAATACACTAAACTAACAAGTAACAATATCGGAATCTATATACTCAAATAACGGTATAGTTTAAACAACGTAGATTTACTTAATGAATAATTGACTTACAGCTTTACAAACTTGAGTACACGTAGTTCTTCTTTTAATTGGAGGAGCAGATTACTTTGCATTATTCGCAGGGCACCATGTGGTGGAAAAACAGATAGTGGATTGATGAAAAAAAAAAAAGAGATTTTTTTTTCTACAGACGTGACGCGACTCCTTTTAACTGGAGGCTGCGCGTAAGGGAAGGCTCCTATTACTTATATACTGAACTAGTGCAGTGACGCAATAGGAAAGAAACCACAAAGAGAACCAAACCTGCAGCATGTCGCAGTTAGCTTGGAAGGCCGACTCCCAGACTACTGGTCCTCCGATCAGAGAGACACACATGCAATTGACGTAGAAAATCAGATATATACCTAGTATAGAACAAAACCTAGTTAGTAACGGTGCCTAGCATGAAACAGAGCTTAGTATAGAACAATAAAGAAAACGCGACTATGAATTAAGTTATCTTCTTTCGATTAGAGGGCTAGAATGTCACTGGGCTTTAAATATGAGGTTTTCATGGTAAAATCGTCAGTTATTAAATTAAAGAAAGCACAGTTTAAGGAACTACGCGGCGCGGCCCCTTTTTGACAGTAGCACGTGCTAGAAAACGCATCGCTATATACAAAAACAGCTATAGTAATATTACATAGCCTAAAAAGAACAACAGAGTCGGCGTGAATAGGCGCCTCGAGTCAATAATTAAAGATATAGCTTGAAGTAAAATATTATAAATTATATAAAAAGTTATAAATTTTTTTATTAAGTTATTATAAGTGTAGTTTTTTAAATCCTTAATTAAATTAAATATAATATTTATTTAAAATATATAACTTTAAATTTTTTTATAATAAACTTATATAAAACCCTAAATTTTATAGCTTATTTAATGTGACTTTATAAGCTGACTCCTCTAGTATGTGAGACGAACTGATTCCTGACTCCGGTTAACTAACGCCACGCTGATTCTAAAGGTTGGAATCGGCTCGGCTCGTCTCATGCCAGCGCTGTGGAGATCCGCTCCAAGACCCGGTAGCGCCATTTTGAGGAACGCCGCCGCTCTCGACTGTTCCCAGCCCCTGACAACAACCCCGGAAGTACAGATTTGCAGCGGCAAAGCCTCGCAACGGCTCTCTCGATGCCGACAGGAGCGTCGCCGGGCGATTGGAAGCGCACTCAGAACGATTGACCCTGCGCGACGTCGGCGACTGGCCAGACCAAGCTGTCCAAACCAGGCTCAAGCGCCTCGCCGCAGCCCCGCAGAGATCGTCAAACGTCCCCACGCCACTATTCCCACCAACTTTGCCCGCGCGCACGCGATGGAGCAAACCCCCAGTCCCGGCGCACGCGCGAGTCCCGTTGCGGATCCGGGCCCCAGTCCCGGGCCAAGTTCCGGCCCTGCCGTCTCCGCTCCGGTCTACGAGGACTACTACGAGGACGAGGCCGACCAAGAACAGCGACATCGCGATGCCAAAGAGAAAGCCCATGCCATCGACGCGCCCCGGCGCCTCTCAATCGAGCCCGCCGATGCCGACGAGCCCATTGACGAGGACGAGTTTGCCATCAGCGACGGCTACGACACGCGCTCTGTCGGCTCTACCAGCGCTACATCCACCATCTACGCGCATACATTCGAGCACGGCCGGCGGTACCAGCACTTTAAGCATGGCCGGTACCCCATCCCCAACGACGATGACGAGCTCAGCCGCGAGGACATGAAGCATGCGATGCTCATGGAGCTGACCGACGGCCGCCTGTTCTATGCGCCCATCGACGACAACCCCCAGAGCATATTAGACATCGGGACAGGCACTGGTATATGGGCAATCGAGGTTGGCGACCAGTATCCCAGTGCTCGCGTGCGCGGCATCGACATATCCCCCGTCCAGCCCCTCTGGGTGCCGCCAAACGTCGACTTCCTCGTGGACGACTGCGAGAAGGACGAATGGCTTGCGCGCGACGTAGATCTTGTGCACTTGAGGTTCATGACTGTTGTACTAAAAGATGTACCCACGGTGTTAAGGCGGGCTTATGAGTACGTATTCCCTCTCTCCCCGCCGTTGCGGAGCGCATCGCAGCGCGCATGTCGCCTGCATTCTCCTTGCTTTTGCTGACCGCCCCACCTGCAGGAGTCTCAAGCCCGGTGGCTGGATCGAACTGCAAGAGCTCAGCGGCGCTCCGCTCTGCGATGACGGAACCATGCCGCCCAACGACCCCGTCAAGTACCTTTACGACAAAGCCGCCCAAGCCTTCACCAAGTTCGGCATGAACGTCACGCTTCCGAAGGATTTGGGCCCCATGCTCGAGACCGCCGGATTCGAGAACATCCAATGCATCGTCAAGAAGGTACCCATTGGTGTCTGGGCCCGCGACAGGACCTTGCGCCTCATCGGACTGTACCAAAAGGAAGCTGTGCGCGAGATCTTGCCCGTCATTGGGGGTCGTCCCTTCGCCGCGCTCGGCATGTCCAGGGCAGAGATCGACGTGACAGTAGCGCTGGCAAGAAAGGGGCTGGATGACACCAATGCGCACCGGTACTTTCACTACTATTTCTGGTTCGCGCAGAAGCCCCTCGCTTATAAGGGCCCCGAATTATGACGGCAGAGGCTTAGTTTTGACGGATGATGAGACAACGAACCGGGCATTGGCGTCGGGGAATGGCGCGGTACAGTACGATACCCATACGGAGGATACTCTACTTTTAGGGTTAATTACCCGGAGGCTTCATTGGTCATGAATATTTGGGTTCGGAATAATTGTTTATTGGAAATGTTGGATATAGCGAGGAGTCATGTGTATGCGAGGAACAGGCCGTCGGCGGGCAGACCTCGTTCTCTGCTTCAGCAAGCAATATCATGATATCATGTACATTTCACACACACACATAGCGTACCACATCAGGTATCCAGTAACAAGCAACATTGCTCCTGTATTGCTCTCTAGAATAAGTGTTTATTTATACATGGCACACATACACATCTGACAACACGGGGGGTCTCTCACGCTTCCCTAAAGATCAAGCCCCTCAGAGCCAGACAGCACCCTCCCTTCTCCGGGTCTTCGCTCCTACTCCTGGCAGCCTCAGCCTTCTCACTCTCTCTCTTCCTGATATCCACCCAACCCATTCCCCACGCGAAGCAAAACGCCGCAAACCCAGCTATCGTCGTCATGTAGAACACACGGTTGGTACTCTTGCACACCGCCTCGATCACGCCCTCCAAACTGGCGTGGTCGACGGCCGCCAACGTCTCGTGGGTTGCGCCGGCGTTGATGATCTCGGCGGGGTCGACGGCGGGGGCGTACACGGGGAGGAGGGTGCGGAGCCCGTTGGTGAAAATGCTTTGGGCGCTGGTCAGGAAGATGGCGCCGCCCATAGTGTGGCCGAAAAACATGAAGGCTGTGCCGACGGGGGAGTCGCTTGTGTCGAGGCAGTTTTGCAGGGCTAAGATGGGCTTTGGGTTCTGGTTAGTTGGGGTCAGGGGTGGTAGGGGCGGAATGGGAAGGATGGGATAGGGGCAGGGGAAGGCTAGATGGGAAGAGGTAGGGAGATGAGAAGGGTAGTGGGAGCTCACCAGTGACATTCCCATGCCGCGGCCGGCGCCGAGTAGGACTTGGAAGCCAGCCCATGTAGTAGATGAGGTCGTTGGGGAGAACGTGGACATGAGACCGCAACCGAGCGTTACAAGGGCGCCCGCGAGGATAGCCCATGGGAGGTAGTATCCGGTTTTTGCGACTGTCGCAATGTTTTGTCAGCTGAGATCAGAGTAGCTGAGACAAAAGAATCTCTTACCAACAACACCGACAACAGATGCAGAAATAAGCTGCGCGATAACCGTTGGTAACATGTAGATGCCGCTCATGATCGGGGAGGCTCCCACGACCGCCTGGAAGTACACAGGGAGAAAATAGGTAGCGCAGAAGGTGGTAGCAACGGCGGAAGCCATGACAAGACAGCTGCACCACACAACACGCTTGCGGATCATCCGCAGGGGCAGAATTCCGTCATTCCCCTGGCAGTGTTCGACCCAGATAAGGAGCCCGAATGACCCAATGGCGCCGCAGAGCAGGCAGATAACTCTTGCGCTGGCCCAGGGGAACTCGTTGCCGCCGTAGTGGAGAGCCATTAGGAGCATGGTGGCGGAAGGGCCTAGCAGGAGGAAGCCGATGGGATCCATCTTGTCTCGTATGAAGCGAAGAACGCCGCCTTCAAGGGCGCCCTTCTCGATGTTCCTGTCGGGGATGATGATGAAGGCTAGGGGTAGCGCAAATATCGGTCCGGCTGGGAGGTTGCAGAAGAAGCCTGAATCGTGGTGATCAGCCGCAGGCTAGAGGGAGTTGACTCAGGGTACTCACACCACCTCCAGGTTGTCTTCTCAGTCAATACGCCACTAACGATTGGACCGAGGATGAGACCGATCTGTGCAACTATTTGTTGTCAGTGTGAGATCTTCTTTGGGAGTATCAAGGAGTTCAACCCACTGCCCATTCCAAGTCCCATGATTGCTGGACGCTGTGTCATCGGGACACTGGCTGACACCATGGCGAGAGCCCCGCTGAGAATGCCTGAGCAACCGATGCCGGCAACGACACGACCTGCTATGAGCATGTTTGACGAGGTTGCAAGTCCACATATCAGCGACCCAAGCTCAAATATCGTGAAAAAAGAGAGAAATATCAGCTGTACCCGATTCTGTTAGACGATATGTTTGCACAGACTCAGCTATGTGATGACGACTGACTTTGGGAGGGAAGTAGGTGTAGAGCTTCCCAGCCAGGGGCTGAAAGCTGGCACTGCCGACCAGTCAGCAACACAGTCCTTGTGCGGGACGAAATGAGCGTACAGACTTTGCCAGCTGGTACGCCGCTCCGTACCACCCGATGTCGAGGACGGAATGAAATTCTGTCGTAATTTGTGGGATTGCCTGCCACTAGCGTCAGTGTCCTGAAAAACAGCGAAGGGATAACGGGCTTCAACTGACGGTAGATATGATGGAAGCATCTAGGAGCGTGAGAAACATGATAGGGATGGTCGAAAGGTTGAGAAGCAGGATCTGCTGGGCGCTGAAGTAGGGCAGCTGCCCGCGCAGTTCAGGTGCCGCGGGGGTGGTAGCGGCCTCAGCATGTTCCACACCTTCCGCATAGGCTCTCGAGGAACCAAACGTCAATGTAGACGCCCAAGTAGCGTTCGTTTCCCTCCGGATCTTCTGAAGCTTGCGGGGCTTGCGAGCCTTGCTTTTTGGCTTCTTGTCGACCATTTCCAATTTTCTGCTAGGCGTCCGAAACCGAAAATGCAAGCCAAATGAGGGTAAACCTAGGAAGGAAAGATGGTAGGGCTGCGGAAGATAAGGTACCGATTAATCCGCAGTTGAGAACAGGTCGGGCCTGAGTCAAAGCGTGGGGCTTGATATGCAAAAATTTGCTCGTGCAGCATAGGGAGCGCCTTCCTCGGGTGACTCAATAGACGACGAGCTAGGTACCTAGTGACAAGGGAATTCAATGGCAATGGGCTTTCTGGAAGCAGCAGGCTGTGAATGCAATTTCTTAGATACTCAGAAAATCCCAGCGTCTAGTTTCTCCATCTGATCTGCCCAATTACAAAGATATATCCTTCAGCTCTTTTTCCGTCCAGTCCCAAAGCACCTTTGCCAAATCATCGTCCTTTGCATCGTCGCTTGCCCCATCCAGCACGCCAACTGGGACCCAGTATTCGCCCGGCTTGCCCCTCACTTCATTCGAGACGGATGCCCAGAGCTGGTTCCTCGCGCCGTCACTGACGCTTGGGAGGAGCGGATATGCCAAGTTCGTCAACGTCCGCACAATCCATGGTGTTGCCGTCGCACGATCCATCAGCGAAGTTTGCACCAGTCCTGGGTGAATTGCTGCCACGCCGAATTGAGGATACTCCTTCGCCAGTTGCCGCGCCCAAAGGGCATTGGCAAGCTTGCTCTGGAAGTAGCACTTGTAGCTGCCGAGGTCTGGCGCAGATGACTTGAGGAGGTCGAAGCGGAATCCGCCCTTGGGCCAGTTCGTGTGGCCGAACGACGACACCGAGATGACCCGCACGTCGGCCCCTGGGAGCTTTGCCGTCGCTTCGAGGGCGGGGAGGAGCAGCTTGGTCAGGAGAGCGTGGCCAAGATGATTTGTTCCGAACTGGATCTCATAACCGTCCTTCGTCTGTCCTGGGGGGACGGCCATTATCCCGGCGTTGCACATGAGAATATCCAACCGGTCAGATTCCGAGAGGAAGGCCCTAGCGGCCTTCTTTATCGATTCGAACGAGGAAAGATCTAGCTCGAGGAGTTTGATTGGGGCGTCCGGAACCAGCTTCTTGATCTCGCCGACAGCGGTTTGGGCCTTTTTGAGGTTGCGAGCGGCGAGCCAGATTTGCTTTGGCTGGTGGCGAGAGTACTCCAGGACGCATTGTTTCCCGAGACCAGCGTTGGCTCCGGTCACCAGGATGACTTTCCCGTCCAAAGATGGGATGTCGGTTTTGGGATTGAACGACTTTGGGTGCAAGAAGGAAAACATATTGGATGGCGGCTCTTCGATAGTGAGCGGCTCTTTGAAGGTGATTGAGTCTTTGAAGTGAGGTGAGGAAGTCTTTGAAAGCGAGGAGCTTATGCGGTTCCAAGCAGGTTGATGAGGTATGTGGAATTGAAGTACAATGGAGCCGGGACAGCAACTGATATATATACGTTGGGCCTCCAGATCTCGAACGTGCTTGTCGCACCGTAGTGAAAGGGGTCGGGACTCCCAGAGGACTCTTGCCGAAGACAGGGGCACATAGGACAGTGCAAAATTGGTATTTTTACTGTACATATAAAGCGATTTCTGCTGGGAGCAGGCCGTGTGAGGATGTCAACGACGGCTTTTCGCACGGCGGCGAGTGCCCTACTTTTTGCCTGGAGCATTGGTGGAGATGGTGTGTTACACACGGCTGGCTGTTGGAGAGATGGTTTTCCGTTTCCAGTTAGACTCGTTGATGCAGGGTGCTAGCAGACGCGCCATTCCCGAAACGGACGACAATGTCGTTGAAGGATCCCGCGCCGGATCCTTCGACCCAGCCGACCCCGCCACGATCTCTGTGCACACGAATCCGCATCGCGGCGCAGTTCCGCTGGCAGTGACGTGCTGTCTTCTGCTTCTGGACAGAAAGCTGCCAGCAAAAATCGCTAGCGGCTTCACAATACCGTGTGCTGTGTGAATCATATTGACGACCGAGCGAAGGATACCCGGTATGGCTCGAACCGCGGCCCCGGAGAAGTCTGGTAAGTCCGGTCCCCTTCCCCCTGGCGACCCGCTGGCGACCCAGTTGCCCGGGACGCCGAGGCTCATGCAGCATGCCACAGAACCGGCCTTTGATCCCTTCATCGTCGCCACATCTCTTGATAAGGCGGATTCCGCGACGCGAAAGTTCATCCGCAGTCATGTTATGCGCGGCAAGAACAAGGGCAAATCGATGCCAAGAAAAGGGAAGACCCAATGCGGTGCCGACACGGACCTGCCATCCCAGCGCAGCGACCAAACGGATGCCAACATGAACACAGATGAGCCCCGAAATGTGGAGCTTGTTTGGGAGAAGGGCGTGTGGCCCTTGACAACTCCCCGCAAAGTTGCAGCTGAGCTCTCCCTGTTCAGGTACACGGCAGACCTGACCCCACCGATGAGGGAACTCATATATCGAGGTTCGCTTTTGCTCTATTGAAGCTCGTCAGCAGAAGTGTACGCCTCGGTGCTTTGCTAACTCTGGGGGGTTCTAAGCCTTTACTGTGGTTAAGCCGGCAACATACGCTGTGCAGCTCTTTGGCAAGGACGAAAAGTCAAGCGAGCTCTTCTGTTTCAACAACCTCTCCTCGCACCCCGCCATGGTCCCAGCGCTCTTGTTCACGGCACAGGCTTTTTATGACACAACCACGGGGGCTTCATTCGGAAGTCCTCCTATCGCCCAGTTTCATTTGGCAAAGACGTTGAAGCTTCTCAGGGTCAGTTTGGAGGATGAGACAGAGGCCACAAGCTACTCTACCATGGTTGTTGTTGCCTCATTAGCAACCGCAGCTGTGATACTGGGGGATATGGACACTGCTGGCAAGCATCTTGATGGCCTACACAAGATGGTTCAGGCTCGCGGGGGGTTGGCGTCGCTCGGTCGATATACGATGGTGGCTTATAAAGCTGTCACGTAAGTGGAACTCCGCATTTCCTGAGGTTGGTCTCCTAATATCTGTGGGCTCAGATTGGACCTTGGCCTCGCCATGGGCCTTGGGACCAAGCTTCGATTTACCGAACTTGTGGCCTCCTGGTCACCCGAAATCGCAGATGGTCCGTCTGCCAGGTTCTACCGCGAGCTAGACGCGCTGCAACCACGGCCCGACCCGAGACTCTTGAATGTTTGGGCCGACCTGAGAGAGTTCTCGAGAGCTGCCAACGAGGTTGTGAAACAGGGAACGAGCATCCAGCCCAGCCTCTTTTTTCTCATCACCTCTGTGCTCCATCGACTGCTGCGTCTGGAGTTTGATCAAAACTCCCTTTCTGAAGTCCTGCGACTCGGCATGCTTGCCTATTCCAAGACTATCATGATCAGACTACAGGGTCTCGGGAAGAAGATGACTTTTCTGGCTGGGCAGCTAAAGGCTGCTCTCGACCCGCTCCCCACGATAAGTCCCGAGGGTTATCCATTTGTTCTCTGGGTTCTGGTGATCAGTGCGTTATCAATATTCGAGGATTTTGAGCCCGAATGGATTCGTCGAGGCCTCGTGGAAACCACGATGGCACTGGGTCTGCGAACGTGGCCTGAGATGAAGGCGGTTTTGAAGCGCTTTTTGTGGGTTGACGCCCTTCACGACGAACTGGCGAAGACTCTTTTTGACGAGTTGTCGGTGTCCTTTAGCGATGACTTCCTGGTGGGATTCAAGGCCACTTTCCCAGCATATTTTCTGAGCGCATAAGGAGAGACTCATCCGCACCAACAGGCTTTCTTTTATCGATACAAGTCTAATGTGATGTCACTATTACAACGGGTGAAATACCGCTCGCAAGACTTGGATCTGAAACGTGAGTGGTACTCATTTGGGGTCTAAAGTGCTGCCTTCTTATAGCTCGTCAGTCTAAACAGAATAATAACAAAGTTTCATCCATCAGTCATTTTTACCAGTAGCCTCCCAAAAGACAGAACGCTAGAGACTATCCGCCAACCTGCGAGGCTGCCCAAGAAAAGCTCTCGGATGCGAGAAACAACACAAACGAGAGACTTATTTCCATCAATAATGCCAAAAGCTGCTGGCATCAGACTCGTAACCGGCAGACTTCGGCGGCCACGATGCTCTGTACCGACCTCCCCATTCCCGCGATCTTGGTATGCTACCCACCTCGGACAGCTCCTCTCTCCATAACGGGCTGCGAACCGTGGAGTACTCCAACAAGTCGTCCCTCTCAAAGTCATAACGGTCCTTTCGCCCCGACAGACCCAGCAAGCGATGTTCACACTTGTCACAATGCCCCCTTCTATCCACCAAGCTTTGCTTGCGGCATAGCAAACACACACCGCTTCTCGCCTGCGGCCTGCCCCGCCCTCTCTCAAAGCTAATTGCCCTCTCGGGCCACCCAAGCGGCGTATCAACCCGCTCCCGGCCCAGGTCCCGATCATAATCACCATACCGTCGCCCATCACTAACAAAGCAACTCACGTACCCTTCCTCTCCCGCCCTCCGCCTCGTGCCGCTCACACCCGGTAGCGTACTATAGCTCAACCCAACCTGGCCACCGCGCGCAATCCGCCGGCGCAGCGCATCGCGATCCACAATCGCGGTGTCGTCTGCGGCCCCGCTGATCCGAAGGGTACTCCCTGGCGCGTTGTAGATGATTGCATTGGGGACTGGGCTGGTGCCGATGCCGTCTTCGGTCGTATCGGCGTCGAGCTTCATCTCGCCGAAGTTCATGACTACTTTGAGCGGACGGTCGGAACGGTCCATCACGGTGGGAATTAGGCGGCGCGCGACGTAGTCACCTACGCCTTCGTGGCCGATGCTGTGGCCGTGGCCGTGGCGGCTGTGGTGGTGGTGGGGGTGGTGGTCTATGTCGGTGCCGCCGCGGCGGGCAGAGTTGTGGCGGCGGTTGGGGCTGTGGTTGCGGTTGTGATCGCGCTCACGCTCGCGGTAGTGGGTGGATTCTTCTTCCATGGTCATGGTGCTGGAGGCAAATACCTGATGGGTTGAATTGGGGCGGGTAAGAGAGCGAAGAGAATCACTGTGAAATGACTGGCAGATGCGATACTGAGAAAACAAGAGGAAAAGGAAATTGAAAGAGGGGGAGGGAATCTCGGATTGATATCTTCGTCGGAAACAGTCACACAACCCGAAAATTTCGAAAGCGATGTGCCAAAGCGCCCGGCTTTGGTACGTACGAGAGACCGCTGCGATTCCGGGCGACGTGCTGCCGGAGTCTTGTTGTGGTGGAGCTCGACCTTCTTACCAATGGGCGAGGACTGATGTTTTTGGTGATTGGCTTAGTTGTTTTTTAGTCGTGCCCAGCATGAGTTCAGGGGCGGTGCACATGGGTGCTATTGGATGGCTGCCATTCCGGAGGCTACGCCAGTGGGACGACATGTCGGGGGCTGCATGTAGATAGGTCGAGCTAACTCGTTCAGTGGCACACCATCTCGGAGCTGTCACCGGCATGAGCTACCCCAGAGCGAAACTGGGCAAAGAGTTTGTTGCCTTCACAGTTTGGGGTGTTATCTAGCGTCTGAGCTGCGACGATTTGGTTTCCTGGAAATTCGTTTGTACCGTAGCCTCTACGTTATTTTGAACATTTTGAAGCGTAGGTAGATACCTACCTATCTAGTTGTACAGGGATTTTGTGAAAATACATTGGCGAATTCCTCTAATACATGATGCCCAAATAACAAGGCCTAAACCTTTACATAGCAGGCCTCATTTGCGTTGCGAGACACCTGTATGATGTCTTGAATGGATTGTATTAGGCCGCGGCAGAACGCGGGAAGGTCTATATGATTATCCGAAAGGCCTCATTCACATTACCATGGGCCCCGATACTATTGTAAGATGTCTTGATGTAATTACAATTGGCCTGTGTAGAATGCGGCAAGGCATATTTCAAATACAACAAGCCTGTCGTAACTGGAGTTATGCATCCTCGACATTGGAAGTACCCGGTACAAATGATAAACATCCTCTTTTCCTATCTGTCATCTGCCTATTACAAACTATCTCGACGCAATCATACAAGCCTCCTTTCCTTGATTCCCACCCCCTCACTTAATCTCAATCTTCCTCGCACCCTTCTTCGCCATCTTCGGAACCTTCACACTCAACAGCCCATGGTTGAACTTAGCCTCCACATGGTCCTGATCCACGCTCGACGGGAAGTTAAACACCCTCGAGAACTCGCCAAACGAACGCTCGCTCAGCCAATACTTGGAAGTCGACTTGCCTTCCCCGCCCTCCTTACCCTCCTTCACATTATCCTTCTTGTCTTTAGACTGCATCTCCTTGCTCCCCTTGCCCCCCTCAATCTTCTTCGTCTCCTCGGGCCCGCCGATGCGCGCAAGCGAGGGGTCGCCCTCGGTTCGCTCGCGCTCGGTGTGGCCGTGGATGACAAGCGTCTGCGGATCGGTGAACTCGATGACCACGTTCTCGGGGGGGACGCCAGGCAGCTCGCCCTGCAGCTCGTAATCCGTGTCGTTCTCGGTGAGGTCGAACTTGGGCGCGATGGTCTGCATGCCCGAGGAGGAGCTCATGGTGGAGGTGAGGCCGCCAAAGGGGTTGCTTAGGGGGTTGCCGAGGGTTTCCTCTGTTGGGGGGGTGTTAGTGGATAGATGTTTTGACACTTTGGGGATTTTCTTGGTGTCCGAGGGGTAGAGTATCTCAAGGACTCCTGACACAAAAAAGAAAAAGGCCTTTTCTTACGTGAGTATTTTTCGAATTCATCCAGCATACGGAACAGGGATGAGAACCCTGGCGTCGAGGAGTAGCTGCGTGGGTAGAAGAGCGACATGTTGGATAGCGGTCTGGCAAATTTGGTGCGTAAAATCGGTAAAATTGATGGCTGGTGACGAAGAGCTGATGATGCGTTTGGCAGAATGCGACAAATGCGCATGACTCTGTATGTGATGGCGATGCAAGAAATGTACTGGAATGTGGGCGCAGGAGGGGGAGGTGAACGATTTATATAGCAAATCAGGGGTGTGTCCCCCATCGCGGAGTGAACAGACCGGCTGTGCGTTTTACAACCCAGATACGTCATTGGTTCAGCTGCGCACGATCATAAACGTCAGACGCTCATCCTCACAGTGGGTAGGTCTTTCTGTAATTGCCGATAGTATGCGGTTTCGCGTCATAAGCGTCTGGCCGTCGAGGGCCAGGACCTGCTGCTGAGTGACGTGGGTGCTTGGCCTTCGCAATGGACGTTCAAGTCTGGGGCTTGCGCCGTACCTATGACTTCAGGGTGCGGTAATTTATGACTCGGATACAATGCGTGTGCGTATTTGTGAGGCAGAAGAACATGCGGAGTCTGGGGGGAAACTCTTTGCTCGGACACATGTGCGGATCGCCGAGCGGGGCGGACTGAAGCACGGCCGTGGGTGTTAGATAGCACGCAAGAAAGAGCCGGGTTTGTCACATAGAGGCAATGGACTTCGAAAACGTTATGGATATTTTGCTGCATGGCGGCGGGCGTCTGCCCGACAGCCGATATATCTGTGCTTGGATAGATTTTGACTCTGAAACAACGTTTATACCGCTGCTCCTCGTGTACTACATCATGGGTATCAATGCTTCACAATCCTCGTACTCTGTAAACCGAGTATCAGTTCCCCCTTCCTGTCGGACGTCATCCTTAAGATTTTGCCTGAGGCCGTGCCTATCTCGGCCTCGTAATTCTGACCAAGATAGACTCCATCGTACACCAAAAAAAGCCAAAGAAGCAAAGAGTAGCGGAATACGGAAGCAAAGACCTCTTCGAGGGTCAGATTTGGACTTTTTGTGGTCACGTGGAGGGGCCATCTGTGTTTGGTTGGCTCGGGTCCGGGTCACATTCCACTAATACAGCCGCCTGCTCTGCTGACTTCGTCAATTGCGTCTCTGGGGACGACATAGGTTGCGTGTCCGGAGGTGGGGGTTGTGGCGTGTCTGGGGGCGGGGTTGGTTGCGCGTCCGGAAGTAGGAGTTGTTGTGTCTCTGGGGCAGAGAAGGGTTGTGCTTCTGGGACCGGGGATGGCTGTACTCCCGGAGCCGAGAAAGGTTGCTTGTCTTCGGGCAAAATTCCATGCGTCTCTGGGGTTGGTAATGGTTGCGTCCCCGGAGGCGAAAACGAGTGCGTTGGGAAGAGCGGCAATTTGTGTGGCGGGAAAGCAACGGGCAGCGCCAGGGGCGGAGTTGGCAACGGGAGTGGCAAGTTCAACGACGACAGCGTTGGCTGAAGCTGTGATCGGAGCGCATGTAATTGAGCTAGCTCTTCTCCAGCGCTCATCCTGTAGTCTTTCGATTTCAGCAGCCACTTGGAGAGCGTCTTGATGAGGTACTGTTTCTCAACGGGCTTTGGAATATAGTCGTCCATGCCATGCTCCAGACATCGTTCCTTGTCGCCCTTGAGTGCGTATGCGGTCATGGCCACTATCGGCACATGAATACCACTGTCCCTGATCTTTACCGACGCTTCGTGACCGTCGAGGATAGGCATATTGATGTCCATCAACACCAAGTCGAAAGCTGCGGGCTTGCCGCAAACAATGCTGACCGCTTCTGCGCCATTGGCAGCTAAAGCGACGTTCTTGAAGCCAAGTCCGCGGAGCATGCCGAGCATGACCTTCTGGTTGATGAGATTGTCTTCGGCCAAGAGCAGACTCTTCCTCGACGCAACCTTGGCAAGTTCTGCCAGGTTATCGGACGTGACCGTTCTGGACAGCGGCAGTGGGGAGCCATCTCTGCTTCCGGATAGTTTGCGCTTCCAGTCCTGGATCTGGTCGAGACTCTTGATCTTCTTGAACTTTGCTGAAAACCAGAAGATGCTGCCCTGTCGCTCAGGATTGGGTCGGTATCCAATTCTACCCCCCATCAGTTCTGCGAGGGACTTAGCGATCGACAGGCCCAAGCCAGTCCCTTTGTACCGCTTTGTCGTTGTGGTATCGAACTGGGTGAATGGTGTGAACAGGCCTGCTGCAGCAGGCTCAGGAACACCAATGCCCGTATCGGTAACTTCGGTTAATACAAAGTATGAGTCCTCATCTTCGCTCTGGACTGATGCGCTGACACGTATGGTACCCTTATCCGTAAACTTGGCAGCGTTGCTAACGAGGTTGTGCAGAATCTGGCGGTACCGCAGGGGGTCGCCCTGGGCGCTCTTGGGGAGATCCGGAGCGAGGAACAACTCGAAGTGGACACCCAGTTGCGTTGTCGTCTGCACGCTTCGAACGACTGAAGTGATGATGCTAGTAATGCCCACGATGTCTGAAGTGATGGAGAAGCTTCCCGATGCCAGTTTGGAGTAGTCGAGAATGTCGTTGATCACCTGGAGCAGAACTTGGCCGGACTCATCCATAATCTGGACAATATCTTTTTGCCTCTCCGTAAGGGGGGTGTCGAGAAGCAGAGAGCAAGCCGACAGCATTCCATGCATTGGGGTGCGAATCTCATGGCTCATGTTGGCTAAGAAGTCGGACTTGAGCTTCTCACTTTCCTCGTACGCGGAAATAAGGCGCGATTCCGAGGTCTTGCGCTCAGTTAGGTCGCGGGTCACCTTGCCGAAGCCAACGTGGACACCGTCTTTGTAGACAGCGGTGATGATGACGTTAGCCCAAAACCGCGTGCCATCCTTTTTGTAGCGCCATCCTTCGTCCTCGACTCGGCCTTCGCGCAAACATATCTCCAGCTCCAGCTCGGGCTTTCGGATTGCGATGTCGTCGGAGCCGTAGAAAACCGAGAAGTGCTTGCCGATGATCTCGTCGCCCCGATAACCCTTCAGCAGCTCAGCGCCCATGTTCCACGTGGCGATGCGCCCCTTTGTGTCAAGAAGGAAGATCGCATAGTCCTTCACGGCCTGGACGAGGATGCGGAAGGCTTCGTCGGTGGATAGCCCGGGGCGAACGATTTCGGTTTCGCCGAGTTCCGCGGGCCCCTCCTGCCACTCGAGAACGATCGCTAGCAGCTCGGCGTCCTTGAATATGGGTATCACTCGGGCCCTCCAGGAAGAGGCATGTCGAGTCGCGATCTGCTTCGACGTGCGCTCGGCGCGGGCGGAGATGGCATCGTCAATGGCGGAGGTAAGGTTCACGGCGGATGTCAGCGCAGCCGGGCGCAGACACTTCTCGAGGAAGGCCACCAGCTGCTGGCCAATGCACTCGTCGCGCGAAACCTGCCAGTCGGCCAAAAAGCGATCAGAGGCTCTGGCGATGCAGCACGACGGCGTGAGAACTGTGATCGGGAGGGGACAGAGGTCGAGGAGGAAGTTGCCATCGACGCCGGTGGCGGAGGCGGAGGGTGGGAAGGTCGAGGTGGTGGACTGCGGGCGGCGCTCGTCCGTGTCGGCCGCCGCGAAAAGCTGCATGATAGCTAGGTGCGTCGGTCTTCGCCAATTTATTAATTGTCGCCGGTGCGTCGATCTCGTCGATCTCGTCGCCTAGTGTCGTCTGCTCGCACTCGCAGCCTGAAAACTGCAGGGCCAAGGGGAACTAGAGACTCATAAGGTGATGGATGGGCGGGTGGTACGGGTGCCCAGCAAGGCGCTGCGACGTGGAGGACGTCCTCGGTGTTGGGACCGATTTGCGGCTCTGCGAATTGGTTCGATGATTGTACGGGAGAAAAGGAATCGGCAGGCGCGCAGGGTCGAGGAACGCTGGCAACCTGCACAGCAGCCTATTGTGCTGCGGCAAAGCAAGAACTGTATCGCCTGGCTCCTACTTAGTGCCAACTTCCCCCACTCCTGTGCTGCCGGGTTTGATCTGCAATTCCCTGCTGTGACGTCACCGAACTTGGCGCCCCAGCCTTATGATTGGCTGGTGTCCCGCCCCTAAGAACAAATTTCCCCTCCACTTTGCGCCGATTTTCTCGCGAAAACCGCTTCGGGCATGGCTTTTCTTTCGCAAAACGAAATTGCAATGCGCGAGGGGTTCCCGCGATGTCGACGGGGCTTCCACGAAGCCCCTCGTCTGTCTCGGGTGCTCGTGGGCCCCGATGTTTCGCCGATGGTATTTGTGTGGACCCTTCACGAAATAGAGTGTTCCAGACCGAAGTGACCTTGAGCATTTGGGAAGGGATCGGAAAGGTGGACGGCCAATCGCTTGGTTTGCATCCGATCCGTCTGTTTCGCCAGGGGTGAAGACAAGATCGACCCACACATGCAATGCTGCGGCAGAAAGCTAACATCTGTGCCCTCCGAGTCTCTTCGTCGAACAAGCCCACAAGTAAGGTCTACCCCCCACCGCTGCTTGAATCGGTGGTCTTTTTGTCTCTTACTTGCCCGCAGAAGTACCAGCCCATGTTGGACAGCCGGACCACTCGCCAGTAAAACCCACCCTCGCTCTAATACTTCCGAAATGGGGGTGCATCACTCATGGTGATGGCTTTGGTGAAGTTGGTTGGTTCACTGCCCCGGCCTCTCCAACACCTCGCACCAACTCAGGCTTCAGCCGCAAATCAAGCTCGAGTTTTCCTTACGCCATACACGTGTCGGCAGTCAATGCACTTGGTTGGGTGATATTTCCACAAACATTGTTGCCTGGGACCGTCCGGTGGAATCAGTTGGTGCCTGGCTCCAGTTGTACTTGCAACCAACACCAGCATTTCACTTGTTACATTGGCTGGTAGTACCAATTAGAGGGGCACCGGTGGCTTTCAACTGTCTTGCGAGCCAAAAGCTCCAGGGATTGTATCATTCTAATTTACTCTCTAGTCACGAATCCACACCGATGTCATGTCCCGCTGACTTGTCGTTTGCTTGAGGCTCAAAAAGGTTGTATCGATCTGCATGAGGCGTTGAAAGCTAGGTAGACAATTGGACCAAGGGGATGCAGTGCAGACCAATCAAAACGGATCAGATGCAACTCTAATGTAGTGATGTTCGTCGCTGCCGCACAATAGAAGGCAAATACGATGTGAGGCCACGGTATTCTCAGTCAACAGAATCTCGACACCGATGAGCAGGCGGTGGGTCCAGCCTCGGTCAAACCTTCCTATTTCGTATCATTTCTCATGCCGCGAATGCGAATTTGTCAGTCAGAGATATTGGCTTGCTCTTCGGCATCAAGACACGGCATCGGGTACGGTGTGTCAGGAAGTTGACGCGAGTTCTTCTGCTCCGAAACTCATCGGCCACACCTCCGCAAATCAGCTCACGGCGAGTCTCCCACCACATCAATCACACTCACCGCGCCGGTTGCACAGCCAACTTGGCAAACCTCCATCTGATGATTCCCGTGAAGGACCCGACGCCACCTGTCTGACCGCTCGTCCCGAGTCCCCCACATCGTTCGAGTGCCAGCACACGATGGAGCCAAGCTGCAAGTGAGTTGTGGGGGATTAGCGGTGCACGCCGGCCAATGGGGGCTGCCGGAAATGCCGGCTCCAGCAAATAGACCCTGGGTCGCATCCATCTGAGCTCACTCGACCCGCCTGACGATACCCCAATATCGCGGCACGGAGCGGGGTCGGCAGTTCAGCCTGTTGGCGCTATTGGCGTCCATATCCCCCAATTCTGCCATCTGCAGACCTCGGGCCATCAGCGGTTCACGGCGGGGTTGCTGCTCTTCTGACGTCCACGAAATGCCATCGATAGGGGTTTATCGCCCTCGGATCCAGAAGAACGACCGGTTAACGTCTAGTCGCCGCTTTCCCACGGCTACAACACCCTTCTTAAGGTCGATAGAGCTCTCGTACGGGTGCGTCACACAAGACTTCTGACTGGGAGGCAATTGAGTCAAGTCATTGGATTAAATCGGCAGAACCGGAAGACAGCTCGACGCTTCGAGATGACGAACAACTTCCCCCGCCTACCGCCGTCGGGGATCAAGGTGATCGTGGTCGGTGCGGGCTTTGCAGGCCTGGCAGCGGCTATTGAGTGCGACCGAAAGGGGCACTCGGTGACGCTACTCGAGAAGGTCGACGACATCGAGGAGATCACGCGGATCGGCGACATCATCAGCTTCGACCCCAATGGATCCAAGGCGTTTGAGCGCTGGCCCGGCGTCGTCGATGCAATGGAGGCCATCGCCCGCCAGACGAAATGGTTGGACTTATATCACCACGAGGGAAAGTTCGTCACTCGCCAGTCGTTCGAGGGCGAGAACACGTGGGGGCGGCGCATCAACGGTCATCGCGGCCAGCTTCATAATATCATCTACAACCACGCCGTCGCGCGGGGTATCGACATCCGGCTTGGCAAGAGGGTCGAGGACTACTTTGAGACAGACGACCCGCCGCAGGCCGGTGTCATCCTAAGCGATGGCGAGCGGCTTTCGGCCGACCTCGTCATTGCCGCCGAGGGCGTGCGTTCGCGTGGCCGCAAGATAGTCCTCGGGTTCGACGAGAACCCCAAGTCTTCCGGCTATGCCGTCTATCGTGCTTGGTTCCCGGCCGACAGGATCATCAACAACCCGAAGATCCGGCATCTCGTGGCCAATGGCGATACACACCAGGGCTTCATCGGACCTGACATCCACTTCCTTGCCTCGTCGATAAAAAACGGCACGGAGGTCAACTGGGTCTTCACTCACATTGACGATGGCAACATTGAGGAGAGCTGGCAGTTTCCGGGGAAGCCGGAAGAGGCATTGACGTACCTGGGTGGCTGGTGCGATGTCGTCCACGAACTTGTCAAGTCCACACCGCCAGGCCGGCTGATCGACCACAAGCTTGTCTATCGCGATCCTTTACCGACGTTCATCTCACCGAGGGCCAGGATAGCCCTGATCGGCGACTCGGCCCACCCATTTCTCCCGACGTCGATTCAGGGCGCTAGCCAGTCTATCGAGGATGGTGTCGTATTGGCGTCATGTCTGGAGCTGAGCGGCCGCGCCGACATCCCTCGCGCCGTGCGGGCATTCGAGAAACTACGATACGAACGGGTTCACCGCGCACAGGCACAGGGGCCCAAGACGCGCGAACGGTGGCATAAAGCCGACTGGAGCAAGGTTTGGAAGAACCCCGAGATGATCCACCTGCCCAGGGAGACATGGCTGTTGAACTTTGACGCAGAGAAGGACGCCTATGATCGGTATGAAGAGGTTGTTGCTTCGTCGGATGCATCTAAACCAAGGTTGTAAAGAGTTATCGCTTCCCTTCTCCAATTTCGTCTCAACTGGTTGGAGCGTGGAGCAAGCAAGTTGGAGGTTTGCTTTGGAACTACTGTGTATGAGACCTCTCTGTATATCACTTTTATCTCCAAAAAAAAACCCCAAAGAAAATTGTCCATGTTCACCGGGCCTGTCATCCTTCGGTTACCTCATAGGAATCTTCTCGTCGGCTCGGTCGCCAATTTCAGCTCACCGGCTCGCGATGTCACGCTGCCATCGGAGTTGAATACCAAGTTCTACTCCGCCCTTTTATGCCACGGAGGCTTCTCGGGGAGCTGCTAACCGTTGGATTGAATTTTGGAACGTCTATTTATACCGTGCATGTCTTCTAACGGCCTATTCCAGTATACGCAATACAGTACTACGTTATTTCAAGTCCTTCTTCAGTACATTCTCCCACAGCCCATTTTAGAGTCGTTTGAGCCCCATACTACCAAGAAACACCTGAAGGGGTATTTACCAGGTATTTTGCAAGCATTATCTTTTCAAAAGGCCTTTCTGACTTCTCTCATGTCGCTGAAAATATCTCGGCGTATTGAGCGTCCTTTGGGCCGAAGGCAACATGCCCCGACTTGACAACACCTGCTGCCCGCATTACGGGCAAAAGCTACCGAGACTTCCGCTTCCAGCAGGTGCCAGTGGTAACGCTGCTACCACTGGTTCGGGAGTATCTCTGGTTTGGAACACTCGGAGAGTTAATCCCTGGCCGAAAAGGGGCTAGTGTCTTGTGGGGTACCTCTGCCCATCCCTCATCTTGTATTTAGCCGGCGGAGGCGGCGGTAGTCGCTCCCTTGACACTACTACGCCGTGGCTCTGGGGTACCTGAGTAGTGGCGATTTCGCTTTTCCGCAGGGCCAAAACCCCCCTTCAATTACGGCATTGCCTTGCGAGATTTGCACAACCTGGTTTTGAGTGGGGCGCGTCCGGTCAAACCCGGTTCTGGGAACGTACATGGTGTCTACCAGAGTTCGGGAAGCGTTCCGAATTTCTTGCGACCATCTACGCCTAGTAGTTCTTCATCGCGGAGCGAACAACGGATGCTGGAAATGCATGAATGGCGCCTCGTATTTCGTCTCACTCAGAGAGTTTGCGTTGGCGTAGTGCTCAACACTGGCGGGATTAGGTCTCGGGTCTTGGGGAGAGAACGGATCCTGGCAGTTTCGAAACTGATACCATCCAGCCCAAATCGGTCTCTTGGAAGAGAGCATGTCGTTGGTGAAGCTATGCTGCCACCCAACGCTACCCGCCGCCGACGGTTACATCGCTCCGGGTAGAAGTATTGCATATCCGATATCGTGGGCCTACTGCTTACCTGGTGATCGGCCGCGTGGTCATTCTATCTGGGGCAACGGCGCTCCGCGACAGGGGCTCCGAGCATGGACAGGGGCCGACAATCCGGGGTCGACGGGATTTGGGTTTCAATGCCAAACCATGGTTTTCGTGGTCTAACGGACTAATGGTAGTACGGGAAATGACATATGTCCACTGTCTAGCAGAGGGGGGACTCGGAAAGAATATAAACGCTGCAATCTGCTCATGGAAATGGGATTTGATCTTCAGCCACCACCACCCACTCATACACAGTCCAACAGTCAACATGGTCGCCATCTCTTCTCTTCTCCTCGCGCTCTCCCTCGGAGCCGGGGCACTTGCAGCCCCCGGTGAGATGCCTGGCAGCGGAATTCAAAAACGCCAGACGCTCACCAACAGTGCTACCGGCACGCACAACGGCTACTATTACTCTTTCTGGACCGATGGTGCCGGAAGCATCCGCTACACCAACGAAGCCGGCGGTCAGTACAGCGCCACTTGGTCTGGTAACGGCAACTGGGTAGGCGGCAAGGGGTGGATGCCCGGTACGGATAGGTATGAAACTGCACTCTTTGGAACTTGAAAGTTAGTGAATATTGACGGTGACTAGGACGATTTCCTACACGGCGGACTATCGGCCGAATGGTAATTCGTATCTTGCCGTGTACGGGTGGACCAAGAACCCGCTCGTCGAGTACTACGTCGTCGAGAACTTCGGCACGTTCAACCCGTCGACGGGAGCCACCCAGATCGGCACGATCAATTCGGACGGCGGGTCGTACAAGATCTACCGCACGCAGCGGGTCAACCAGCCGTCGATCGAGGGCACCAAGACCTTCTACCAGTACTGGTCGATCCGTGACGTCAAGCGGACCAGCGGCTCGGTTAACATGGCCAACCACTTCAATGCCTGGAAGAGCTCCGGCCTGACCCTCGGCACCCACGACTACCAGATCGTGGCGACCGAGGGCTACTTCAGCAGCGGCTCGGCGACTGTCAATGTCGGCGCATCCAACGGCGGCGGCGGCACTTCGCCTCCGGTGACTAACCCCCCTGTTACCACGTCCCCGGCCACCAACCCGCCGGCCAGCGGTAACGTAAGTGAACCTCCCGATCCCTGCAATATTGATAGAAGCTGAAGACTAACTGACGTTCTACAGTGCGCTGCCAAGTGGGGCCAGTGCGGTGGTCAGGGATGGTCCGGCGCATCCTGCTGCCAGTCGGGCTCGACCTGCCAGGCGTCGAACCAGTGGTACTCGCAGTGCCTTTAAGCGGCATAGGGCTGAAAAGGACCGGATGTGATGGGATGGCTGGCTGATTTATTGATTTTGAATTGGAGGATCTTTTTGTCTAAGAGGATGAGGCTGCATTCGTCAGGGGTAACGGTGCGAGTGGAGACGTACTTGAGTAGGTGCCTTTTGGCGCGCTTTCCGCGGTGCTGCTGCACGGTTCTTACCTACTGTACGGATTAGGGCAATCCTAGTTGTCAATACCGAGGCACATGAGACCAATCTTACCCACCATATTCTTGGGTTCGCGCAAGGCTGCGCAGGGTCAGATGGTGATTTGATGGCGGCGGGTAACGCGCCCTGCCGCCTGCTGTTCTGGAGAAGGTGCAAGTATGGTTCTTACTCAGACTGAAATGTGTTGGATGACGCGACAGGAGACTGCAGTTGAGTTGAGGGAATGGGCAACGAGCATTGAAGATATCAGTGGGGCCAGACACGTGTTGGCACGATAGGGGTCTTTTTAGACCAATAAAAGCCCGTAAAAGTTGGCCCCGCAGGTAGTGGGAGTGGATTCCTCCGCACCAACAGGGGTCCCGCAGCCCATCAGTAACAGCGGAAATTGCCTGGACACAAACTGTTCGCGTGCCGTTGCAAGCGGCTAGGCTTCCACATTTCGCGATCAACGCTTGGCCCCCAGCATGGCGAACCGACTGCCATTTCAGCGCGCGATGTAACCAAACTCGATCCAGGCTTGATGGTAGCGTCCCTTTGGCAGTCCTCTTTCAGCCCAATGCTGACCAACTGTAGAAAAGGTTGCATAAACGACCCGCATGGCGTCCTCGGCAGGGCTCACAGGGTTCGCAGAGGGGGAGGCTCTGCCAGAAAGCCCTGCATGCGATGCCATGGCGCAACCTGCGATCACAGCTAAAGGGAGATCACCTCCCTGCTGCAGCCGGGGGGTTTATTCCTCTTCGATCGTCACACGCAGAGCCTCAACTTGGAGCGCAGACAGCAGCAGCACCCCACGGCACGCGACATCACCACGACCTCGACCATGACCACGGCGATGGACTGGAGCACGAGTCTCCTCGCCACGCGCGATTCCGGCACATACGAGTGCATGAGCGACCGCGCGACAGACTACTACGGCCTCGGTGTCCGGCTGGGTATCTACTTCGCGTGGCTCGGCAGCTACATCGCCAACACACTGCTCCCGTCCGAGTTTGCTGGTGCCGCCGACACCAGTGCCATCTTTTTGCTCACGCTGCTCGTCGCCATGACCAACGACAGCCGCACGCACCAGCTCACCCAGGTCGACGGCCTGGTGCTCATGCATCTCTGCGGTGGGACTGTTTTTGGTGTCCTCAGCATCTGGGGTTACCGCACCCGCCTGTACAACGACCACGGGCCCCGCGCCGTGCGCATGTTCGGCGGCTTCGGTACCCATCTGCGGCTGGCTGTCAGTCTGGGCGTCAGCGTGTACGGCATGTGGTTCTGGCTGCATGGCGTCAACAACTCGCTGGTCGCGCTCGGGAGTGAGCTTGACGAAGCGGAGCCGAAGAATCCTGAGGAGTGCCTGGTTACCTACACCTTCTTCTTCGCCAAGGTCCGCGCCGACAGCGGCATCCGCTTCTATTACACCGTCGTGTGCGCTTGTTGCGCGCTGTGGTTCGGCATCATGTTCATCGTCTCGACCATTGCTGGACTGGCTAGTTTTGATAAGATTAGCTCGTTGGTCGACTTCTACAACTGGGGGACGTTGAACAGGGCTAGATACGCCACTGGATTCTCCCGCAAAGAGTGAGTTGCGCATTTTGATTCTAGTCACTGCATCAGATGCTAACCACCGTCGCTCAGACTCAAGTTCATGTTCATGTTCCTTCGCTGGGGCAACCTGGTCTGGCTCATCTTTTCCGCCGTGACGGTCGAAGTCACCCTCAACTTTAACCACGCCAATGGCGTGCTCGGCGGCAGACACGACGGCGGACTTCAACTTCCCAGTCAGCTACTGCCCTTCCTGATCGGCATGTTCAGTTTCCTGCGTACACTCTACTATCTCTTGAGGGAGAAGTTTAGCTCGGTCAACAAGACAAGCATCAAGGAGAAGGACGAGGCCAACGAGGTCGTCGAGTCGACGGTCATTGTTTCGCCCTCGCACTTCTCACCGAACCCCTCGAAGCTGGAGTTGGGTGGCGGTGCGGCACTGCCGAGGGCGGATAGCTATCATATTGTTGCGCGGTCGCTGCCGGTCAGGTATTTGGTCGGTTGGTTGCCGTGGCTTGGGCTGGTCGTGCATCCCGACACCGCTCTCAAGTCGCGACTATCTGGTATCGTGGAGCGCGGCACTGGCCTGAGTGCTGTGAGCCCGAGAGGGACTGGAATGGCTCCGGACACGCACTATCATGCGCAGTTCCAGCAATGGGCGGCCGAGTCTCCGGGGGCAGCTACGCCGACGCATCCGGGACAGTATACCCCGGTCAGCAACCCCAGCCAGTTTGCACCACCCAACTCTCCAGGGCAGTTTCAGCAGCCCACTACGCCGGGGCAATACTCAGCGCCCGGCCCTGAGCAGTATCAGTATTCGCAGCCAAACACGCCGGGGCAATATCCGCCGCCTAGCGCCCCTGAGCAGTATCAATACCCGCTGCCTGGCGCCCCAGGCCAATACCAGCATCCGCCGTCAAACGGTCCGACCCAATGACCGTGACACGGTTTAATTGCTGTGATTACCATAGGGTTGGAATACAGGTTTCCGATTAGACGGAACAGGTTGCTTGCATGGAGATACCGGCGTGGGAATTAGTAATATGAAAGACTACACATAATGATATTCTTGACCGATTCGTGATATGGGCATTTTTGCTCGTCAAATGGGTGGGTGGGTTGGTTGTTGGTTGGTGTTGGCATCGTGGCCCGAGGCGAAAATAAATCATTTTGTGCACCCTCTCGTTCGATGCAAAAGGGGTTGGCTGCATCGAGGCAATTTCCAGCCCCAATCTGGCATTGATGTACTGGTCTAACGAGGATCGAAAATAAGAAGCACAGCCTGATTAGCACAGTGGTAATGCGTTGCACTTGTACCCTCTGATCGGCGACATGCAAAGATCACTGGTTCGATTCCAGTATTAGGCATCACATCTTCCTTTTTGATGGCATCCACGTTGGTACCCACTCACTCTCCTTTTGCTCACTAGCCTTCTCCTAACTTCCCTATCTCCATAACCTTTTGTAAATTCACCACCTTGGCAACTTAAATTTCAACTCTAACTTACAACTCATCATGCACCACCACCCCCCCAACCACCGTCAACAAACTCCTTATCCCTTTAATCGCCTCCTCCTCCACCGCAAAATAATCCTCACTCAAAACCACCACATCGCCCAGTCTCCCCCTCTCCAATACCCCCAACTGCTGCTCATCCTCCCCGCCCAAAAACCACGTATTATCCCTCGTATACCACCCCAGCACCTCTTGTCTCGTCGCCAACTGCCCCGGGTTGATAACCTCCCCTTTTGCATTCTTCCCCGTCACTGCGTAATACACATGCGGCCAGGGACTCAGCGGCGCGATATTCGGTCCATCCGCGCCAAACCCCGCAGGGATTCCGCTTTCCACAATCGTTCTGAACGGAGGACCTGCTGGGTTGGTAAGGTTTCCTGTCCCAGCGAGGTAATTCCACCCCGACAGATTCACCCCGCTACCGAGAGCTTTCAGGCGCAGGAGATAGGGGTGTGTGATGCGCGGGACGTGCGCGATCACCCATCGGAGGGAGGAAATGTCTGCGACGGTGGAGTTGATGGTCTCGAAGGCCTGAATCTGGGATTGGAAATCGGAAGGGGAAAGGGAGTGCACTTCCAGCCGCCAGCCGGCGGAGGCGATGCGGCCCGCGCCGGCGAGGAAGACGGGCCCCCCCGCGTAGGACGCGGAGTCGACGTGGAATTCGCCGATGGCGCCCGTGCGCAGCATGGAGTTGCCGAAGAAGGGGAAGGTGTGCTGCAGGCGGGCGGTGAGGGAGGGGGTTGAGTCGGTGGTGTCGGCGTGGAGGAAGTTAAGTCTGAGACGCACGGTTGCGAGGTGCGAGGCGTAGACTGAGAGGAAAGGGGCGTGGAAGGAAAGGAGGTCTTCGTGGGCGGCGCCGTCGGACGGGGTTGAGGTCGACGGGAATGCGCCCTGGTCGAGGTGCGTTGTGAGACCGACCGAGGCGGCGTAGGACATGGCGGACAAGACGGAGCGCTTGCGGGAGGAGAGGGTGTGGTTGGCGCGCAGGGCGAGGAGGGCTTTTCCGTTCTCGAGGCCGGCGGCGATAGAGCCGCTGGGGGCGATGGAGACGGAGAGGTTTCCGGGCAGGGAGGAGAGGATGGAGCGGCCGAGGGAGTTGGTGGTGGAGGGGCCGGAGAAGCCGGTGGAGATGAAGACGGGGTGGTTCGGGGCGGCGGCGTCGAGTTCGGAGAGGGTGGGGAGGCGGAGTTCGGTGAATTGGTTGGGGTGGAAGCCGCCGATGGTGGTGATGAATTCCCCCTTGGGCACGGTGGTTGTGCGGCGGCGGTACGTGGCTTGGACGTCGGCGATGCTGTAGGATTGCTCGAGGGGGGTGTGGTACCCGGGGCGGTTGCCGAGGAGTACGAAGTGGTTGTGGCAGTCGATGAGCCCGGGGATTGCCATGCGGCCATGTAAGTCGATGGAGTGGACGTTGGTAAGGGCTGCGCCGAAATTCCCTTGGCGTAGCGCGTCGGCTTGGCTGTTGCCGACGTAGACTATCTGGCCGTCGTTGATGGCAATGGCCGTGGCGATGGTGTTGTTGGCGTCCATGGTGTGGATCTTGCCGTTGTAGAGAACGAGAGACCCGCGGAGTGAGCCCTCGGTGTAGGAGTTGGTGATCTTCCCGTCATTTTGGGCGGGCAGTAGGTCGTCGAAGCTTGCGCTTGCGTTGGTGGTCTGGGTTGCTACAATGCAGGCGTGTAATGCGCTGGTGAGGAGGAAGCCCCTGAGTGATTTGAATATAACCATTAGAAGCATTTTGAAACTCCCAGTGATAATGAGGTTGTAGCTTTCAGGTGTGACGGAAGAAACCTGCCTACCTAGAATCCGGGGCACAAGTTAATTAAACCTGCCTCAACCTGCCCTGGATATGATGAGTAAGGGCTCATATCTTAGCTCTACCACTGGCAGAATCGCTGCTGGGGAATTGAGGTTCCGGTTACTCTCTTTCTTGGCCACGGCACGGCAGCCCATTCCAGAGGACAAAGCCAATATATGCTACAGCCATTTATCCCAGAGTGACATTGCATGAGGGGTAGCCCGTTCCGCCCGCACCACACTGTCGAAGATGGGATTGCGTGATGACATTTTGGCGATGATCGTCGGAATTTCTGTCTGGGCAGACCCGGCCAAGCATCGCTCAGATGTGGTTGTGATGCTGGTAAGAAAACGCGACATTGATCAGAGTATCACACTGCGGTGCAAGACTGGAAAACTCGCCGAGCGTTGGATGAAGCAGATCTCGTGAATTTTGACCTTTCGAAGATGAAATCCGCTATACAAAACCCAACTCCGTCTTCCCCCCTATCCCCTGTCCCGCATTGCCATCCGGCCAAACATACGCATTCGGCAACAACGACTTCACACTCATCGTCACTACATTCCCCCCATCATCCAACAAAATAACCTCAATATCAGGATTATAATCCAGCAGCACCTGCCTGCACCTCCCGCAGGGATTAATCACAGAAATGCTCGGTTTGTCCCCAGGCCCCTTTCCAACCCTCCTAACAACCGCAGCAATGGTAGTGATATCGCTCGCCAGTACACCGCCTGCTGCGGCTACGCCCAGCACCACTAGCTCTGCGCATGGTCCGCCACTGAAATGGAAAACATTCACTCCGACGAATATCTCGCCGGTTTGAGAAAGTGCGGCCGCGGCAACGGTGTGGTTTTCGTCGTGTACCGGGATTCGAGAGAGGGCTTCGGTGGCGCGGCCGATGAGGTCATTTCTGGGGGCCAGAGTTTCTGGAGATTTGGGTACCAGCGTTTTGAACATGACTCGAAATTCTGTGCATTGGTGCTGAAGTTGTCGGAACACCGATGACAACACGGCTTTCAAACAATTGATATTTGATGCAGACGCCCACACCCCCAACAAGTGCTCGGCGTGACTCATTGACAAGTACTCCATACCCCGCCTAGACACCGGTTGCAACACATGCAAATCAAATGAAATCAAATCAAATCATCGACCCCGCGAGCGAACCCAGCAGTACACCACCCATCAAAGGCGCAAACAACGGAAAACCCATGCCGCCTCCGTAACCAATCCCAGCCGGCCTTCGATACGCAGTATTTGGCCTATTCCAATTTCCACCTCCATGCCCTTGACCTCCGAGTCCACCATATCCCTGGCCCCCGAGTCCACCACCATACATGTCAAATCCGGGTCGGAGATAACGACCGGGCGGCCCTGGGCGACGACTCGAGTTATAGTGAACCTCGCTGAGATACGGACTCAACCGATAAATATTGTCGACACCGGGATACCCGCGCCCCACCGGCTCAAGATATATATCCTGCCCGTTCCTATCCTTCCCGAGCAACTGCGGCCGGCCCGTCCTCGCTGCATCGTTCATTGCCTTTCGGAATGCCATATGTTGCTGATACGCCTCCTGTTCCTCTTCGCCCCGGCGACGACGCTCCGCTTCACGCTGCTCGTGCGTCGTTCCCGTGATTTTGTCCTTGAACTTGCGCCCCAAGCGGCGCCTCGGACGAGAACTGGCGTCACTGTGGTGGGCATCGTCATCGGTCGAGTCGGCAGCGACGTCGGCTTTGTTGGGGATTCTGCCCGATGCGCGTACCCGGCTGCGCTCGGTTGATGACAGTGTCTGCAGAAACTGGGGATCATCGTAGGGATGGTGCCATATTGAGCGCGGGGGATCGGCTTTAGTATCGACAAAGAATTGATGCTGGCTTCTTGGGTCGAAGGTGCGAACCCATCCTTCCGGTAGGGGCCGGAGCTCATCCTCCATGCTTCTGCGGGCGCGAAGGGGGATGCCATTTTGCTCAGGGCGAGACCACGACGGTTCTGGCTCGGAGTTTATGGCTTGCTCGTACGAGGGTGGAGGCTCCTCCGGATTGTTGTTGGGCATTCTTGCTGTGTGTTTGTGTAGCCGCTGAGAGTGATGTTTTGACTCTTGGTGAAAATTTGAAGTTAATGTTTATGAGTGTTTGAACATTGGACTTCGCGAGTATTTGGCCGGCTGAGAATGGGTGACGCTCACCCACACGTCATCGACCCATCAGACCAATCCCCGGCGCGGGAAACGGGGCCGTTGCAGATTTGTGGGGTAACCCACCCTTGTGGCGACTGACTTCGCTATGACGAAAGGGCGATTTTCTCAGTTAAACACAGCAAACGTTTGTTCGCTGGTGCATTTCAGGGCCTTAGTAATGCGCTGAGTTGATTCAAACAAGCGTCAATCCCGTATCCGACCCTTCTCCGAAAGCCAAATCGACATCACTCACCGACCCGGAGCCAACACCAATGCGCTTGAACCTGTTGCATCGTCGCTCAACCTGCTCGAGCAAAAGGAAGTAAGACTGTTTTGGCGCTAGGTAACCGGCGCCGCCGCGATACGTCGCTACCTTGAAGCCGTACGTTGCGTGGGAGACAGCACAGCCCGGGTCGATGGTAATGTGCAGCGTGTATGGCTCATGACGTTGCTTCGCGCGGACGGTACTTCTCACTGGCTGCTGGGACATGATTCGCATCGCCGGGATCTCGAGTTGTGCCACTCTGCCAAAAAGGTCGAGTTCCAAGCTGGCCTTTCCGGAACGGTAGGCTGCGAGGTTTGCCAACAAGCAAGCCCTGCTGGCATCAATGACTTTAAAATCCCAGTGCAAGTCTTGTGCCTCAACACCAACCCACGAGCCGACGGGGTAGTCGACCGAGATCCAGCTCCACGAGGGGAGGCGAGGCTTCCAGCTCGGGGGTACCCATACCAAATTCAGCTTGGGAGGTCCGAGGATGTTGGGGCCATCGCTTCCATCATATCCCCAAAGAAGCTGTCTGTGAAGGTTGGCAGACCACAGCCCTGCAAGAAAGGTGCACTCATAGGTGATGGCCGGAATCAAGGGGTTGCTGCTGCTGTTGGAGCGCCCCATGATATCCGAGAACAGCTGCGCAACTCCCATGATAGCCGGGAGTCGGTCCGAAGGGACTGTGAAGCGTTTGCGGGTGTACACATTGACGATATCTTCCCAGGCCCCCGGTCGCAAGTTAGAGTTGTTGGTTGTCAGCCAAAAGATGCGCCCAATGTTGTAGGTGAGAGCTTGGGAAAACTGTTGGATTTCACTGTCGTGCTCAGAAGCCACCTTAGTTCGACACTCCCACATCATCTGGTGCCCTCCGTAGTGGAGGGTGGCTGTCGATATAGTTCGTTCCTGGTAGATCCAGCCTCGAGAATTGAGTGGAGATGCTTCTATTTCCTGGTCAAATCTCGGTGCGGCCACTCTCATCCCCAGGACTGGCGGCTTGCCGCTCGCATCCTGGCCTTCCAATGGCGAAGGAAATGTTACCGAAGGCAAGAGCCTGCGCTGGCGAAAGAGTCCCCCGTTGCTCGAGGCCGAATCCAACGCCGAGATTGTGAAGACGGCGTCCCGATAGATGGCAGCCATCCGGGAGGCTTCCTTGCCCCAGTCCTCGGGCGAATCTTGGACGATGCAGATCGCGTCAATCCACAGATACTGTATCCCGACGGCACGGCACACCACGACAGCGTCTTGGAATGTGTTGGGAAGAGTAGACAGTGGGATACACTGCTTGTGCTCGTCGAGATTTGCCAAGGTCGTCTTGAAAGACAAATTAGCTTCCCAGCGGTGGCTCAGTGCAACGTAGCGATCAAGCTGGCCACGCGATTCAAAGAGGAACGGCTCGAGGGCTCCAACGCCGTCGTCTCGGAGCGGATCTGCGCCGACGTCGATAACGCGCGTGGGCAGGGTTGACCTCATCGGTCGGGAACAGTTAGGATGCCGTAAACGGCAGCTGTCCATCCACCTGCGCACCAGCTCGAAGCAGGCTGGGTTGTCTGTCCTGCCGGGAGGCACGTCGTTTTGCAGGTCGTGGACGTTCCGGTAGGTGTGTGCTTCATAACCAGCAGCTGCAGTCGGCTCGAGCGTATCGTCATTCGCCGCCGCAAATTTCCCGGGCTCATAGAATTCGAAATCGAAGTCTCTGTTTGCGTCTGCGACTTGAAGGGAGAGCGCGCAGCATGCACACCCAGACGATGCGGTTCGTTGGCGCTCCTCCCGGGTGCCATGGCTGAACTTGAACTTAAATGTTGTTGAGCTGCGATGTTGTGTGAAGAAGCTCTTGACAAACGACTGGCAGCAGGTGCACAGCGCCGCGGCATCTCCAACTGCGCTCGCCATTCTGTGTTCAATTGATGAGATGGAGTGAACTTGAAGCGAAGATCGCGACCGTGGGTCGGTTGCTGGTGGGCCTCGAATGCTGTCAGCAGCATTCGGGCTTGCATTCAGCTTTCAGCTGTGAGCGCAATGCATGATTGCTCCCAAAAGGAGGGAAAAGGGCGGAGAGCTATTGAAAGTGGCGCGCTGCCAAGACCCCTTTTCAGTGCGGAAGGAGTAGCCCGTCAAGATCCCAGGTTTTGCACCCTTCAGCTGAGAAAAAAAAGGCCGGAGGGTGGAGTCAGTCAAGTTTCCACTCATTTTTTTTGCACACACTCGACTCTGGTGCAAGCAACATCAATCTTTTTATTTATTTATTTTCCGCTATGGCGTCGCTTGCCGATTATCCCCGGCCGGCGCATGTGGAATGGCCATGTCTGAAACCCTTTGCCGAGCTGGACGAAATGGAGAGGAGCGCCGACAGTTACGTTCGCGGCGTCACAAGCGGCCTGAAGCGTGCCGAGGAGCTTCTCTCCCGGTGGGAAGACGAGCGCGACAAGCGATTGGGCTTCAGAGAAAAGCTGTTCCACAGGCGGAAGTGGCGCAAGGCCGGATACAGGACACTTCCTCTTTTGAGAGTTCTCAGACCATCCTGCGAGGGGCTATTTTCGACATATCTCAGAGGTGTTGGCAACATGCGGCCCGGGAAGTATGAGAATGACCGCTGGTTTGATGGAGACGGTAGGCCTTTTCAACTTCCGTGCCACCAACAGCAGGGTTTCTGATCCGCAAACATAGAAATTTTGTACTGCGCGCTCGGTAAGCAGCGCCAGGTACTGGACTCGGCTATCTTGACACCTCTCAGCCAGCTGCGAGACTCGAAAGAAAACGAAATCAGCACCGAGCTAGTCAGCAATATGGTAGCCGCCGTTCACGACATACATCGCGCAACTAACGACGCATTGGCCGACTTCTACCGCCGCGTGCGGCCGCTTTGGGAGCCGAGAAAGCAATCAAGTCTTCCGGCCCCTTTCTGCCCCGTGGCCCTAGCGGTCCAACTAGGCCAGCCGGTCCCAGAGAGCCAAAAGGATTGCACCAGTACTATCTACGGGCTCAAGTATTGGATATGCCAAGTTTGTTCCGGGGCTACAAAGGCATTATATCAAGACGCAGCACCGGATCCCCTGAAGGCAGCATTCGTGGCTCATCTACAGGCCAAGTGTCCGAGCGAAAAGGTGAAGCATGCCTGTCCGGATTGTTACGAGGTCTTCGACACGGTCAGCGACTTTGATAGCCACCTCTTCGACCAAAAATGGGAGAACTGGTGGTGTGGCGATCCTCCTCCACTTGAATTGATGGTTAACGAGCTGGAGGAGTATAAAGCAACAGAATAGCAATAAAAACGACGAGAACGGCGAAATGAAGCAAGGTTCACGCGGAACGATTCTCCAGCAGAGCCGGTATGGTACAAGCTCTCTCCGGCTGTATTACAGCTGTGTAGGACATGCCTGTGGCTGCGGAGAAGGAGGGTGATGGTATTGCACTATTTTGGGAGCCGGTGGCAACATTTCGGGACGTCACATCATTGGCGGACAGTCCTGTTGTGAGTCCAGGAACATTTGTTCCGAGATTGTGCTGCTTGGTGTCAACGCAATCTTGGGGGCAGATCGGCGGGACTGCTCCCCAGACCCCGGAAGCTGAGGCTTCGGTGATGCAACCCGGATTCAAGATGGCGGAGAAGGTGGCAGCCGATACCCCATATTTATATTGCTTGTATCTCCTTGCTGGCCAACACGAAGGGCGATTGGTCCAGTCGAGATGGTCAAAGTAAGCACGGAGGGATGTGTCTCCCGCGGGAGAAATGGTTTCCCAGCCGGATCCAGTCACAGTCTTCAGCCCGAGAGCGCAAAGCAAGTGGAGGAAAGATTCACAGGTGGTAACTTGATATATAAAAGGCAAGCCTCCCTCTTCTGCCGGCTCATGTCCCGAGCTGAGCTCTTGAAAGCCTTGCACATACTGACCTTTGACCACCTGTTTAGTCCTATCAATACATTTACAAACATGCGCGGGTTTCCCACATTCCTGACCATCGCCGGCTTGATGGCGATCGGCGTCTTCGCCAACCCGACACTTGACCCGCTGGCAACTGAAAACATGGAAAAACGGGGATGCAACACTGGCAACTGGTGCTGTACCATTGCGAACCCGAGCACGTACTGCATCAAGTACTGCGCTGGTGGAAGCCGTTACCTTGATTGCGGCAAGAGTTATGTAAGTCAAATCGTCTATGCGGGTATTCTGCAATTACTGACTGCTATTTTGGCAGTGTCCCGCGAATGGACAATGCGAATGCATCTGTCGCTACTAGGCGAGTGGCACATGGAGTTGATGGCATTGCGCTGGTGGGGTACACAATATATGTGAATTTGTATGGGCAGCTTAGCTTCGTTGAGGTAGGCTGTTCGCTAGTCTCTTAACCAGTGAAAACAACAGCAGCAGGGCTATTTACCACGCCTATCGACATTCTCTCAACAGGGACATTCCCGGCCCAGCCAGATGTACTGAGAACATTGAACATGAGCCATCCTCCATTTCCCTCATCAGCATCTTCAGGTTCATTGCCCAGCCAGCCAGGTTGCCGATAGAAGACATGGAGGTTATTTCCGAAGACCACCGCCGACGGCCCACAGTTCACGCGCGCATCCTTCACCTTCACATCCCCGCCCCAACCTTTCCCATGGAACACGTTGTACCGCAGCTCTCCGCCCACGCCATCTCCTTTATGAAAAACATAGATCGCCCCTTTCCACACAACAGCCGATGGTCCCGCACTCATACGCGTCGAAGACACTTGCGTATCTGGCGCCCACGTCTGCCCATCAAACACACTGTACCACAAACTCCCATCACTCCCACCACCCTGATGAAACACATACAACTTCTCCCGATAAACCACCGCCGACGGCCCCGACGTCATCTTCACATTTCCGACCCTCACATCCCCCCTCCACTGCACCCCATCAAACACAATACTCCACAACCCCCCCTTCTCCCCCCCCCC
>Ga0247760_1000056_pt1 | contig 99902 bp, 70 predicted proteins | sample UWRJL171409R4_FD_179936 | JGI IMG/M metagenome (GOLD analysis project Ga0247760, IMG submission 179936) | Plant litter microbial communities from Arlington Agricultural Research Station in Wisconsin, United States - UWRJ-L171-409R-4 | ecosystem: Environmental > Terrestrial > Plant litter >...
GTTTTTTCAGTGGTGTGGGTAGCTGACTCAGCGAAAAGTGGGTTCTCTGAGGGTAGGAATAACCTCTTTGTAAGAATAATATTCCTACCACGAGGCTGATTCTTATAGAGAGGGTTGACTGTAGGTACCCAGGTGGCGGCTCAAAGGTTCGACCCTACTCGCGACAAAGACGGATGTCCAACATCGGCCTATCGAAGTATCGCCAGGCTCCAGCGGGTCAGTACGACTGCAGCGGGTGGTGTATTAGCTGCCTAACTTAGCAATGGCCAAAGGAAAGACCCCCACTTCTTTACCCAATTAGACTTAATGAGGCTCTCCGCGGAGTAATCAAAGTCCCCTGCTGAGGGTATCACAACATACACCGTACATGCGCAGAGCCAATGCCGCTCCGCGGTGGCATCCCGCGAGAAACGCGGTTGGTAGACTGGGAACATTGAAGCCCGAAACATGCAGTTTGGTGCGAGGCTTACCCCTCTCCGGCCCACACCAAAGGCAAAGCGAAGCAGCCAATCCCCTGGTCCTCACAAGGTTCTCCCTCCAAAGGAGAAGTATCTCAACATGTCGCCCTTCGGATACTCACCAGCATTTGGCGGGCTGCATCGTACGGGCAGGCATTATTTTACGGTGACCGTGTGATGAGTGGTGCCCAGGCTCAGCTCCCAGCCAGTCGCAGAAAAACATGCTGCTCTTGCGTGATAACCCTTCTTGGGCACCCAACCCAATCACATTCTTCAGCCAGGTTCCGCTCTCGGCGCATGGCTCGGCAGATGGCTCGGCAGATGGAGTTTCTGATGGAACGCCCCTCGGTAGTGGACTGAAAAGACAGGAATCAAGCCAACGCCGCCTCAACGCCGCCATCTTCCTCTCGCAACTACCAAGTGACAAACATGACAAAAATGGGGGCGAAGTCCGGCAAAGGCAACATGCACACCTCAACCCGGCACCTCGGTGGCCTCCTGGACACCTATCTCCGAAAAAAGCTCAGTCGAAACATCCACCCCGCCATTACACTGATAAGAGATCATGGCGAGGCGACATCCCCATTTTCTCGGCCCCCACGCGAACTTGAACCGCAAGCCACATCATCCAACGCTCTAGACCTAGTAGCTAGACCACAAGGAGACGTTGTGCCAGTGACGCCGGGCCCAAGACATGACGATACCGAATCCGAGATTGACTTGTACGCCGGCCAGTTATCCGCATCCCTTCTTGATAGTTGACATAGTAGCAGTGACGAAATATACCGTGATGCAAACCGCGAGAAACAGGGCTTCCAACTGGCCATGGAAGCCTACGAAAATACGACTGCTGGTTCCAAATTCAAGACGGACGTGACTCACAAGCCCGTTCACACCTGGGACGATGTCTTGGCAGAGGTACAGCAAGCTCAAGACACTTGCTCAGATGCTTCCGGAATATGGGGAAAAATCCAAAAGGGTCTCCGCAAGTTTGGCTCTAATGCGAATGCGTTTGAAGCCTGGGCAGGCCTGCTGCCCTCTGGATCCGAGTATATCTCCATCCTGTGTGGAGGTTTAAAGTTAATATTTGGGGTCTGCATCAAACTCTTACTAGTATTCTGTCTCCATTCTCACGGCAACATATCTAACCGTTCCGTCTAGGCTGCCGCACGCTTGCACGATCTGAGATCAGACATTGGCGATGCCTTGGCTGAGATTCCGGAGATACTGAGAACCACACACCTGGCAGAAGGCATATTTGGACGGCAAAAGGAACTCCACAAAGCAAGTGCAGCATTGTACGCTGCCGTCATTGCGGCGCTTCACCACATTGTTCGCTGGTACAAAGAGAAAGCCATGAGTACCTACCTTGCCCGTGACCCAAATATTGCCTTCAAGCAGGACCTAACTAGAAAGCAGAAACACTGTTTAAAGTTATATTTAAACAGGAAGCTTATGCCAAACACCTCGATGAGCGCCTGCAGGACATCCGGAAACAGTCCGAACGCTTCCTTCAAGCCGTCAGCTTCTGTTCCTACGACGGCATCGTGAATACGTCTCTCATGGTAGAGGCCCAAGGGGTCCAACTCACCGCGAATCACAAGACTACGGTTGACTACCTCGAGAAAACCACCGAGGAGCTGCGGAGTTTTAGGGGGGAAGCCCGGACTAAGGCAGGAGATTTGCAGGGCGAGCTCAAGGAGATGAGAGCAGAGCTTGCGGAGTTCTATACCGACATCGTTGCAGTATTTCTGAGCAGTGATTCGAGGATGGACCCGAGGACGCAAGATTGTAAGTTGCCATGGCAGCATCCCTGACTTATGCCTTTGTTCTCTTCTAACAGATGCAAGTGAGAGGCCCATGTCTCCCGATCCGCAGAGCAAAGTCAGAATCCAAGCTCATACGAGGTATGGCCCCTGCCGTCGCCTGACCAATACTGTCTGTGCTGGACACTGACTCACTACGGCCATACCAGACGTTCCCGCCGTGCATGACGCACTGATATCGGCATTCAACTATGATAGCTCCGTGGTTCAGGACGACATGGCTTCTTGTCTACGCAGCGTGTGGCAAATCCCACGGACCGACCAGGACCGCCTCGTCGCAGCTATGCAGTCACCAAAGCTTCAGCGGTGGATCATGCAAACCACATCCTCGGCTCTGTTTCTCAACTTCAATGCTCATCGGAACCAACGGTCGATTTCCTTTATCGCCGCAAAACTGGCGGAATCGGTGCCGGCGTCCTCCTCAGCAATCGTCCTCTCCTTCTTCTGCGGATTACACTCGCATCCCATTCCCGACTCGGACAACTCCGACTTTGGCGTAGCTGGCATGATGCGTAGCCTAATCAGCCAGCTTCTCGTCGCATATCAGGATTTCAGCATCCAAGTTGTCAAGGGAATCCAAGCAGCCGATCTCGACGAAGTCAAGGACCTCTGCAAGATGCTCTTCCTCCTCGTAGCCAAGCTTCCGCGGAAGACAACGGTCTTTTGCATTCTGGACGGTGTGACTCGTTTCGAAGAGAACAAGGCTCTGCGCGAGGAGAGCGAGATGGTCGTCAAGCAGATGGTTGAGGTCGTAGACTGGACCGCTGCGAATGGGTGTTGTTTCAAGTTGCTGCTAACGAGCCCAGGGAGAAGTCAGGTGCTGTATCGGCATCTGATAGAGCCCGAGAGAGATTCGGTCTGGTTGCCCGCAAACGTCCCCTCCCAAGGCGGGTTCACTAAGGGGAAGTGGGAGGCAGCTCTCCGAGGTAGCAAGGATAGGTTGGGAGTTTTCCTGTGACTGATACAGCGTCCTTTGTGTTGTCTTTGTGTTGACGGACCTAAGTGACAGGCCTCAATCATTACAATGCAAGCCCAATCTTACTGCCTGCCATACTGCGGTGCGACAACCCTGCCGTAGAGAGCTTGTCCACTTGCTGGGTAGCTACACAAGAATGATATCCTCAATTGGTACGCCTCTGTCCTTCAACGCTTTGAAATATGCGCCTGGATGCTCCATTTCTTTACATGATTCAGCCCCTTTCCCCGACGCGTTTCTAGACAGGATACCTATATTCACCTATATATGCGCTATTATAGCCTTGAGGGAGCTGCAGCTGAGGGTCATCCCAAGTTATGTGTGGCTCACTACCGTTTAAGCGGTCCTCAGTAAATAGGGGAACCTTAGCCCGAGTCGGAAAGCTCGCCTTCTAACCTTCAGGTACCTGTCCTAAAAGCGCCTCAGAGTTCTTATACCTAAATTGGAAATAATAACCGACGACCTAGTACATACAATCATTTCTTTCGACCGGGCAGAGCAGTATTGACTCGGGGCGTTTGTTCAGGCCGACCCTGTCGTTCTTTTTGGGCTCTGTGTGTAATATTACTGTAGCCGTTTATGTACATAGCGATGTGTTCTCTGGCGCGTGCCACCGTCAAAAAGGGGCCGCGCCGCGCGGTTCTTTGAACCGTGCTTCTTTCAATCAACGACCGATCCGACGATTTTCACCACGAAGACCTCCCATTGAAAGCCCAGTGACATTCTGACCCTTCGATCGAAGGAAGATGACCTGATCCACGGTCGCGTTTCCTTTGTTGTTCTATGCTAGGCTCCGTTCCATGCTAGGCACCGTTATATACTAGGTTTTGTTCTATATTAGGTACGTATCTGTTTTTCTACGTCAGTTGCATTTGTGTCCCTCCGATTGGAGGACCAGTAGTCTGGGAGTCGGTATTACAACCTGCACCCGACACAGGCCTCGAGAGGACTGGCGCGGGTTAAGACAGAACGTATGGCAGGACGCCAACAGGTAAGGGGCGTTCCGAAGACAGCTTATTGAGCTAGCACTCCTAGACGGGGGGTTTAATGTCACTGTAGGCCGTTATCACTATAATGCACAGAGGTGAGTCTGAATAGTAGGATATAAATGAATAATTGAATACTAGTGTGAGGAACTAGAGTCCCTCACAGTGGTTATAGGCATAACTATAACTATTTATACTAGTTAACTAAGAGGTACTTTATACTTTACTTAATCCATTATATTTAGTGGCGCACCATATAGTTATAGCTAAGTAGTTAACTAAATAGTACTTAGTGTTATTAGTCCCTATGGACCACTAAGCGCTTTCTTACTAGTTATAGGGGCTTCGGGTCTTTACACCCCTGGCCTAGTACGTTTAGGTGGTATATATTATCTTCCCACACTGTTCCTTAAGTGGGGGTTTTATCAGGCCGCTCCGGCCTAGGTGATAGTTTGCAGGGTCGTCACACGATTCCCCCTCTTTAACATTCTTTTCCTATAAAGAATTATTAGGTTAGTTTCCTTTTTTCCTCCACCTTTATCATATCTTCTAACCGTGTTAAGAAGTGTAAAAGATAAAGAAAGTAGGAAAAGGCTCCTTATAACTGTCATATTTATCTTACAGAATCCCTTAACACTTTTAATTTACAGATATCTCCCTGTACCCGTTACTAAACTAAGTCCTTACTATACTGAGTTACAGTATAATCTAACAGTTATAATAAATGTTAGTCCGCTAGTATACCTTTTTTATATAACGTATTTAATTACTTTAACGAGTTTATTAAAGGCTTAATAGATAAGAAAAAGGAGTTAAACACCTTATATAACTAGGTGGTTATTAAATACTGTAATTCTCTTATAAAATTACAGTGTATTGAAACTTAATAATACGTTATTAAAGTGAAGGTGATAAAAGTGTTTTCCTGTAAAGCTAAAGTTTTATCCTTTTAGGAACAGGCGGAGGTAACGGACCTTATTTAGGTTAAGTTGGTTTCCTAGGACTGGGACTCTTTTCTTACAGGCTTCCCTCCTAAAGGGTTGTTATAACCTGTAACATCTTCTTAACCTAATTTATAACTTCTTTTTTTAACAGATGGAAACGGTTTCTTTACTAACTCCTTTACTAGTACTTATTCTTATATAAAGCTTAACAGGAGCTTTAAAGGCCCAGCCTTTTTACTAGGTTTATAATCTTTATAACCTTAGTTAAGGGTTTTAATAAATATCCTCCCGTACTTATTAAGGAGTTTCCTACCACTTTTTAGGTTTTAAGTCCTATAATGGTCTTACTCTTTAATATAGTAATTTAAATGTCAGATCTTATTTTATTTCTAGTTCTTATTATTAGTTTTAATTAGTTTAGATTCTTTTAATGGAACTTTGTAATCAGGTCTGGGCATTTAAGGTTTTTAACTGGTTCTTATAAGTTACTTTTAAGGCTGTAGTTTAGCTATTTAATAAGATATTTAAACGTATTCTTTCCCTTTTATAAGTCTACAATTTCCTTAATGTCGTATTTATCCTCATTAGTGTTAATCTTAATCTTCTTTTCTAGGGGAACTCCTTTTAAGGTGGGTTTTAAAAGTAAGATGTGAAAAACCTTAATTTACACCTTTATATTAATAGGTAGGTTTAGTTTATAATTAAAGGTAGCAACCTTTTTCTTAATCTGGAACGGTCCGTACCTTTTAAAGTCGAGCTTTTTATTAGGCCGTTTTAAATGCAGGTTTTAAGAAAAAAGGTAAACGTAATCCCCCTTTTAAAAAGTTAATCCCTTAACTTATTTATTATTATAATAAAGTCCTTTTTTAAGCACTAGTTACTTAGTTTAATATTTATTAGTAAACTTTTTTATTTATTCGTATGTAAACTTAAGTTCGGCTTATAAGTAGTTATATAGCTTTTATATCCGGTTTATACAGACTGTAGCTTAAGGGGCGTTAATAAGTAGGCCTTAACAGAGCTTAGGCTCTTTACTGTAGTTAGTGAAGAACAGTGACACACCTGTTAACTTAACTAACGTTATATTATAAGCTATTTATATTATTAATAATAACTTAAGCTAATTATCTTATTTAAAGTTAATATAAGTTTAAAAATATATTATAAGTATCTAATTAACTTACTTTATTTAGCCGTTTATCTGTGGGTGGAATACTGTTAAGAGTTTACTTTTTACACCTATTCTTTACATTAATCCTTACCAGAACTTTAACATAATTAGCTTATTTTAATCTGTAACGATATTATCTAATTAAAGGTGTTATAAAACTACCTCTTTTTTAAAAACGTAAATAAATTACTCCACTGTTATATCTTTTAAGGTTAGTAAAAAGTAAGCCCATTTTATTAATCTGTTAACTATTATAAGGATTTAGTTATAAGTAACTCCTATAACAGGGTCCCTAAACCCTAGAATTCCAGTAACAAAGTTAAGTGAGATTAAGCTCTATGGCGTTTATAGTACAGGGAGTGGTTTAAAAAGCTTATAAGGCTTATAATACCAGTTCTACTTTTAGTGGCAGATATTACAGTTATTAACCACTTCCTTAACTAGCTTCTTTATTTCTAAGAAGGCGTACGCTTATTAAGCTTATATAAAGGTTTTAACTTAACTTATATATCCTTTAAGTTAAGACTTATAAACTTATTAAACGTATTCCTTCCACTTATCTAGGTTGTAAATATACGGTTTCTCTTAATACTAAAGCCTTACTCCTAGTTTAGGCGTGCCGTCTACACCTTTTAACAGCTGTTCTAGCTAATAACTAATTTTATTATAATTTAAATACTTTAGGTATTCCTTATTACAGTCTTATACGTGTCTTGAGAAGTTTTTTAAAGGGTATTTATACTTATAAGTTCCTTTTATTAACCTTCTTACTTAAAAGTCCTGTTATTATTAATAGATATTATACTCTGTTTATAAGTTTATATAGATGTAGACGGTTTATTCTGGTGTTTAATTATCTAACATTTATAGCGTGTGTTTTAAGGTGCTGTTCTTTACTTTATTAAATATAGTGATAGGGATTAAGGCTAGATTAGCATCCTTATAATCCTGTCTCTAATTAAGAGTATTAGCTTACTTATTATCTTTTCCTTTAATATAGTAAATCTGGAAGTGGAACGGGGTTATTAACTCTACCTATTATACTTACTGTAGGTTAAGTTCCTTAATTAAGAAGTATTAAAGGTTATTATAATCTGAAAAGACTTAAATTAGTTCTTCTGTGCTGCTTAGATACGGTACTTACTTAATAAAGTATTAAATAATCACTATTAGTTCCTTATTATAAATTAGATATTATAGGGCTAGGCTATGGATTCCTTTTAATAAGAAGGTAACTAGGTGGTACTTCCTATTATCCTGGACTTAACTGAGTTCTCTGTTAATTATAAACTTTAAGGAGTCTGTTTTAACTTAGAAAGGTTTTAAGAAATTAAGGAGAGTTAAGACTAATACTGTGATAAAGGTGTGTTTAAGGTCCTTAAACGCCTTTTACTGTCTACCAGTCTACTTAAATAGTTTACCCTCTCCTATAAATTTATATAATGGTTTTACAATCTTTATAAAATACTTAACGAAATATTAATAAAAGTTCGTAAAGCTGATAAAGGTTTATAATTCTTTTTAATTCTTTAAAGTAAGCTAGTCCCTAACTGCCTTTACCTTCTCTAGTTACATTTTAAGCTTTTTAAGGGTTACTTTAAACCTTAAATAATTTAACTTTTAAACGTGGAAATAGCTTTTTTCTAAGTTTATTATTAGCTTTGCTTTTTTAAAAGTTATTAAAACCTATCGTATATGCTTTTAATGTTCTTCTAAAGTTTTAAAATAGATTAGAACATTATTTAAATATATAAAGATAAACTTATTAAAGAAGGGGCAGAGAACACTGTTAATAAGGCCTTAGAAGGTTATAAGGGTGTTTATTAATCTTATCAGCATAATACAGTACTGGTAATACCTGTTATAAATCTAAAAAGCTGTCTTATATTTATCCTCTTCTTTTACTTTAATATGGTTAAATCTTATAAGAAAATTAAGACTGGAGAATTAATTTACTTTAATAATCCGCTTTTACATCTTTATAATAAGTGGTAATAAGTAGCGATTTTTAATTATATCCTTATTTAACATTTAGTAATTAATAACTATATGTAACTTACCGTCTCCCTTTTTTAAGACAAACAGTATTAAATACCCTATTAGGGACTGGGACTTTATAATAAACCTGTTTTTTAAGTTCTTATTAATATACTCCTATAAGGCTTTAGCTTACTAGGGGTTTAAATGGTAAGGTTAGAAGTTGTAGAGTTTTACTCCTAGTTTTAGCTTAATTTTATAGTCTTATAATTTATAATCTAATAATTATAATATCTTTTTTTTAAAATAAGGTAAACTTCCTGTACTTTACAGGTACCTTAGATAAGTTAACTTTTTCACTTATTTATAAGTTAGCTTTTTACTTTTTCCTACCTTTTAAATTATTATTTAGGTAATATAGTAAACCTCCTGGTCTTTTAACTGTTTTAATAAACCTAACTTAAACTGTGCTTAATTTTAAGGGTTTAATGTGCTTTTAAGTGCTTTATGTAACTTTAAAGCGGTTTAATACCTTTTTAGCTTTCTTTAAATAGTGATTATAGCTGGGGGACTTGTTAAAGGTGAGGTGGCCACTCCTTTAATTAATTACAGGATTATACTTTTCCAGCTAGGGTAGACCTAAGATTATATTATACCTTATAACTAGTGTAACGTTAAAGTCCACTTATTATTTATCCCTATCTACTTTAATTAGGAGTGGTAAATGGTAGGTGACTTTACTGTTATTATATTAATATAGGCCTCCTTTTTTATTTTAAATGGGAATGGCCTTTTTATACTTTTAATTAGGGAGTTTCCTTTAATTAATTAATAACAGGTATATTAGGTTAAAAACACTCCCGTTATTAATTACTGCTTTTACCCTAAATGGCCTCCCTTTTTTATCTATTAAGTTAATATTAATAAAATAATACTTATACTCTTTTAACATTTAAGTTATAATAATTATCTGTCTTTAAGGTCTTATTTAGTTTAACTTTTAAGTACCTCTCCTTCTTCTTAGGGTTTTTACTAATTAGCGAATTATTAGTTTCCGGCCCTTTTAAAGGGCCTGTAACCTTTTCCTAATTCCTTCTGGAAAAACAGGTAACTTTAATAGACCTGGCGATTAACTTTTCTTAAGTTCTCTCACCTTAACATTTAGTTAACTTTAAACAGTATAATGTTTTTAAAATCTTTAATAAGTTAATAATACGCTTTATAAGACTGGATTACAGTGATATCTTTTTACTTTTAAATCTACTAATAGTCTTCTCACTTTTACCACTCTCTAACCTTTTTATTAAGGTGTAATAAGCACGTTACAATTAGGCAGTTATTAAGTACTCCTCTTTACTAATATATAGTGGGAGCCTGGTTAATTATAATAACCTTTTACTTATTATTAAACTCTTTTATTAAGGAGTAGGAGACTTAGTAATAAGCCAGTTTTAACTTTACCCTTATAATAGTGTAATCACGTCTTTATATGTTAAGGAAGTGGTTATAAAGGGCCTTAAGTTTATAATGTCAGTTAAGAGTGTAGTTATTATATATATAATTAATTTACAGTATATCCTTATAGTTAAGGTGGTTAATGTTAACTATGGGTGTTATAATTATAGAGTATGGGATGGGAGAAGTGGTACCTTATTTCTTCTCTTCTTCCACTTACCTCCAGGTTTGTTATTTCTCTTAAACTTCTTCTTAAAACTTAGGTAATAATAACCCAGCTTATTCTTCTATAATGTGGTCCTCTTTAACAAGTTAGTATTTAAGCTAATTATTACAACCTGCACCCGACACAGGCCTCAAGAGGACTGGCGTAGGTTAAGACAGAACGTATAGCAGGACGCTAATAGGTAAGGGGTGTTCCGAAGACGGCTTATTAAGCGAACACTCTTAGATAGGGGGTTTAATGTCACTGTAGGTCGCTGTCACTATAATTTGCAGAGGTGAGTTTAAACAGTAGGATATAAATGAATAATTAAATATTAGCGTAAGGAACCAGAGTTCCTCCTAGTAGTTATAGGCATAACTATAGCTATCTATATTAATTAGTTAAAAGGTACTTTATACCTTAATCACTATACTTACTTAATATAAGGAGTGATTATAATGATCAGAATACCTTTAATCACTATAATTACTATACTTTTAGTGAGATTAGAGTGATCACTTAATAATTAATTATAAGGGCTTTAGGTCTTTACACCCCTGGCCTAATACGTAATACCATACGTACTGCCTTTCTACACTATTCCTTCTATAGGGGATTCGTCAGGCTACCCCGGCCTAAGTGACGGCCTGTAGGGTTATTACATAATTCCCCCTCTTTAACGTTCTTTTTCCATAAAGAACTACTTATACATTCCTTCCTTTCTTCACCAGTTGTTATATCGTCTAACCAGGTAATTAAAAATAGGAGAAATGTAATACCTTTATTAACTGAACGTTATATTACTAACGCTAAGTTTATTCTTACTTTTAAGATTGTTATACCTGTAAAGTACAATCGCTACTGCCACCTAAACCTGCCAGACTGTAAGGTAGTTAGTAAGAGTGAGTCGTGTGGCCATTATATAACGGCTAGTAAGACTGTATACTTGTCTTATAACGTTTACAGAAATAATCCGTCTGTCTTACATAGGGTTCTAGATGAAAAGAAGCGCCTTAACGTTAAGGAGTGTAAAACTACTCTCCTTCTCTGCGACACGGCTTTTAAGCTCCTATACCTTAAGGACTAATAAAAGGGACTGGCGTGGTAAGTGGATAAACTTTTTAACCATAAGTTTAATATTATAGCGGAGGAGGAGTGTAAGGCTTAAGAAGTAACCACACTAGTTCCTAAGTTTAATTAGGGAAGCCTCCTGGCGAAGCTAGTGTGTGGTTCCTTTTCCAGGGGGTTACCGTAACTGGTAACTTCTTCTTAACCTAGTCCGTTACTCTTTTCTTTTAATAAATGAAAACGGCCTTTCCTAATGTAACAGTAACGCACCTGCTTATTTTCTTTTTACTGATTTTTTTTTAACAGTACTTATTTTCATACAGAACGTACTAGGAACTTTAAAAGCCCAGCCTCTTTATTAAGTCTAAGTACCTTTTAACCTTAGTTAAGGTTTTTAATAAATATCTTTCTATACCTATTAAGGAGTTTCCTACCACTTCTTAAGCTTTAAGTCCCTTTTAACCCTAGTTAAGGTTTCTGATAAATGTCCTTCTATATCTATTAAGGAGTTTCCTGCCACTTCTTAAACTTTAAGTCTTATAGTGGTCTTACTCTTCAGTTTAATAATTTAAATGTCAGATCTTATTTTATTTTTCTGTTTCTAAAGTAAACTAATTAATTTACCTCCTTAAAACTATACTAACTAGTTTAACCTTCACTTTACGTTCTTTATAAGTGGTTTTAATCAGTTTAGATTCTTTTAGTAAAACTCTGTAATCAGGTCTGGGCACTTAAGGTTTTTAACTAGCTCCTATAAGTTGCTTTTAAGGCTGTAATCTAGCTACTTAATAAGATACTTAAATATATTCTTTCCCTTCTATAAATTTATAACTTCCTTAACGTTATACTTATCCTTATTAGCGTTAACCTTAACCTTTTTTTCCAGAGGAACTCCCTTTAAAGCAGGTTCCAGAAGTAAGATGTGAAAAACCTTAATCTGCACCTTTATACTAGTAGGTAGGTCTAGTTCGTAATTAGAGGTGGTGACCTTTTTCTTAATTTAGAATAGTTTATACCTTTTAAAGTTAAGCTTTTTATTAAGTCGTTTTAAATACAGGTTTTATAAAAAAAGGTAAACGTAATCCCCTTTTTAAAAAGTCAGTCCCTTAACTTGTTTACTATCGTAATAAAGTCCTTTTTTAAACACTGGCTGTTTAGTTTAGTGTTTATTAGTAAACTTTTTCATTTATTCGTATGTAAACTTAAGTTTGGCTTATAAATAGTTATATAGCTCTTACATCTAGTTTATATAAATTACGGCTTAAAGGGTGCTGGTAAGCGGGCTTTAACAGAGTTTAGGCTCCTTACTGTAGTTAGCGAAGAATGGTAATATACCTATTAACTTAATTAACGTTATATTATAAGTTATCTGTACTGTTAGTAATAATTTAAGTTAATTATCTTATTTAAAGTTAATATAGGTTTAAAAATACATTATAAGTATTTAGTTAACTTATTCCGTTTAGCTATCTGTCTATAGGTGGAAAGCTGTTAAAAGCTTACTTTTCACACTTATTCTTTACATTAACCTTTATTAAAACTTTAATATAATTAGCTTATTTTAATCCGTAACGATGTTATCTAGCTAGAGGTGTTGTGAAACTACCTCTTTCTTAAGGATATAAGTAAGTTACTCCACTATTATATCCTTTAATGTTAATAAGAAGTAAGCCTACTTTATTAATCTATTAACTATTATAAGGATCTGGTTATAAGTAACTCCTGTAACAGGGTCCCTAAACTTTAAAATCCCAGTAATAAAGTTAAGTGAGATGGAACTTTATAACGCTTATAGTATAGGGAGTGGTTTAAGAAGCTTATAAGGCTTATAATATCGGTTCTGCTTTTAATGGCAGATATTACAGTTATTAACTACTTCCTTAACCAGTTTCTTCATTCTTAGGAAGGTGTATATTTACTAAACTTACGTAAGGGTTTTAACTCGGCCTATATATCCTTTAAGTTAAGATTTATAAATCTGTTAAATATACTCCTTCTGTTTATTTAAGTTATAAATGTACAGTTTCTTTTAATATTAAAGCTTTACTCCTGGTTTAAATGTGCTGTCTACACCTTCTAGCAGCTATTTTAGTTAATAACTGGTTTCGTTATAATTTAGGTATATTAGGCACTTTTTCTTACAGTCCTGTATATACTTTAAAAAGTCTCCTAAAGGGTATTTATACTTACAGGTGCTTTCCGTTAGCCTTTTTACCTAAAAGTCCTGTTATTATTAATAAATATTATACTTTATTTATAAGTTTATATAAATATTAATAGTTTATTCTAGCGTTTAGTTATTTAATATTTATAGTATATACTTTAATATGCTGTTTTTAGCTTTATTAAATATAATAATAAGGATTAGGACTGGATTAGCATCCTTATAATCTTATCTCTAATTAAGAGTATTAACTTACTTATTATCTTTTCCTTTAACGTAGTAGATCTGGAAGTGGAACAGGGCTATTAACTTTACTTATTATACTTATTATAAGTTAAATTCCTTCGTTAGGAAGTATTAAAGGTTATTATAATTTAAAAAGACTTAGACTAGTTCCTCTATACCACTTAAATACAGTGCTTACTTAGTAAAGTATTAAATAATTACTATTAGTTCCTTATTATAAATTAGGTATTATAAGGCTGGTTTATAGATTCCTTTCGATAAAAAGGTAATTAAGTAGCGTTTCTTATCATCCTGGACTTAGCTGAGTTCTCTGCTAATTATAAACTTTAAGGAGTTTATCTTAACTTAAAAAGGCTTTAAGAAATCAGGGAGGGTTAAGATTAGCGCTGTAATAAAGGTGTGCTTAAGGTCCTTAAACGCCTTTTACTATCTATTAATCTACTTAAACGGTTTACCTTCTCCTGTAAGCTTATATAATAGTTTTATAATCTTTATAAAGTACCTAATAAAATAGTAATAAAAGTTTATAAAGCTAATAAAAGCTTATAATTCTTTTTAGTTCTTTAAAGTAGGCTAATCCTTAATTACCTTTATCTTCTCTGGTTACATTTTAAGTCTTTTAAGGGTTACTTTAAACCCTAAATAATTCAGTTCTTAAACATAAAAGTGGCTCTTCTTTAAATTTACTGTTAGCTTTACTTTCTTAAAAGCTGTTAGAACTTATCATATATGTTTTTAATGTTCTTTTAAAGTTTTAAAATAGATTAAAACGTCGTTTAAATATATAAAGATAAACTTATTAAGGAAGGGGTGGAGAACATTATTAATAAGGTTTTAGAAAGTTACAGGGGTGTTTATTAATCCTATTAACATAATATAGTATTAGTAATATTTATTACAAGTCTGAAAGGCTGTCTTATATTTGTCCTTTTCCTTCACTTTAATATAGTTAAATCTTATAGGGAAATTAAGACTGGAGAACTAGTTCACCTTAATAATCCGTTCTTACATTTCTGTAATAAGTGGTAATAAGTAATAATTTTTAATCGTATTCTTATTTAACGTTTAGTAATTAATAACTATATATAACTTACCATCTTCCTTTCTTAAGATAAACAGTATTAAATACCCTGCTAGGGACTGGAACTTTATAATAAATCTGTTCCTTAAATTTTCATTAATATACTCCCTTAAGGCTTTGGCCTGTTAAGGGTTTAAATAGTAAGGTTAGAAACTGCAGAGCTTCGCTCTTAGCTTTAGCTTAATTTTATAGTCTTATAGTTTGTAATCTGGTAATTACAGTATCTTTTTCTAAAATAGGGTAAACTTCCTATACTTTACAGGTACCTTAAATAAGTTAACTTCTTTACTTATCTGTAAATTAGCTTCTTACTTCTTTTTACCTTTTAAATTATTATTTAAATAATATAGTAAACCTTTTAATCCTTTAACTGTCTTAATAAACCTAACTTAAACCGTACTTAGTTTTAAGGGTTTAACGTGCTTTTAAGTACTTTATATTTCTTTAGAGTGGTTTAATGCCTTTTTAGCTTTCTTTAAATAGTAATTACAGTTAAGGGACTTACTAAAGGTAAGGTAGCTACTCCTCTAGTTAATTACAGAGTTATACTTTTCCAGTTAGGGTAAACTTAGTATTATATTATAACTTATAACTAATATAATATTAAAGTCCACTTATTATTTATCTCTGTCCATTTTAATTAAAAGTGGCAAATGGTAAGTGACTTTACTGTTATTATACTAGTATAAGCCTCCTTCTTTATTTTAAATAGGAATAGCCTCTTTATACTTTTAATTAGGGAGTTTCCTTCAGTTAATTAATAAGGGGTGTATTAAGTTAGAAGCACTTCTGCTATTAATTATTACTCTTACCCTAAACGGCCTCCCTTTTCCATTTATTAGGTTAACACTGACAGAATAATACTTATACTTTTTTAACATTTAAGTTATAGTAATTATCTGTCTTTAAAGTCTTATCCGGCTTAACCTTTAAGTGCCTCTCCTTCTTCTTAAGGTTTTTATTAACTAGCGAATTACTGGTTTTCGGCCCTTTTAAAGGGCCTGTAACCTTTTCCCAGTTCCTTTTAGAAAAATAGGCAGCTTTAATAAACCTAATAATTAACCTTCCTTAAGTTCTTATACCTTAACGTCTAGTTAACTTTAAACAGTATAATGTTTTAAAAGTCCTTAATAAGACAATAATACGCTTTGTAAGACTAAATCGTAATAATATCTTTTTACTTTTAAATCCGCTAGTAATCTTCTCACTTTTACTATTCTTAAGCTTTTCCATTAAGGTGTAATAAGCACGTTACAATTAGGTAGTTATTAAGTATTCCTCCTTACTAATATGTAATAAAGGTTTAGTTAATTACAGTAACCTTTTACTTATTACTAAATTCTCTTATTAAAGAGTAGAAGACTTAGTAATAAGCTAGTTTTAACTCCACTCTTATAACGGCGTAATCCCGTCTTTATACGTTAAGGAAGTGGTTATAAAGGGCCTTAAGTCCACAATACTAGTTAAGAACGCAGTTATTATACACACAGTTAATCTACAGTATATCCTTATAGTTAGGGTGGTCGATATTAATTATAAGTATTATAGTTATAAAGTATAGAATGGAGGAAGTAACGCCTTCTTTCTTCTCTTCTTCCACTTACCTCTAAGTACGTTATTTTTCCCACACCTTTTCTTAAAACTTAAGTAGTAATAACCTAACTTATTCTTCTATAAAACAGTCTTCCTTAATAAGGTGATGTTTAAGCTAATTAGCGAAATGAACTTTATTATAAAGTTATAACCTGATTTTCACCACTTTATCCTTTAACGTCACAGTAAGACCTTTAACCTACAGGTCCTTTATTTTATCTATTAACTTTTAATATTTCTTCTTTAACTCCTAAATCCTTTACTAATATATTTACTTTATACTTTCCCAGGGGACCTTTAAGGTACTAATCTAAAGCACACTAACTTTAATATAAGGTAGCTATTTAAGTTATCCTTCCTCTAGGGAGGTAAGGGTGCTAATCTACTTAGCATGTTTAAAGTGTTTAAGAGTCTTAGGGGGTATTGTTAAGAAGAACTTTCGCTTTTCTAACTTAATTCTTTCAGCTTATTCTTTTTCACCTTCTAAGGCTTACTTTACCGCTTATATAACTTAAAGGGCTAATCCTTTAACTTCCTTAACTATCTTAATAAAGTTTAAGTCAGGGTCCTTTCTGGACTTCCTTAATTCCTAGGCTTATAAGGTAAGGTTTTTAAGGCTTGTAACAGCTAACTGGAATATCTTTTCCTAAAGTCGGTCTTTTATAACCTACACCTTTAGCAGTTTTAAGTTTCCACCTTAAAGTCAGTTTTCCACAACCTGCACCTCTATAGCTAACTCTTTTAAAATACCCTTAAGGACTAGATATATTACGTCTTAAGGTTCTTCTTCTTTTTCCTTATCTTTTAAATTACACTTATTTATTTAAGTATAATCTTTTTTATTACCTACTATCTTAATATAGATATCTCTTAAGTTAAACCTAACGTGCTTTCCTCCTTTTAAAACGGGCTTTTAACCGACTTACTTTAGCGATAGGCATTGCTGTGCTATATGTCTTTTCTTATTATAGTTAAAGCACTGGACTTAGGACAGGTCCTTAAACTGCTTCTACTGCTACTGTTATTAAGGTTTGTCACAGTTAGGTCGATTCTGACAGTTTATTATATTAATATCTATTAACTTAGGGTGGTGACCTGTTATGGTTAATTAATTTCCCTTTTTAAGCTTATTTAGCTGGTAAGGGGTTTGTTCTTTTTAAAAGTTCTTCTGATAATAGTAATTATAATACTGGTTATTAGCTTTAATAGCTATCTTAACCAGTTCTTATAGGTGGTCCGGTTGGTTTTTTTAATAAAGGTCTTTAGTGACGTGCTCTTTTAAACCACTTTAAAACAGTATTACTAGGGCCTTTTAGTTAAGCTTAGTCTTTACTGCTTTTAGTTTAAAGTGTGTGGAGAACTTGAGGATTAAGGACGTTTGTCTTAGAGCTATAAGGTGTTATTTAACCTATTTAGGGGCGTTTAATTCTTTAAACTTAGTCCGGAGTTAGTTAATAAAAACGTTAAAGTTATTAAAAAGGGCCTAAATCTTAGGGGCCTCCTTATATGTTTTATTTATAAAAAGGTTGTTAATTATCTTTATATAAAGTTTATACTAGCGAGTGGTTACCTTATCTAGTAAGGCTTTAATAAACCTAACCTTTCCTTCTTTTTTAAAGAATTACTTATTATAATAGGTGATATAACTTTAAAGCTAAGCTATCCAGGACTTTAGCTATGTAAAGTCTCCCTTAAAACGTGTTGGTAGGGGAAGCTTTACTCGTTTCTTTTATAAGCCCCTAAGGTTGTTATTCTTTAACTTAATAGCGTTAAGTTAAACTTAAAGTTTTTTAATAAGGCTGATATGGCTCTTAATGTCTTTAGGGAAGGCTTTATTAAGCTCTTTAACTAGTCCTTACTGGTTAAGGTTTAAGTTTTTAAAGCGTGTAATTAACTTATTGATAGTGGGGAGTTAAGGCTGGGTTTACACCTCCTTAATCTCTTTTCCTTTTCTAAAGGTTAATATGTTAATAAGAGAGAGGTAATATTTAGAAATTTAACAAATAGCATTTAAAACTTAATGTTAGTATTATATTATAACTTATACTTAATACAGGCCTTAAAAGGACTGGTACAGGTTAAGATAAAACGTATAGTAGGACGTTAACAGGTAAGGGGTGTTCTAAAGACGGCTTATTAAGCTAGTACTTTTAAATAGGGGGTTTAATGTTACTATAAGTCGCTGTTATTATAATACGTAAAGGTGAGTTTGAATAGTAGGATATAAATGAATAATTAAATATTAACGTGAGGAATTAAAGTTCCTCCTAATGGTTATAAGTATAACTATAGCTATTTATACTAACTAGCTAAAAGGTACTTTGTACTTTAATTATTATACTTACTTAATATAAGGAGTGATTATAGTGATTAGAATGCCTCTAATCATTATAATTACCGTGCTTTTAACGAGATCAGAGTGATTACTTAACGATTAGTTATAAGGGCTTCAGGTCTTTACACCCCTAGCCTAGTGTGTAGTACCATGCGTACTGCCTTTCTGCACTGTTCCTTCTACGGGGGATTCGTTGGGCCGCCCCGGCCTAAGTGACGGCCTGCAGGGTCGTCACACTAATTAGTAAAGCGTACTTTATTATGGAGTTACAGCCTAATTTTTACCGCTTTGTCCTTAAATGTTACGGTAAGGCCTTTAACTTACAGGTCCTCCACTTTATCTATTAACTTTTAATGTTTTTCCTTTAATTCCTAGACCCTTTACTAATATGTTTACTTCGTGCCTTCTTAGGGGACCCTTAAAGTACCAGTTTAAGGTATATTAGCTTTAATACAGGGTAGCTATTTAAGCTGTCCCTCTTTTAAGGAAGTAAGGGTACTGATCCACTTAATGTGTTTAAAGTGTTTAAGAGTTTTAAAGGGTATTGTTAAGAAGAACTTTTGTTTTTTTAACTTAATTCTCTTAGTTTACTCTCTTTCACCTTTTAGGGCTTACTTTACCATTTAAGTGGCCTAGAGGGCTAGTTTTTTAACTCCCTTTACCATTTTAATAAGGTTTAAGTTAGAGTCCTTCCTAGACTTCTTTAATTCTTAGGCTTATAAGGTGAGGTTTTTAAGGCTTATAACAGTTAACTGGAACATTTCTTCCTAAAGTTAATCTTCCGTAACCTACACCTTTAGTGGTTTTAAGTTCCTACCTTAAAGTTAATCTGTAATAACCTGCACCTTTATAGCTAATTTTTTTAAAACACCTTTAAGGATTAGGTATACTACGTTTTAAAGTTCTTCTTCTTTTTCCTTACCTCTTATATTACACTTATTTATTTAAGTGTAATCTTCTTCATTACTTACTATCTTAATATAAACGTCTCTAACGTTAAACCTAATGTGTTTTCCTCCTTCTAGAACCAGTTTCTAACTAACTTACTTTAACGATAGGCACTGTTACACTATATGGCCTTTTTTATTGTAATTAAAGCACTAGACCTGGGATAGGTTTTTAAGCTGCTTTTACTGTTATTACTGTTAAGGTTTGTCACAGCTAGGTTAGTTCTGGTAGTTTACTATATTAATATTTATTAACCCTAGGTGGTATCTTATCGCAGTTAACTAGTTCCCCTTCTTAGGCTTATTTAGCTAATAAAGGGCCCGTTCCTTCTAGAAGTTTTTCTAATAATGGTAATTATAATACCGATTATTAGCCTTAATAGCTATCTTAACTAGTTTTTAAAGACAGTCGGGTTAGTCTTCTTAGTAAAGGTCTTTAATAACGTGCTCTTTTAATCCACTCTAGAATAGTATTATTAGGGCCTCTTAACTGAGCTTAATCTTTATTATTTCCAGTTTAAAGTGTATAGAGAACTTAAGGATTAAGGATGTCTGCCTTAAAGTTATAAGGTGTTACTTAGCCTGTTTAAGGGTGTTTAATTCTTTAAACTTAATTTAAAGTTAGTTAATAAAAACGTTAAAGTTGTTAAAAAGGGCTTAAGTCTCAGGGGCCTCTTTACACACTTTATCCACAGAGAGGTTATTAATTATCTTTATATAAGGTTTATACTAACAAGTGGTTACTCTGTCTAGTAAGGCTTTAGCGAACCTAACCTTTCCTTCCTTTTTAAAGAACTGCTTATTATAGTAAGTAATATAGCTCTGGAGCTGGGTTATCTATAACTCCAGCTATGTAAAGTCTCCCTTAAAGCGTGACAGTGGGGGGAGCTTTACTCGTTTCTTTTATAAGCCTTTAAGGTTGTTATTTTCCAGTTTAATAGCGTTAAGTCGGGCTTAGAGTTTTTTAATAAGACTAATACGGCTTTTAATATCTCTAGGGAAGGTTTTATTAAGTTCCTTAACCAGTCCCTGCTAATTAAGGTTTAAGTCTTTAAGGCATATAGTTAACTTATTAATAATAAGGAGCTGAGGCTAAGCTTACACCTCCTTAATCTCCTTACCTTTTTTAAAGGTTAATATGTTAGTGGGAGGGGGGGGGTGTCTGGGAATTTAATTAAACAGCGTTTTGAATTAAGACACTAATATTATATTATAACCTACACCTAATACAGGCCTTAAAAGGACTGGTGCGGGTTAAGACAGAACGTATAATAGGACGTTAACAGGTAAGGGGCGTTCTGAAGACAGCTTATTAAGTTAGCACTTTTAAACGGGGGGTTTAATGTCACTGTAGGCCGTTATTATTATAATACATAGAGGTAAGTCTAAATAATAGGATATAAATAAATAATTAAATACTAGTGTAAGGAACTAGAGTCCCTTACGGTGGTTATGGGCATAACCATAACTATCTATACTAGCTAATTAAGAGGTACTTTATACCTTACTTAGTCCACTGTGCTTGGTGGCGCACCACGCAGTTGCGGCTAAGCAGTCAACTAAATGGTGCTTGGTGTTGTCAGTCCCTGTGGACCACTAAGCGCTTTCTTACTGGTCGTAGGGGCTTCGGGTCTTTGCACCCCTGGCCCAGTGCATCTGGGCGGTGTACACCGTCTTCCCGCATTGTTCCTTAGGCGGGGGTTTCGTCGGGCCGCTCCGGCCCAGGTGACGGCCTGCAGGGTCGTCACAGTCGGCCTTTCAGGCCGATAATAACGTTCTGTGGGTGTGGTTCTCTTTGTGGTTTCTTCCCTGTTGCGCCATCGCACCAGTTCAGTATATGATAAGCGAGCGAGTATTTCCAGTAAGTAAGTAGCTTTAACAGAATTTAATAACCTATATATAATAAAACGCTAGTAAATTATTAGTAATATAAATAAGTTTTGGCTCTGCTTATTTATGGTAAGTATTAAAAACGTAGTATTAATATTATAATCACTATCAGATTACTATTAAAGCGATTAAGAAGGTGAGGGTTGTAATTACTTCCCTTTAGGAGCTCTCTGGCAAAGCTAGAGGTTATCTTTTAATGTATTGATGTATAAAGTAGATTACTAAGCTTTGCCAGCTAAGGCCACGGTCCACTCTGTGAATTATACCTTCCTTTTTAACAGTAAGCAGAAATCTATTGAGACTGTTGCATAAAGTTGCTTTAATCTTTATGTGAGATCCTCGTATGAATCTATCCTTTGAAAGCTTTAACAGAAGTTGTAACCCACAGCCAGTCGCAAGGTCTGCTAGTTTTAGACTAAATTTTGTGCGGTGTAATACGATTCACCTAGAGGTAGATATCGCCCTTATTGTTAGTAGCATCACCATTGAAATTTTGGTGATATTAAGATCACTGCCTATATACTCTAGACTAACACGTGATTTGTTCCCATCACAAGTACCGCACCCGGCGGTTTATGTAAACGGCCACAGAGAGCAACGGAAGCATAATTGCGAACACACTAATCGATACCTTGGTGGCAATTGGCAGGGACTCGCTTTCCACCAACTTCTAACCTCCAACCCCGATTGCTAAAAAGATGCCAGGGATAAAGCTGACGAGAAATGCCACGAAATACTCACGATCCGAAGCAATGCCGACCAAAAGGGCAATTATGCTAAGGCCTGGAATCCCAACTCCGCAGACAGCAATGACCACTTTCAGAGGGATTTGTAAGGAGCTTTCGATGAGCTTCCAGATCGCGACGCCGAGTCCCGTTATGACGGCCGGCACGAAGCTGACGGCGAGTAACGTGGTTGAAGTCTCCCAATACCACCCTAACTCTCCCCGAAAGAAGTTTATGGCGATCGTTAGGCCTGGGCACCCGACGGCAAAGACGGCGATGACTACCTTGGCAACGATCTGCAGCGGGCTCTTAACGAGCTTCCACACTGCGACCCCCATCCCTAAAAAGAGGGCCGGGATGAAGCTGACCAGGAGGGCATCCGGCTCATCCACCCTAATTAATTTGAGGGCGATGCTGAAGACCGGCGCCTAGAGGGCCACACTGATAGCGACTTTGAGCGCGACGTGCAAGGGCGAGATTTCCACAATCTTCCACACGGCGACGGAAAGACCTGCAAACACCCCCAGCAAGGCAATAATGGCTATAGTTGGCAAGATACCTCAGATGAAGTAGTACCAGATCGTCAGTCGCTGAGACGTGAGCCGGCTGAGTGGCTTAGTGCTGAGGTTTTTGATGTTCTCGGGCAGTTCGAGGAGGCTGGAGACAATGCGCCGACGGTATAAGACCAGGTACGTAGTTACACTAGTGATAATAGACGCCAGAAACCAGTGCCACCACAGAATCCGATTTTCAAACTCCTACACATGCGTTAGTGCTTATGTACGAACAGCTAGTTAGAGGGGGGACTGCTGAGAAGAGCTGGTGGCACTGACATTGACATTTATCCCAAAGAGGCTTGCCACGAGGCTAAGGGGAATGAAGAAGAAAGCCAGCTGGCTAAGTCGCGACACTGATTCCGCCTCCTTTATGGCCCGTTTACTCTCAATAATGGTGATACTCGACATCAGCGCCTGGAATGTCGACTCGATCCGGGAGTAGGTATTCTTTACGTCGTCCCCTATCCGCTTCAATTTCCGTTCCAGATTCTGACTATCACTCGTGGCAGTAGTATGGGGGATGGACGTAGAAACCTCTGCATCTCCGTCCCCAGCTGTAGACTTGCCCACTGGTCGACCGTTCAGAGCCGCGCTATTCTCCATCATTTGCTTTATCGATCTTCCTTGGTGGAACAGTGCATTTTTCCATTTCCCCAGTTGCTCCCTCCACATCGGCATAGCCTTCTGGAGAGTCTCGTCATTGTGTAGTTCAAGCTCGATGGTGTCGAGAGACCGGCCCATGTCACGTAAGATATTAGTTATGTCCTCGCACACAATCCGAGAAATAGCTTCTCTAACGAGAGTTATGGGGTTTCGGGTAGTTGCCTTGTCGTTCAGGTCTGCAAGCGCGCCAATAAACCGGCCCACGGGACTTTGGAAAAGCTCCTTAGCAGGGTCTCGGTCGGCCTGCGGGGCTTTGCCATGGAGGGGTTCGTCTCGAGTTTGGTGCGGTCCGCCGGACAGGCTTTCCCCGTCGTAGGGCTCTTTCTCTCGCCCTCTCTGCTTTTTCTTTTCCTCCTTTTTCCTTGCTCTCCCTGCCCACTATCCTTCTTCCCTTCCGTCCTCGGATAGCCCTTCGTCTGGCAGATCTTTTTCCACATTTCCATTAACCATCTCGAAGCACTCCTCTAACTTATCCTCGAGCTCCTCCTCCTCCTCTCCCTCGGGCTTTGAGCCGAATCTCTTCTTTTGAATCCTAAAGCATCGCGTAGGATCTACCAGCAGCACTCCTGCTTGATAAGGTTAGTTAATCAGAGAAAGTAAATCACCATTAGGTTTGAAATTGATATTCACCTGTCGGGATCCCGTCGATTGTTTCGCAGTAGAAGGACATGCACTCCTGAGCGGTATGATACGCCTTTCTTCCAATACTGCTGCTTCCTGGGGGAGAGAGCGCGTGGTAAGGGCGGTGAGGGCGACTTGGCCACCGTGAATAGACCTTATGGTCGAGGTGATACCTTGCAGGGTTAATGTCGGTTGTAAGACTCCAGGGTTTCTTGCGTAGGAGCTTCTGCTGGATCCGATAATGATCCGCTCCTTGGGCTACCCTCCTCCACCAATTGACGAAAAACACGTCGTATCCCGAACCAATGAGTTCTTGCTGCAGGTATGCATCTCCCTCGGTGTGGGCCTTTACGAACTTGAGGAAGGGGTCCTTGGTGAACCCGAGCCGTTGTTCTGTATCAACAGCCCTGTTGCTTTTCTCACCGACCCAAATCGTAAGGGAACTCCCAAGACTGTCATCTCCGACTACGATGAGAATCCTAGCGGCGACGTCTGGTTTGTCAGGTCTTGACAGAGATATCGCCTCGAGAGCCACGCACTCTGGCCCAAGTAGCCTGGGTAGCTTTGGTGTCGCTGCCGCTGAGGATACAGATGCGGCCTGGCCTGAAGGAGGGTTTTGCTGCAGCCTTACTGTGGAATTGAGTACGTTGGGAGGTCGTAGGTTAGCGATTGGAGATGCCCCTGAACCGTATAGCACGGGCGGTTGCACTGGTGAGGGGTGGTAATAGGGGGTGGGCGGGTACGGACCAGAGATTGTTGCTTCGGGGCCGGGGGGAAACAATACAGGCGCTGGCCCAGCAGTGGGCCACGGCGCGGAAGGGCTCAGGCCTGATATCGCAGGAGGACCGCCAAAGGCTGGGGCCGGGAATCCGGAGGGCATCACCGGCCCGGTTGTCTGCCCTGTGCCGTAATACGGAAAATTCGGAGGGGGGACCGGAAACGGCGGGATTTGCCCAAATGATGGGGCTGCGTCGTGGAAGGTGGGGGTGGGAGGGGCGCGCGGGACCGCGCTCCCTGTTGCGGGGTGTCCGGCAATTTGTGGGGTAGGCGCCGTCGAGTTCGGCGTACCAGGATGTGTAGGAGGGCTTACTCCTAGCAGTGGGATTCCTGGGGGAGGAGTTGTACCAGCAGTCTCCGGAACGCCTAAGTCTGGTCTTGGCGTTGCTTGCTGGAGCCTAGGAACGCTTGACCCAAGTGCTGATTCTTCCGTCGGCACAGGTAGGCCGTCCTTCCCCGACCCCGATAAGGGAGGTATGGGGTTGCGCTTGGGAAGACGCGAGCCTGCGATCGAAGTCGCCGAGGAAGTGGCGCAGAACCTATTGCTACTTGTATTACCATCTCTGACGACAATGATCTCAGCAACTTCGGTGTCCCAGAACAGTCGCTCAGGGCGTCGCGCCTCGAGGTTTGAGATTATAGGAGTTACCGGCCGCGAGATGCCGAAGAGATCGTCGAGTATTCCCATGGCTTTGGAGGGTGTATGACCGGGAGAAGTAGAGAGAGTGTGCCAAATTCTTGAAATCGGCTGGATTTAGGAATGGCGTTGAAAAAACGAGCAAAATTTTCGCGAGAGAGCAGATACTGGCCCCTACTGCGCCAAGAGTCTGAGGGAATTAAATTGGTGCCCAAAGGTGCAATAAGTCAAGATCCCAATTGGCATATAATGATAAACCGCAGTAAGCTTCCGCACAGCAAGTTACACTGCATGTGGCTAACTGCGAATAGGACAGCGCTAAACCGTGGGCCAGGAGGATATCATTTCGGCTCCCGTGGCAAACTCACATTAGTTCACTTCCACGCCCTTCGCTGAATGGTTGCGGAATATGGCCGACCGACTTTTGAGAGGTCGTCACTTGGGCCGGCGCAGCCCGGAAGGGCTGAGGCGCTAAATAATCATTGGGCCCGAGGTGGAATGACCCACAAACTGTTGCAAGTCACCCCTTCTATTGGTGGAGTAAGCGAACCTATACGATTAGAGGTTGAAAAGTGGACCGTTATTTAGGGTTAGGGTTAGGGTTAATGGTGTTGGATCATGCACTATTTTGGTGATTCAAGTTCGGGACATCCGCAGTCATCCCGCGCCATATGACGGTGATGAGCGAACCCACGAAACAGTGCCACCGACTCCCGGTCTGAACAGCGACGGGAGCCTTCACAGCCAAAAAACACTTGCCTTTTCCTTCAGGGTCTTCACCCATGGAGCCCGGACCACCCTCACACCTCGCTGCCCAATGCCAACCCCTGCTGTAGCCTACCTTTGTCTGTAAGTCCGCATCTCGCAAAGTGGCGCTAGAATTGACCAAGTCGATAGCCGACTAAATATCATGCTCGCTCAGCTTATCTATGGTAAATTTGGAAGCAATTGAGTAGGAAAAAGTAGTGTTGTGGTTATTGCAATGGGGAAGTGCGTCGCGGTGTGTTGGAAATTATGAAGATCGGCATGGGGGGATCGGTTTGGGGGTGGAAGCTTCTAGATAGTATCTGTAGGATGCTCGGCTCACTCCCAATCGCCCGCTTGGCAAAATCCTCTTTTGCAGCCCTCACAGAGCTCCGATTTATGCGGTGGGCGGTCCAGGCTCCCTGCGTGTGCCGGTCTCTCTACGGCGATCCCTGCCCACTTCTTCAGCCTGTATGCCACACGTTCAACGTAGGAATCCACATTGATATGCATTCTCCCAAGCTCGCCACATGAGACACACTCTTGGTTAAACACCTGGGCGTTGTACCCATTGTTTGGGTATTTGCGTATGACAATGCAGATCTTCTTGCTTCCCCAGCCTCTCTGCGAACTAAGACTTATCATTATTTCTTGCACAGGTATGTAGAAAGGATACCTAAATAACGTTACCAAGGAGTCACTCACCATGTATCGTTTTCGCAAGTGAATGTTCCCATAATGAAAGTAGAATATTCATCAATAGAACGTTGTTTTCCCTTAAAGAAGGAAGGTTTGGGATTGATGGAATTGCCAATGGTTCTCAATATCTTGCTGTGAAAGTGCGGGAATATAGCCACGGGGGCCTTGGAGCCGGGTATGATCTTGGATTTGGTGGGCTTTAGTTTTGTCTTAGAGCCGCCCATGATTGCAGAGACGGCCAACTAGGAGCGGCAAATAGTTTAGAAAGAGAGGGAGAGAGGGGCTCGCTTCCTGGATGGGTGGTATGATTTATCGTCCGCGAGGGCCCCCGCTCCGCCCTGTCGTTTGCTGCTCACCATATCATTGGTGGTCTCCAGGAAACGAAAAGTGATGTATCGTATTACGTCTGCATGACACGCTGTCTGTTGATAAAAACTGACAAATCACGTAATCTAGACTGGACAAATGGTAGGCCTCAGTGAAGGCTATCTGTGCGCTTGCATGTGACGGCATCCACTGCGGTGAGGCGGTCGTCCGTAGCGTGGATCTGACTTCTGACGCCCCGGTCGTCTGCAAGAAACACACCAACCGCATCCTCGGCCAGATGGACATGTACGACGACATAACCAAGTCCAGTAAGGAATAACGAAGAATAGAAGAGGCACTCGGTTGGTTTGAGAACCAGGCCGCGTTGGCCTTCACCAAATTCAAGAAGGCGTATGCTGAGCACCAGGTGATGCAAGAGAGGGAGGGGGAGCAGGAACAGCCAGTGCTCATGGGTGCTGTATGTTTGACACGTAGCGAACGGGATTGTATTCGGAAGTTTCTCTACATTCTCAAGTAACGAGGCCTGATGGACCACCAGCGTTACAACCACCAGACGCCTGGAGCCTACGTCGCAGATGATAGGGAGCACCTGTACGAATATATGGTCGAGAAGTTGTACCAGCGCCCATTAAATCTGTGGCTCGACAATATCAAGCAAATCATCGATATGGACATGGATTTGGAGTATAACTGGGTTTGTGAGCTTCCCGAAAGCATGTACCTGGATGACGCTATGAGGTTTTTTATGCATAGTGAAATGTGAATCTGCACGCTGGCGAATCCCGGCGACGAGTTCTTGTTAACTGATAATAGCTATAATGTATTTGAGGCACCGAATACATTCGTCAGAAACAAGTAGACGGGAAAGGTTTAACAGTCTCTTTTCGCCCCTCTATACCTGTTCGCCCCTGTCTCAGAAGCTTATGATCGTCTTACACAGCGCCCTTCTCCCGAACCCACTTGAAGACGCGGACGACGAAATAAGGCGGAAACGAGAGATGGAGTGCAGGATGGACCTCGGTGCGTTCGGTGAAGACCTCGCTAAAATAGTTACAGTAAGGTCGTTAACGGTCGCTTGACCATGATTCCAGGATGGGACGGTGAGAAAAAGGAAGATCGGTTCTACTCGGATTCCTTTCCCATCGACCGCCGACAAGTGAACATCATCAACTCTCTCTTCCTGGGTAACCTCTGGCCTTCCACCCGTGTAATTTTTGAGACTACCGCGACGTTTGCTAGGACCTTGGAGTGGTTTCTTACCTCGCCCTCTTCCTTTGGGAGAATTCTGTCTAGCATGGAGGAGGATAGCCACGGGGAGTCGCTGCGGAAGCTGGAGGTCATCTCGCTCACTCGGCTTAATGGTGAAACCGTCTCTACCACGCTCCATATTCACGACAAGGGCCATGTGATTCATGAAGCCTTTCTTAACTGGCAAAAAGCCAACCAGTGGGTGTTTAAGAAGCTTATTGTCGAGGAAGACGAAACGATCAAGGACTTTTTCGAGCAAATTGGCAAGCCAGAGAACGAGTCCTTGCGGAGCTATCTGGTGCTAGGTTGTTATCTCGGAATTCCCCTTGCGAGATTGCAAATTGTCTAAATCAAGACGCCTCGTCATTAGGTGGGTTGTAGGAAACCATCCGTAAGGATTTCGACCAGGCACAACGGATGTGGAAACTTCGGGTCAAAATCGATTCTTGGTCCCGGGGTGTGGACGAAACCATTCCGCAACGGAACCGCGACCCTGTCGAGGAAGCTTACATGAGATTGCCACCCAGTCGGTAGATTCTCTACTATAAGCTCTGTCGCCACGCACTTCTCCTCGGTGACAAATTTCCAGACCAACCCCTCGAAGGGCGGTTGCAATGCATGGGCCTGAAGATACAACCGCGAGAGGGAAGAAAATTTCCACCAAAGCAACGCGCCAGACATCCGGCCCAAGCTAGGTGCAGAGTTTCTCTTCATATTCAAGACGTTCACTGTTGGCAAATCGCAAAGACATCATGGCTAGGCTAGAGCCAGCCCCGAGAGGCTTCGGATGTGCCGCATGTGGCACGTAGTTAGCAACGAGGCGGCCTGAGCTATGCTCGCTCGCACAAAAGCAGGCCACCACTACCGCCAGCCACACTTTCGGGGATGATGAGAACACGGATCTGGTTGGGCACTCGGCTTACGCCGACTTGGCGACACTCCACGTTCTACAAACCAAGATTATCAACTCAGCTATTCTCACGGCTGATCCTGGCCTTGGCATGCACTGTCCTGGAGGAAGCTTTGCGGCTAGAAGCAAGCAAGACTAGAGTTGAAACTGTCAAGTGTCAAATGCTAGCTAATCTAGCATATCGGTACTGCTCAAATCCATGCCCATCTCGCAATTATTTACTTCGAGACCAAGGCAACCCATAACACTGTCAGCTTTACGAAAAACATTTCCCATCATGACGAGTTGGTGGTCTTTCTCGGGGGGATCGGATTAATTGATGCATATGGCGTCTATCTAGAGGGTCACGTCTTCGATAGAGCTTCGGATTTCGAGGAGGGCGCGTTCGAGGTCCTTTTGCATGCTGCCGGGGAAAGGGGAGCCTGTTGATGATGATAGCGGGACCGAGATAGATCTCGTCGCCACGCTCGTAAGACAAGGCGCCGTAAACGTGGTCAATGGTAGGTGAGTGGGACAGGTTGCAGTTGTAGCCACGGAACAACCGCACATGTGTGCACGGGCAGTTGAACGGGCATCGATTAGATACACCGGGATTATGTCAAATTTGGAACACCAAACAGTAAACGTGTGTCATACACGCAATACGCAGTGTACGCTTTCCTGATTGGGTAACCGGGGAAAGGTATTCAGGTGCTACTATGTTGTGTGTACCTGATCTTCCCTCCAGCCTTTTCCGAAAGGCAGGGAACCTTTACAATAAGAACATTAAGAAAATTACTCTCCTCTCTCCCTTGCCCTCCCCCCCCCTCTCTCTTATTTAAATTAGTGTTCCATCAATCACCCCCTTAGCAATTACACCAAAACTCCTCCCCCGCTCCGCCATTCCCGCCCCAACAATTAAACCCCATCTCTCTCATCTTCCACCGGCTCATGCCAAACGTTCCTGAACTTCCATGAGTGCACTTGAACGCCCACGTGTTGCCATCGTTCCAGTGGCTCGTGCACTCGCCCCCGTTGTCGTAGCCCACGGCGGCTTTGCAACCGTCGACGCACAAGAATCCGATGCAGCCGAGATCGCCGGGGCCACCGGGGGTGCAGTCGGAGCAGAACCAATGGCAGTAGTTGTTGGTTGTGTAGCGGGACTGGTAGCTGCCACGCTTGGTGAGGGTGGGGGGGGAGTTGGAAGTGCTCGGAGCACCCTCGGTGGGGAAGGCTGTGGCGAGGGTGGTGAGGGTGAGAACGAGGATGGGGTGCATTGTGTGAGCTTTCGTTGATAGTGTTGGGGTGACGAGGTTGGAGATGGACTGATAGTTTTTGATGATGTTTGCGTATTTGGAGATGGGAGTGCGGTAGGGTGATGATGTGTTTCTGGGAGCTGATCAAGATCAGGCCCTGCCACTCGTATTTATAGGCCTCGCTTTCATATTCTGGGTTATGTTCCGCTAGGTTCTGTCTCCGTCTTTGCTTACCGCTGGATGCATTGCATCGAGGAGTACTGCCGTCGAGCTTGGGCAGTCCGAGCCCGTCCATTGCTCTCCATACCTAGCCACCAGAATCTAACGACAGCAGCACGTGGGTCGCGAAGAGATGAAGCTAACCAACATCTTGCATTGAGTTCCATATATCGCTAGCCCCCAAGGCTTTGATATCGTACGAGGCAATTTCCCTTTGGGAGCTGTTCCGCACTCGTGCATACAGACGGGCTTGGGTTGTAGTTTGTTCTTTTTCTGGGTTCGCTTGTTGACGATACTGAGGCTCCAGCTTTATCTCGCTTCTGGCCGCATATAGCAGAATTGGTGCAAGTTGTCGGATTAAGCTTACTTCAAGTTAGCCTACCCGCATAAACGGGAGCATTAGGGGTTGCGATTTTACCCGACGTGGTTTTGGCACAGAGTCCATACCGCAAAAGTACTTGAAGGCAGATTTCGGAAATGATTCAGCCTGAGCGCTCATTTGCGCGGCGATGCCAAGCAACGGTGGCTCCAGGACCCTTTGTTTCCCAATCACCGCCATGAGACATGGCACTCACTTTTCCCAGAAATAACTCACTAACAGTCCATTTCTATTTTCATGCTCATTTTCAGATGTCTCGCGTTGTGGTTCTACCACCACGAAGCAGCCCACAAATATAACGCTTTGCCGAAGACGAACCACTCCGGGTAGCTTGGTGGATTTAAGAAATTGCACAGGTCAAGAAAATTGTCGAAAGGGCCGAGAAGTCCAGGCTACAAGGGCCCTATTCCTTGAAAGGTGACGATCAGATTGCCCTGCTTACTCTATGCTGTCCATGCCCCATTTCTTTAACTCCTAGTCTTCAACCGTGCCATCTACATCCACCTTGATAGTCACTCCTTCCTCATGCTCGCTCCTCACAAACGGCTTCTGCTCCTTCTGCTTTGTAAGAGCACTTTTATCTCCAACATAAGGTCTCCGCTTAATCAGAATCCCATTCATAAAAACCACAACCTCATCATTTCTATTTGGTCATGAGCTACTCCTCCCACCCACCACATTACCGGTTTCAAAACCAGATATAATACAACGAAAGGGTCGAGCTTGAACGTAAGTAATGCTAATCTCCACCGACCTTCGATATCTCGCTCTCGTGGCAACTGCGTATCTCCTTGTGGTGTACGTCTTCGCGATGACCCGCAAGCCATGGTCTGTTGCCTGCGTTCGGCAGTTTTTCTTGTGGGTGAGTATCTTGAGAGTTTTTGAGACCAACTTGGGAATTGTTTTCGTTGCTGTGTTGGCCGTGACTTGGTTTAGCGGTATTGGGTTTTGCACCACCATGACACAGGTTTTCTCCGCATGGGACTCGAACTGAAGAGTGCTGGCGACTTCGAGGCGGGTTGCGGGGATGCTTGATTTGGGAGTGTTGTGGTTTGTGAATGAATCAATACAGTGAGATTGAAGCATACCTACAATCCTCCAACCGTGCCTCCAATCATTCTTTCACTGATCAGCGAAGAGACCTTAGCTCCCCATTTGTCTATAGAAATGTCCTGCATTTCACAGTAGATTCACTCCCAAGTATTCACGCTGCAATCCTGTGGTTCGTTGTCTTGCCCGATCCGTTGCCAGTAACGCGGCAAATTAGTTGCATGGGGTTGATATGGCCCACAAAGGCCATTGTTGAAACAAGGACTTTCATTTCCAACCCTTTTTCTTTCGTTCCGCCGATCCGGTTGTCTTTGGTGATTGCTGGAAGCTGGCAACGGCGTTTCAATATCTGGAGAAAGACCAGAAGGACAATGAGCTCGTTCAAAACTAACTACATGACCCTCCCTTTAGAGCGATGGGGTAATTAGTTTTTGCTTATAAAGGGTTTAGCTCGGGGTACGGCTCATAACGGACCGTGCTGACATGTTTATCATACCATATCCGTAGACCACAGTAAGTTTCTCTTTCCGCGGCAGAATGCGCCGCAGAATGCTATCCCACAGCATCGGCGTGATCAAATTGGACCAGCTCCGAGATCGTGACAGTTCTCTGACTCCATGCGCGAAGCGTGGACTGACTTATTAAGGATCCATCCACCCGTCTTCCCATTGGCGCAGCGCCTTCACGCCACGCTGCATACGTTATTCAACTTACGGTCAGGTTAATATAGGATAAGGTAGATAGAGTAGGAAGAGCGCACCATATCAAGACAGTCAGCACTGAGGATGAATGGCGTCTCCAACCCGTCATCGGAAGTTTGCACCTAGATGCGGTACTGCACAACCTCATCGTCCATCAGTTGTCTTGTCTTCCCTGATTTCCGGACCTGAGAACGGGCTAGCGAGTTTGCGATGGTGAGGATCATGCTGGTCAGAGTGAACGAAGGGCTGAAGTCGAGTGTTGCTGTGTACGGTTCATATTTTACCCGTCTCTTGAGCGAGCTGGTCTAGTTGAAATTGGCGTCATAATCGTCAAGATGGCGCCCAAGGAGCTTTGAGACCTGGGATTGTAGTAGGTTAGCGACCTTCAGTCATAGTGACAGCGTAAAAGTAATGCATTGATATTTGGAGCAGAAAGGTGTCCTAAAAATAGCTTGCCTAGGAAGTCGACATTACAGTCGCCTCTCTTGTCCGTATTAGTGGCAAGGAAGATGGTGCAACTACCCGAGAGAGATATGCGCGCTCGGCCTGGAAGCACTCTCTCAAATGTCGACATGGTGCCGGCGAAATGCTCTGGTGGCCGAAGGGAGCACGTGATGTCTTGGAGGCTGATGCGTCTCGTTTTTTTGCGCTTCACCTCAGGATTCAGCGTGGCGCTGGCTAGTCGGCGGGGTTCAACTCGCCGGGCACCTTCTGCCTTCAGGGACCGAATCAGGTGTGACTTACGGGCACCTCCACTTCATGAGGTAGCCCCCATTAAAGGCCTAGACCACAGACATGCAAAGCTCTAGACCTGTCATTAAAACGATTTCGCTTGGCCAAGAAAACTAGCCGCCAGCCACACATGCACAATGCCTGCGTTGGAGGTACAAACAATCCACTTGCGGCCTAATTGCTAACAGGCGCCGCAACAGGTTTTCGCTGTGTTTCACGCCGACGCCGTGTCGCGCGTATCATCATCTCCACAACAACCTGATCTTGATGACCGGGCCTCTCAACCCAACTCGAGAAGCAACTCCCGCGTCATGTCTGACCCTTTTTCAATCGTGTCTGCCGCCATCTCTGTCGTCTCTACAGCATCAGACACCGCAGAGGCTCTTTCGCAGGCCATTGCCACAATTGGCAACGGCCCCGCCGACGTACGGTCGCTTCAGAGCGCTGCCCGGAATATCAGCTCGGGCATCACGCGTCTCACAGAACTCCTTCAGTCGGCGCCACAGGGACGGTCGAAATGGCCAGACGACTGGTTGACTGAAGTGGCTCGTCTCGTTGATGCCACAGGTATCGAATTCAGTGCTCTTCAGGCACCTTTATACGAGTGGAGCCAGCTCCGGATCGTGCGACCTATTGAGGCGTCATGGACCACTTTTACAGACGCCATAAGCGTCGGTCTACTGGAGAGAACAATAAGCAGATTACACACTATCGAGATTGTCATTCGGACACTAGAGTCTTCGGTTCAACTGTAGGTCCCCCACTCGCTTGAGCGTCTCACTCCTCACAACGTTTGTTTCGACTTGCTGAAATACCTCGGTTTATGCACTAATTAGACCCAAGCCATATGACATGACCGACCAGTTGCGGAGAGCCCGCGAGATGATCAATTCTCTCCAGTCGGAACAAGCTCCCAACGCCATCTCAGCACCTCCAGCACCTCCAGCATCTCCCTTTCGCTTCAGCGTTCTCGCCCAACCAGAGCCTTTGGGGCGCTCAAAGAATCCAGACCCGTTCGAGAAAGGCACTTCAGAAAGCAGCGAATCAACACCCTATGCCATGGCAAGATATCAAAGTCCACCTCTCTGTCGTCCCGCCTCCGATTTTGACGCCCACTCATTCCCCTTGAGACCCCTGCACATCAGTCGCTCGAGCCAGCAGCTCCGATCACTTCCAGGGCTCGGAGATTCTGCAACGACTCTTGAGGCTTACAACCACGATTCCAGCCCAACAATGCATAAAGCAGAGGACCAAAAGTCAGCCAAGGACAAGCGCATTGCCAACCTAGAGGCAGAGGTCGCCGAACTGAAGCGCTCTCGAGACAGCCCAACCACCATAACAGCCCCTCGTAAGCAAGAGCAAGTATTTCGCGACCTTGTGACCAAGTACAAAAACGTCAAAATACTGTATTTCGAGCTCAGGAGTGAGAATGCGGTGCTCACTCGGCAGGTAGAGGAGCTGCAGAACAGCAAGAACGCGCCAGACGGCAAAGACAAGATCATCGAGGCATGGAAAGCACAATACGAGAAGCTTTCAACGGAGATTCGTGCACAACAAGACACAGATGCTTTGGTCAGTTCCTGGCGGGAAAAGTACGACTTGCTGATGGCGCTGCATTCTTCGTCCCAGGAGGAGGCTGCACGATCTGCGGAGCAGGCAAAGGTGGAGATTGAAGGTCTGGCGCTGGAGCTGCAAAACATGAAGGAGGCCATGAGAATCCAGGGAGAAGAGCTGTCCAGGGTGGAATGGAGCCTCTCGGATGCGCAGCGGAAGCTTGAGGAGCAGGAGAGAGCATCTGTCGGCCAGTCGCTGTTGTTGAATGATCAGAAGGTGTACTTCGAGCAGACCCTCGAGGGCTATCAACACCAACTGGAAGTGGAAAGACAGGAGAAGGAACGAACATTCAGCACGGTCCAACGCTTGGGAGCACTCTGGCAGGAAGCTCATAAGATCATGGGTGAGGTCGAGACAGACGCCGCTGTTAGTTATGCTAGTCAGTCGTCGGAAGGATGAGAGACGCGGACCTTTTCACTTAAAAAGACTCGCATGGCAGTTTGGGGTTCTAGATACCCCTAACACTAATACCGATAATGTGTGGTCGACACTGACAAAGCATTTGTCAGTCATCTATAAGTCTGCTGACAGAGGAACATTGTGCATCGCTACTATCTTCGCTGGGACAAAACACAGCGCTAAATAACCCGGAAGACAATGGTGAAACCCGTAGGGCACTCGCGAGAAACGAAGTTATTGGCCTTGAGACTGAGCACCCGGACGCTCCGCCCTATGTTACGCTCTATGGGGTCAATACAGTACAGTAGCTATAAGTTCGTGCACCCTGAAGCGAAACACCCCCTGAAGCGGAACAAGCCGGACCAGGGTCCCCAAAACCACCTAGCCCTAATAAAAACAGCCACCACTCAATCAATTTCTTTTCAATTCTTTTCCTTCTTTCTACAACTTATTCATCTTTGAAATGGCTATCTTCTACACTGAAGAAGACCTCCGTAAAGCCTGCGACGAAGCGCAGCGAACCCGAAGACTCCGCTCCGTCGCTCGGAGATGGGCTATCCCTCCAGCGACCCTTTACCGCCAGCTTAACGGCGCCCTCCCTCGTTCCGTCGCTTACAAAGACCAATAACGGCTTTCTATTACTTAGGAAAGCTATCTAGCTAACTGGTGAACTGGTGCGATGACGCAACAGGGAAGAAACCACAAAGAGAACCACACCCACAGAACGTTGTTGTCGGCCTGAAAGGCCGACTCCCAGACTACTGGTCCTCCGATCGGAGGGACACAAATGCAACTGACGTAGAAAAACAGATACGTACCTAGTATGGAACAAAACCTAGTATGTGACGGTGCCTAGCATGGAACGGAGCCTAGCATGGAACAACAAAGGAAACGCGACCGTGGATCAGGTCATCTTCCTTCGATCGAAGGGCCAGAATGTCACTGGGCTTTCAATGGGAGGTCTTCGTGGTGAAAATCGTCGGATCGATCGTTGATTGAAAGAAGCACGGTTCAAAGAACCGCGCGGCGCGGCCCCTTTTTGACGGTGGCACGCGCCAGAGAACACATCGCTATGTACATAAACGGCTACAGTAATATTACACACAGAGCCCAAAAAGAACGACAGGGTCGGCCTGAACAAACGCCCCGAGTCAATATACAGTGTGGTGTAGATATAAAAAAGCAATGCTACAGCCACCTGACTCATGACGTGCGCCATTCTCTGACATGGTAGTGCTCGCAATTTCTTCGACTTTATGTTTCAGTCAACGTGCTGTGTCATTTTACGATCCTGTGGCCTCCTCCACTTCAAGTACTACTCTCGTCGGTCAGTAGAGTGAAAATGCGGCGGAACTTAGACGATGCGATTGATCCTTGTCCTTTGAGGTCTGAGGTGACTCACGCGGTCGCACCTTTTGGCCCCCACCTGCCTTCTTCCATCCACGGAGTGGTGTTAATGTTAGAAAGGCGGAGGTTCAGGGGCCCTGGGCACTGCCTGGCACTGCCTGAACGCCAGTGAGCCTTAGCTACGGTGTTGACCAAGCTGAATCCTACGGAGTAGTCTATAAAGAAGAGGCTCCGGCCAAAGCCAGAGAGAGGACAGACAATACAATCAAGCAATCTTGCAACCCACAGAATTCCAACATTCTAGACGTGCAGTGTTTATGACAGATACGTTAAGCTGCTTAACGGATTTGCAGATACGTCGGAGGTAGGCCCAATTTCGCCTGGACAGAAGCCCACATAACCAGATGGTGTTCGTAGTCCTTGGAGAGCCTTTTGTCGGTCGGTGTTTGCTATTTCTCTCGTGACACTACCACGTAAACGTGCGTGATAAGCGAGTGCGCCAGACAAGCGAGTGCGCCACTTTAACGGGATTTGCAGACGTGCCCGCAAGAAAATGTTCGTAAATTGTTAATAACTTTATCAATTTCCTATCTTATTTTCGACGCGTCGCCGCCAAATCTTGTTAAAGTGGCGCACTTGCTTGTCTGGCGCACTCGCTTATCACGCACATTAGGCAGCCTAACAAAGTCCCGCAGGGAATTTTATGCAAATCGACAGCTTCGTGTCTTAATTTACCGGATCGGATATCTGCAAGTGCATTTTGCATATCTTCTTTACTATAGCGAGACATTTCTGAAGTCAGGGAATTGAATGATACAGCTTATGAGGAGTTTGAGCAAGATTTGGTTGATTGGTCGCGTGTTGAAGTTTGGGCGTGGTCGCGTTGTTTTGGCTGTGGAGGGAGGTCGGTTGGTGGGAGGGGTCGGTTGGTGGATGGCCGACCCGATGTAAAACAGCCAGCTGTGGAATGTGGTGAGAATCGACCCTTCAGACCTTGCAGCATCTATACCATCTCTCGCGGCTTTTTACTCTACTTCAACCATGATCTCCCCGTTTCGTGCTACTGCTCAGACCTGAGGCAAATCTTTTCTCAAAAGTTTCGACTGCCTCGCGATGGTGGCGCAGAGCTCCAAGATAGTCTGACTTCCCAGCAGCTCCAAGATAGCCACGTTCGTCTCCATCTCACCGAGTATCCAGTTGCGCATTTCCTGTTTGTTACCTGTCAGCTCCGTCGGAGAGGCGGACTGATATCTACTTACCACTGCAATAAGCGAGTCGAGTCCATAGTCACTCATGGTTGCGGCGGCGTTGATGTCGTCAGCATTTATCATTAACAGGCCGGCTAGCTTCTCCTTGACGGCGAGAAGCACAACGTTTTGCGCCTCGGAAAACGAGCTGGCCCTAGCAAACGCCTCGCGCACCCTGACTGAAGTGGCGTTTCTAGCCCCTTCTGTCCCCTCCCGCCTAGCGTCCGCCATCAACGCCAGCCGGCGAGCGTGCGAGAACCGCGGATCGCGGAACGCAGCACCATGGACGTCGCCGCCAGAGAAGCGTCCCAGGCCCATGCCAGTCATAATGTTTCCGACAGCGGGAGCGCGAAACGGACAGGCCACGGCCGCCTCGAGCAGGGCAAGGCACTCCGCTTCGGGGATCTCCTCGAAGCCCTGTGCACGCAAGCGGGTCTCGACTCTGCCGCGCTCCGCCACGTAACCCACGCCCGTAACCATTCCGAGGTCTACCGTGACGGCGGGCAGGCCGCGAGCGAGGCGGTAGTTAGCAAATGCATCCTGGAAGGTGGATGCCGCGGCGTAGGCGGCTTGCGAGGGGTTGCCGAAGACGCCAACCATGCTGGAGACCAGGACGAAGAAGTCGAGGTCGCGCGGCAGCAGGCGGTGCAGATTCCAAGTCCCGCGCACCTTGGGCGCCAGCGAGCCGTCCCAGTCGGCTAACGTTATCTTCTCGAACAAGGCATTGCGGATGACCAGCCCAAGGTGGAAGACGCCCCGGATGGGTGGATGGCCCCGCAGCGACACCTGCCCGAGGGCCTGCGACACTGCTGTCGTGTCGGCGACATCGCACTGGAAGACGGACACGACAGCGCGGCGCTCCCGGAGTAGCTCTAGCGTGCTCGCGGCGCCCGGGCTCGCGGCGCCACTGCGGGAGAGGAAGAGGATGTGCTTTGCCCCGGCTTCAACGAGCTTCAAGGCCAGGGCGCGGCCAATGCCACCGAAGCCGCCCACCAGGAGGTAGCTTGCGTCTCCTCGGAACACCGTCGGTGCCGCTTTCTTGGGCATGACCTTTCCGGTAGATCTGTGTTAGTTCTCTCCCACACACTCCCGGACAGCCCTAGGTATTCTTCCACTTACCCGGAACGTCTCTTCCTCCCTGGGAACAAGTACCAGCTTGCCAAGATGTCGTCCTCCTTGCATCGTCCGTAGCGCCTTCTCGGTTTCCGACATGCCGTAGATGGATATGGGCTGCGGGACCTGTATGCTCCCGCTGTTCAGGAGGTCAAGGAGCCTGGCCCACGCCGTGTTTCCGAACTCGGGCTGCTGTTCCAAAAGGTGGACCAGATCCACAGCCGCAAAGGTGACGTTGGGAGCAAACGGAGCCATCTCGAGTCTGGAGTTGATGGCGAAATCCCGTTTGCCGAGCTCGACGAACCGGCCGAAAGGCGCAATGCACTGCCATGTTATACGGAGCAGGTCGGAAGACACCGAGTTGAAGATGACATCGGCTCCCTTGCCGGCGGTGGCGCGCATCACGTCCCTGGCGAAGCTGTCGTCCCGGCTATAGAAAATCTGGGACTCGGGAATCTTGTACTGCGTTACGAGAAAGTCCTTCTTCTCTGCAGTTCCGACTGTGGCCAGGATCCGGGCGCCGGCGTGTTGGCACAACATGATCAACGCCTGACCCAGGCCACCCGATGCAGCGTGGATGAGAACCGTGTCGCTGCGGCTCACATGGGCCACATCGAGGGCTCGCAATGCCGTTCCGTACACGATGGGCAGTGTTGCGGCGGCAGCGAAGTCCATGCCATTGGGCATCTTGTGGACAAGAGGCTCAGCTGTCCTGGCAAAGGTGGAAAACGTTCCGTCCGCAAAGGTCGTGACCCGGTCGCCGACGGTAAGCGATCTAACAGAAGACCCAACCCGACACACTACGCCGCTGCATTCGCACCCCAAGGCTCGTGTTTCTATCTGACCCATAGCCTACAAGGATAGTCGGTCAGTACATAACGGGGGACAAGGGGGGGAGCGTTGCGAGGCTCCATCCTACATACCATCATGACGTCGCGGAAGTTGAGGGCCGTCGCCTTCACTTCGATCTCGACCTCGTCCTGGCCCAGAGCCTCTGTTACACGCAAGTCATCATCGAAGTAGAGCGTGTCGAGGAGGCCTGGTCTTCCAATCTCCAACTTGAGCGCGCGGCCGGGCTGTACGATGCGGGCGGTCTCGGGCTCCAACGTATTGGTTCTTGACGCGACAAACGCTCCCGTGGTCTCGTCTTCGACATACCGGGGGATCATCAGGACGCCGGCGCGTTCTACAAACTCGAGGTCGGCATCGGCCCCGATGCCCTGGAAGAAGCAGTGCTCGTAAACCCTGTTGATGACATCCACAGCCGTTGCCGCGCTGTAGGAGGTGGCATCAAGATCAAGATGTGCGAGTGTGCCAGCAGACTCGGCCCGTAGCGTTCTCAGCAGGCCCGATACCAGATTCAGCTCCGGGTTGTCCGAGTTCTGGAGGGCACCTCTCGTGACCCACAGAACACCCCTGTTTCGCGAGAAAATTTTCTTCAGGGCTTCCAGTCGACGTTCCGTCATGGTGCTTAAGATGGAGGAATCAAGTTCGAGCACAACGCATCGCCGCCCCTCGAGCTGCATCGCTTCTTCCAGGGGGGCCACCTGTGGTGTTTTGCCTCCCAGTTTCCGCATCGACAGCTCGCCGGCGGTCATACCGGTGTAGATGCTGCTGCCTTCTTCTTCTTCTTCCACGAGGAGCAAAGGCTCGTCATTGTTGTTGTTATCATCGTCAGGAGGGCTCAGAGCATCCTCCCCGCACCGAGTCGTGCCGGGACAGCACGCCCTGGAGACCATTGTGGTACCGATGTGCGTCGCCTCGTCAGGTGTGTCGGGGACGGCCAGGTCCACGCCGCTGAACCCCGTCTGCCTCAGCAGGGCGTCCCAGCTCTCCTCGGCCAGCAGCGGCGACTCCTGCCGTTCCTCCTCCTCGGCGATCCACCACCCATCAAAAATGCCCCAGAGATTAGCAGCCCCGATGGTTCGCGGCATCAGCTCGATGAGAACCAGACTCCCACCCGGCTTGACCAGTCTCCGCACGTTGGCCATAGTGCGGCGCATGTTGCGCGTAGCGTGCAGGACGTTGGCGGCGATGACGAGGTCGTACGTCTCTGGCTCGAAACCCTGCGTGACGGGGTCTTGCTCGATATCGAGCTTCCGGAAGCTCACCAGTCCAGCGGCCGCCCATTCTACCGTCTTGGCCTTCACCCCCTCGAAGAAGCCCGACGTGATGTCTGTGACCTGGTACGACGAGAAGCGCGGCGGTGCGTCGCCCGCGCCACCACCACCTAGGGCGGTAAGGATGGGGATGGTGGCGCCGCCCGTCCCCGCGCCGATCTCTAGCACCCGCAGATGCGGATTCTTGTGCGCGAGCAGGTCGACGAACACGGCCGCCTGCTGATACTGCCTGGCCATACGTGGGTTATGAGCGTAGTACCGGCCCAAGGCGTCGTCCTTCAGCGTCGCCGCTAGCGGGTCGACGTTGCCGCGGATGATATCGGTGAGGTTGTCACCCACCAACGTTACAAAGTGGCCCTCGTCGCCGGACCGGCGCACCGCCTCCCAGACGGCGTCGCGCTCGGCCGCCGGCTTGGTCACCCAGGTACCGACGCCGTAGGGCATCTGGTGTTGGTATTTTTCAATGTCGTCGCACAGCCGCCGGACCGATTTGTACAGTTTCTGGTTCTTGGTCGTTAAGGTCGGGAGGGCACTCTCAGGCACCTGTGCCACAGCCTTGTCGGCCATGTAGTAGGCCACTTCATCCATCTGGCGCAGGAGCTCTCGTTCTCCAGGTGACGGCCGAAGGTGCCCACAGAGCGCCTTGAGATCGGCCGACGACAGCAGTGACGCGTCTGGACGGAGGCGCACCTGGTAGTACGTCTTCCTCGTGAATCTGGTCGGAGCGGGGGCCCCGAGAGAAGTGATTCGAAACCCTCCGATTTGGATCTTGGGCAGAGTCCCGTCTAGGGGGTCGTATATATCAAACGAGTCGATGAGGTCCCGCTTGCCGTTGCTGTCGACGCGCGCAACTACCGTGAGCTCATCCCCTGGCGTTTTGGAGACGCTGTCCGAGACGGACATGTGCGAGATGAAGGTTGGCACTCCAGCGGTCCTCAGCCCAGGCCGCATGGCGAACGAGGTGTGGAGACAGGCGTCCAAGGTAGCAGGGTGGATGGCAAAAGGGCTGTGGTAGTTTGCCGGCATACAAGCGTGGATGTCGGGCACGGCGACAGTCGCCACTGCTCGGGTATTTCCATATCGGACTCGGCGAAGCTGGGCAAAATTGGGTCCATAGTCGAGACCGATGGCTGCAACACGGTGATACAACTCGGGGCCCTGGGCGATGGAGGTGGCCGCGGCATCAGCCTCCGTCCTCCGCCGCGAATGCTCGGCCAGGTCCGCTTCAGCCTGACTGACACCGTTGACATTGTTCAATGTCTTTCTTTGTTGCACCCGGACGAGCCCCCGGCAGTGTTCGAGCCATGTGCCGTCCTTGGACAGGGAATAGACGGCAAACTCGTCCCATGCTGCCAATGACGACCGCAAGCTCTCTTGATGAGGTCTCATGCAGAGCATCGTCTGAATCTCACCGCTGGGCTCGGGGATGACCAGAGCCTGGCTGAAGCTGATTTCGCGGAGGGTGAAGCCGGCCACATCGAGATTCGCTTCCGCCGCTCGCTGGCGGGCAGCCTCGATGGCCATGCAGAGGTAGCCTGTGGCCGGGTACACCAACAACGACTGGACCCTGTGGTCCCGAAGCCACGGGAGCTCGGAAACTCGGATCCAATTCCGCCATCGCGGCTCCAGGGGGTTGGGAAACCTCACCTGAGCCCCGAGCAAGTCATGCCTTGGCCAGCGCTTCAGACGGTACAGCATCTGGTCCCGTGGTTCTGCCCAGTACGCCGTCGAGTGGTTCCAGGCATAGCTCGGTAACCCCGTCAGCCGGACCGGCATCGCGTCCGGCTTGCTAAGACGGCGGTTGGTGGCCGAGACGTCGATAGGATAGCCAGCCTCGAAAAGTTTGGCGGCCAACTGCAGCATGGTGGATACAGCGTCTTTGTTCCGGACAAGGGTCGGGACGTATGAAATCCCAGAGAGCGTCTTGTGCGCCTGCAGCGTCTGTCGAATAGGCGCGGCCAGGGCGCTGTGCGGTCCAACCTCGACGAGAATCGATATGGGACGAGTCTTGGCCGCCGTCGCTCTCAGGGTCTTCTTTGTGTCGGCACACATGCGAGAGAGCGCTTCGGAAAACCGAACGGGGCTGGCCAGATTCTGAACCCAGTACTCAGCAGTGAGCTGTTGGACATCTTGCCGCTCACCAGAGACTGACGAAAACACGTCGCACATTGGCTCAGAAATCGGAGCCAGAGAACTGAGTGCGTCTCGGTAGCTCCCGGCGACGGCCTCCATCTTGGAGGAATGGTACGCAACGCTAACTCTCAGTCGAGTAACCTGCAGGCCCCTCGTGGAACAAGCCTCGACGACCTCATCAATCACAGCGTCTCCACCCGACACGGTAAAGCTGGAAGGGCTGTTATAACAGGCAATGTTGGCAGCCCCGGCTTCGAGTTTCGACAAAATATCCAAGACGTCCGATTCTGCAGAGCATGATACTGCCACCATAGAACCTCTGCAGAAACTCTGCTTCTTGCTCACCGCAAGGCCTCTATGATAGGCCACGGCCACAGCATCATGCCGCTGTAAGGCTCCGGCTGCGTAGGCAGCCGCGATCTCGCCGCTCGAGTGGCCGACGACTGCGTCGGCTGAAATTCCCCACGACCGCAGCACGTCGACGAGAGCAATCTGAACAATGGTGCAGAGTGGCTGGCTCAGAGCGGCCTCGTTGACTCTTGTGGTCTCGGCATCTCTGCAGAGCTCGTCCATGACAGACCAGTCTGCTCCTAGCGTCTCGAGGCAATGATTTGACTCGTCGAGAGATTTCCGAAACCCGGGCAAATCCAGTAGCTCCCGTCCCATTGCGTGCCACTGAGCTCCTTGGCCGGTAAAGACGAATCCGAGCCTCGGCTGTTTGGGCGAGTGATGGTACTTGGCCGTCCTGAGACGTGAGAAGAGCTCCACTCGGCTGCCTGCCGTGACCGCCGTCTTCCAGGCAAATACGGTTCGATGATTAGCCAGCGTCTCAGCAAGGCCATACATGAGACGGCCCTCGTCCAGGAAGACATAATCCGTAAGATAGTTCTGGAAGTGGTCGAGATACTGCTTCCCGCTCTCTTCGCCATAAGCCGACAGGACATACAGTCGCAGGGTTGGCTCCTCCGTATCTGCCACGGATTCCGCCGAAGACGTTCCCGATCCGCCCAGCGAGATCGATACCGTCTCCTCTAAGTCATTCCCCGCCGACGAGGCACGATCACCGAGCGAGAACTTGTCGATTGATGCAAGGACGTCCCCTGGGCCTGCCCCTGCCCTGACGGGGGCCTGTATTTTGACTCCTCGTGTTGTGAAGTAGCCCCAGGCGTCTTCGACAATGATGTGAGCATTCGTACCCCCGTAACCGAAGCTGTTGATGGATGCTCTCAGGAGGCCGTTGCTCCGCTTCCAGGCTGAACACTTGGTGGGGACCTGTCTGAGCTTTAATAACAGATTGTGCGACTTATGAGAGGGGTGCACTAACCTCCATATTCCACTCTTTTAGCGGGATGCGCTTATTGGGCATCTCGAATCCAGCGACGGGCAGGATCGTCTGCCTCTCGAGCATCATGACCGTCTTCACCAGACCCGTCAAGCCACTTGCCCCTTCCAGGTGGCCCACGTTGGTCTTAACGGACCCCACAAGCAGAGGCGGATTGGAGGGAGATCGGAAAAGCGCCTCGTGTATGGCTAAGGCTTCCACCGGGTCGCCAGCTTGGGTGCCCGTACCGTGCAACTCCACATAGGTGGTGTCGCTCGCATCGAGCCCAGCCTGCTGGTAGACTTGCCGTATCAGGGATGACTGAGCGTTTCCGCTCGGATACGTGATTCCCGGCGTTTTCCCATCCTGATTGATGCCGGTATTTCTGATGATGGCCCGGATCGGGTCGCCGCTGCGGAGGGCTTCTTCCAATGGCTTGAGGAAAAGGCAGGCCACACCCTCGCCTACGAACCTCGGAAGTTAGTATAGACCGCCTACATTTCTAAACCTGGCCATGGAGATGAGAGAAAGGGGGGTAGACTCTGAGAGCGACATACCGCGGGCATAACCGTTGGCGCGTTGGTCGAAAGTGTGCGACCGGCCGTCCGGCGATAGAAACCTCATAGAACTCATCGAGATGAACATGTCGGGGTTGAGCAGACAGTTGACTCCGGCGACCAAGGCAGACGTACACTCCCGAGCCTTCAGCGACTGACAGGCGAGATGGAGAGCCACCAGGCTCGCCGAACAAGCCGTGTCGATGGTGAAGGAGGGGCCGTTGAGGTTGAAGAAATACGAGAGCCTGTTGGAGAGCATGGCTTGTCCACTTCCAGTAGTAGAGCTATTTGCAGCACCGAGTCAGTCCCGTTTCGACAGGGAACTTGCGTCCAAGACATACTACATAGGTATGGCGTCGGGGTCCCTCGTGATGATTTCTCCCCAGTCCTTGCAGAATGAGCCTACGAAAACGCCGACATTGGTACCGCTGACTTGGTCCATACGGCTGCCGGCTATAGATAGCGACTCGAGTTAGCCGCAGCAAAATACCAAGCACTGAGGATAGTCAGACATACCATCCTCGAGGGCCTCATAGCAGCACTCGAGAAGGAGTCTCTGCTGCGGGTCCAGAGCCTAATGGCAGCGCATCAGTAAGCTAGAATCGGGCCTGTCAAAAGTGGGAAGCTCCATACAGCCGCTTCGGACTTGGTCATGCCGAAGAAAGGCGCATCGAAGAGGGCTAGGTCTTCCTTCAGGAAGAAGCCGCCGCGGACGTTGGTCTAGAGTAGTCAGCGCACCCTTTACGCCCCTGGCTACCAGGGGCTTATAGCGAGAAAGTAGCGAGCTTACAAAGCCGTTTCTGCCCCCTTCTGGGTGGTAAAATGCTTCGGCATTGAATCTGGTCGACGGTATCGGCGACCACGCGTCTCTTCCCTGGGCGCATAATTTCCACAGCTTGTCGGGATCAGTGGCTTCGCCGGGGAAGCGCCCTGCCATGCCGACAATGGCGATAGGCGGCGTCGCGTCTTCCGGGGAACAGTTCATGATGGCAGCCTCTGGACACAAGCCGGATGTGACGATATACGGTCGCTGAATTTTGTGCAGTGCTAAGGAATCTCGTGTGCATCTGTGACTCTGGAATACAGGTGGTATTCATACAAAAAGGTGCAGTTGATCTATCAAGAAGCAGGCGAGATACAGTATACCCATGAAGAGGCGAGAGAAGTGGATTGGTAGCTCGGCGACACGGTGTCAAGATGCGTTATCTAGTGCGGCCTAGTTCGCGGCCACCCTATCGCTCCATCTTCATGGGTCGAGAGCCGAGTCGCTCGAAGTACAATACATCGTTCAATACCTCTTGACATTTCCTAATCCGTTGAGAACAATAGATGTGGTGAGCGGTGCCGCCGTCTGTGTGACATAACCGCATAAGTCACCGGCTTGGTTATCTATATCAGGCACTGCTCCACCCCCTGTTGGGTGGCCTGTGCGGCCCACCCAACACCCCTCCACGCATACTTTATAGGCGCTTCCAAAGTCATGTCCGCAGACTCGACGGCACAGTCCATACTAATATGAGCGTAGGTTGTTGGTTCTCTGTTCTGGCGCAGTTGCATGTGCATATGAGCCCGGGTGGTTGGTACTTATTCTTGGTGCGTTCGCCCAACCCCTCCCCCCCACCCCGAGGATCCCCGGGCCTCGAAAAATTTTCGCGTCCGAAGGACAGCAGAGATACCCGGAAGGATTCCTTCATAGTAAAGCTTCCTCCGACAATCCCCGCCGTGAGTTCAGGGGCTGGCGAGTCCACGACAAATTAGGACGGCCACGACGGACCCGCGATACCTTATCTTGGGACACAGTTGTGGCAGAAACTAATAGGACACGCCGTAAAACCGCGCGTCAGTAAACAGCATCCAGAGGAGATGGGGCCATTAGCAACAATTCTGTCTGCCGGTGTTTGGTTCTACGTTCTTTGTCTTGTTGTCGAAACCGCCCGCAAGGTTCGATACAGGGACCGGCAGAGGCGAAACGGCTGCCAGTCACCTCCCGGGATCGAGCAGTCGCCATTCCTCTTCGGGGCCGACTGGGTCGTGGGCTTCTACAGAGCTTCTCGAAATGGTTGTGGCCTCCGCCATCACCGCCGGGAGCACGAGCGGTTTGGCCACACCTTCTCCATGGACTTGTTCGGCAGCACTGTCCTCCACACGGCTGACCCGGAAAACATCAAGCACGTCTTGTCCCTGCAGTTCGCCAATTTTGACCTCGGGCCAAACCGCCGCCGCGCCTTCTCGCCCTTTCTTGGGAGTGGCATCTTCACTGCAGATGGCGAAGCGTGGAGCCATGCCAGGCGCTCTATCAAGCCCCGTTTCTCCAAACAAGACCTTGTGTCTGCTATTCCAGGATTGGAGGAGCGGACCAGGCGCTTCTTGTCCAGCCTCCCACGAGACGCAAGCGTCTTCGATGTGCAGCCGCTGCTGTTTCAACTGTCCATGGACATCTCGACCGAGTTCCTCTTCGGCGCTTCAACAGCCGGACACAAGCTCCCCAGCCAGTTCAGTACCGCATTCGAAGCCGCACAGGCCGGCATGGCCCTTCGCATCAGATTGGGTTCCCTGATGGACTTAATCACGAGCCGTCAATTCCACCGTTCCTGTAGTCTGGTCCATCGATTTGTCGACGAGTACATTGCGTCTTCTCTCTCGAGCTCGGAAAGCGAGGGAGAAGAAAAGTCCTTCTTGACTGAGATGGCGAGAAACTGCAGCTCGACCTCTCAGCTGAGAGATCATGTCTTGAACCTGCTTGTTGCAGGCAGGGACACGACAGCCGGCCTGATGTCCATTGCGCTTTTTGCGCTATCAAGACATTCTCATGTATGGGACAAGCTTCAGACCGAGATTGCCGGCCTCAACGGGCTTCCACCGGGGTTCGGTGATCTCAAAAACATGAAATATCTCTCGTGGGTGATCAAAGAGAGTAGGTACATGTCGCCTTGGTCACCCCCTTCTAGCGGCCGAGATCTTCAGCTGACGCAATAACAGCCCTAAGACTGTGGCCAACTACGCCCATCATTGGAAGGGCCGCAAATAGCGACACGGTGCTGCCACGGGGCGGCGGCAGTGATGGGACGGCGCCGATCTTTGTGCCCAGAGGTCAGCGGATTGCCCTGTCCCTGCACGCCATGCATCGCCAGGAAAGAATATTCGGCTCGGACGCCGCCGAGTTCCGCCCAGAGAGATGGGCTACGTTTCGGCAAGGCTGGAACTACTTGCCGTTCAGCGGTGGGCCTCGTATATGCGTTGGTCGTGAGCAGCACCCACTCTCGTCTCGTCCGGTACCTAGGGAGTAGGGCTGATGCTTAGAGACAGAACAGTTTGCCACCGTCGAAGCAAGTTATGTCATTGTCCGGCTTCTCCAGACGTTTAGCCGCATGGACTCGGGTGACCCGGAGCCATTAGAAGAGAACCTGGGTCTGACTCTGGCGAACAAAAGGGGGACGTTGCTGAGTCTCACGCCTCGTCACGGCGATCACCATTAATCAGCGCGACAATGGAAGAACGAAGTCGGCCCGTCAGGAGACGAGTGTTTAGCAGACAAAACATGAATTGTTTTGTACTGTTGCTCGATAGCCGGGTGCCTATCGGTCAGAGCAAAAAGGCACAATGATCACCATCAATTAATTGGGGTTCAAAACCGTTATATTCTTGTTAGTCTCCATCTGATCAGAAGGTCGCGAAGCGACCTGTATTTATAGAGCTTCAGTGGAACGTTCCAGTGGCTTCGCCACTGTTGATTTCCAAGCATGCATTACTAACTATTGCTACCTGCAGGCTTCTGGTGTTTTCCATTCTAATACTATCCTTGCCTCCTCTCCTAGACGGTGTAGTAGCGTAGTATGACTAAAACGTGGCGGGTACCTCTCCAATGACGAGCAAGAGTGATAAATCTACCTCCAAGGAAGGACGGATATAAGGATACCCCACGAAGAACAAGAACAGATTACTTTGGCGGAAACCTTCTCCGCAGCTCCTCGCCGTTCCTGTAAAATAACCAAGGCAGGGGTGTGAAGACAAGCGCAATGAAGGCCAGTAGTGTGTTTCCCCAGCCCAGACCTAGCCGATTATAGAGGCTGTTAGCACACAGTGGCAGCACCCCTCCGACTACCGACCGAAGGACTGCCGAGGCGCCGACGGGGCCGGCGGCAAGCTGGCGGAAGACCTCGATGAGGTACGTCGTCACGGGCATGATGAAGGCTATGATGGCAGTAGCGAAAATAGCAGAGCCGACCAGCGGCAGCATCCAGTGGACTTCTTCCTGAATGCCCCATCCGTAGACGATCAGGCCGATGCAGGCCAATGGCGAGCCGATGGTGATTGGAGCGAGTCTCATTTCGGGCTTCGGAGCCCCACCGGTACGCGCGACAAGGGACTCGTAGGCGCGGTCGCTCGTAAAAGCGAAAGCGATCAGGCCAGCGATCAGGCCGACGCCGAATCCGAGGTACGCAAGCCCAGAGGAACCGACAGAGAAGCCGTACCGGTCCTGGAAGACGACAGCTAGGGTGGAGATCATGAGGATCATCAGGCCGTATATCACGGCTAGGCCAAAGGCCGGGAGGAAGACAATGGGCGACGTAGTCAAGAGGAAGAAGGGCCGTGAGAGGGATTTCTTGACCGCTTCCACGCCGGAGCCGGGATGAGGCAAGGCCGAGTACAAGTCTGGATTTCCCGTCTCTTTGCGCAGCCGCTTGACCCTGCGGTCGAGAAGAATGGGGCGATAGGATTCCCGCAGCACGGCCAGGGTGACGGCCACCATAGCGCCTCCCTGGCGCAGGTTCCGGAGTTAGTCGGGCCAGGGTTGAATAGCGGGGGTGGCGGAACTGTACCAATATGGCCGTCAACCAGCACGCCCATCTCCAGCCCCGGCCCTCGGCCAGGTAGCCCCCAATGACGGGGCCCAGCAGCGGGCCTATCAGGTTTCCAAACGCGTAGACGCTCGTAGCACGCCCCCTCTGCGCAGGCGCAAACATGTCGCCGATGACTCCGCCGCCGATGCTGGGTGGGGCGGACGCTGCGAGGCCCAGCAGAAGACGGAAGCCGATCAACTGGCCCAGCGAGGTCGAGACGGCAGTCGCGACGGCGAAGATAACGAAGAGCAGGTTCGAGACGGTGAAGACGGGGACGCGGCCGTAGACCTCAGACAGAGCCGATATCAGCAGCAGGCCGGCTGCCATGCCGAGAGGGAAGACGGAAATGACGAAGACGGCGAGCAGCCCGTCGCGCGTCTGGAATTCGGCCAGAATCTGGGGCACAGCGGGCGCGATCATGGACGAAGCCATCTGTCCCACGGCGGCGAGGAGGCTGACGTTGAGCACGATGGCCACCTTCTTGGCAAGCGGCCATTGTAACGGGTCGTGAGCATCGGCAGGGGTAGCGAAGCCGACTTCGTTCGCGCTCTCGGCCCTGTCGGCTTGCGCCTTTTCGTGGTTGGGGCCTGCCATGACGTTGAGGGACGACGGTCACGAATAGTCACGAATATTTAGGCACCAAGGGGCAATCTGAGGTAAGGCCGAATAACCAGTAGACACTCTTGCACCGCACCCTCTCAGACTCGCAAACACGCTGTCTTCTTAAGGAGCCAAGAGTCCTCAACAGAAATTCGAATGGCGATCGCAAATTACCTCGGCTGCCCCCACTAGCCATCTAAGCCTTCTCCCAATCAAACGCGTTCCTAACTTAGCCAACCCGTCCTTCCCCGCAGCCCGAACCCTAGAAACCCCCGGCGTTGTGCTGCAGCTTCTCCACCGCATCCACAATCATCGATACCGTCGCACGGTCTCTTGGGATGGTGTGGCCCAGGCTGTGCCTTATCACGGTTGCTGAGCCGCATTCACACAGCTCGACCAGCGACAGCGACTCGCGCTCCCAGGGATCCGCCCGACCGCAAATGTGCAGCGAAGGCACCCCTACCTTGGCCGCGCCGTCGTTAACCCCTCGGATCTTAGCCAGACCTGGCGCCGAAAACAGGATGGCAAACCGAAACAGGTCGTGCGCCGGCGCCAACGGATTCTGGTTTGCGTGGTGCTGCAGGAAGCCGTATGCAAGCGTGGCGCCCTGCGAGAAGCCAAGGATGCCCTCGAACGGGCCTTCGTCGGCGATGCAGGTGTAGAGGAGACGGATCGCTTCCTTCACCGACTCGCGGTCCTCTGCCGATGGATTGGGCGCCGTCCACGAGAACCAACGGTAGAAGGGCCCCCGAGAGAGGCCCAGGACCTCCTCATGGCCGGGAGAATTCAGAGGCCCGTCCACGAAGTGGAACTCGAAGCCCTGTTCTGCCTCCAACCTGGTGACCAGGCCGCCCAGCTGCCATTTCAGAATCTGTGCTCGACTCTTGTTAGGACGAAGCATGAGGCGCCGGGTAAGACGCTCCTTACCTACCTCTCCTGATGTTCCGATGCCGTGAAGGCATAGAATTTTCCGCTTAGACATGGCAGGTGGTCGCACAGGTTTCCGTGCGATCAAGTAGAGAAAAGCAGTTCGGCGACGACTTGGGGGAAAAGGGAGGCAGCGAATTTTTCGAGATTACGACCACGGCGACAATTCGCCCCTAGGCACTAGATAATCTGTGTGTTTGCTCGTTAGAATGCCTCAACAGCGCGGCACCTTAATGTACTGCATGTACCTTTATGTACTCGATGTACTCATGAGTCACGCTGCTACACCTTGTAGGGAGCTAGACCCCAAAGGGTGGCTCGCCGCAAAGCTGCAGGACCGGAGGAATGAGGGTCTTAATCCTTATGTTCTGCAGCAAGCCTCGTTCCATATCGAATCAAACTTTACCTTTCGCAGGTCGACATTAACAAGGTATCGAGCGCAACATCCACGGCAACCACCAATATGTGGACTTCAGAGCTCGGTCGGATTCAGCTGCTTTTCCTCGTCATACTCGCGCTGGCACGTAAACTGCGCCCTATACTGGGACATCGTCTTGACGCTGACTTGTCTTAGGGACTTCCCTCCTGTTGCCTCATAGCCGTATACCGTGTATGGTTTCACCCACTCTCCAGGTTTCCAGGCCCCCGTCTCAACGCCGTCACGAGATTGCCATGGATGTACCACTTCGTCCGTGGACGGCTCCCGCACGCCATTCAGGCCCTCCATCAAGAATACGGCGAGGTGGTGCGGACAGCTCCGGACACGCTGTCCTTCATCTCCCCGTCGGCTCAGACCGACATCCACACACCCACCCGGGCCAGGTACCTGCAGAAAGATATGAAGATGTACCCAATCCGTCATCCAACCGTCCACAGCATCCTGACGTGTAGCGACGCCGACCATGCTCGACACCGCAAGGCTTGGAGCCCAGCCTTCTCAGAGCGCGCACTGCGCGAGCAGCAGCCTCTCTTTGATACGTACCTAGACCAGCTCGTAGGCCTGTTGGACCAGGCTTGCGCAAGCCATGACCCAACCGTCGACTTCGTCGAGGCGTACAACTGGACCACCTTTGACCTGGTCGGCCATCTCGTCTTCGGCGCGCCATTTGGCTGCCTCAGCAGCTCGGCCTACCATCCTTGGGTGGCCATCATCTTCGACAACATCAAGGCCGGCTCGTTGCTGCAGGCCGTCAAGTACTATCCCTGGGTCTTCCAAGTCCTCAAGCGGCTGATCCCGACGAGCCTGCTGCGCAAGCGAGCCGCGCACGATGCCTTCACCCACGAGCGGGTAGCCGCGCGCCTCGATGGCGGCAGCGACATGCCCGACTTCTTCTCGTACGTGCTCGACCGGAACGAGAAGGCGGGGCTGCTCTTATCGCAGCTCGAGATGGAGCTCGACGCCGCCACCATCCTCATCGCGGGCAGCGAGACGACGGCCACCACGCTGTCGGCTATCACCTACTTCCTGTGCCGCAACCCTGCCGTCATGGAGCGCGTCACCCGCGAGGTCCGTGGCGCCTTTGCCGATGAGGCAGCTATCACGGGCATCGCGGTAGGGAAACTGCCATACCTGACGGCGTGCATAGAGGAGGGCATGCGGCTGTTGCCGGCCATTCCGTTCGGGCTTGCTCGGCGCGTCGAGAACTGCGACGGCGTGAGAATCAGTGGGCATTGGGTCCCGGTTGGGGTAGGCTTCCCCCCTTCCCAAAAACAATGCTTCAGGCTGAGGTCTGATGTGATGACTTACGCCACCCACTGAATTATCATTAGACTGCCGTCTCGGTATCGCAGTGGGCCGCATCGCGGTCTCCGGCCAACTTCCGGGATGCCAACAGCTACGTCCCCGAGAGGTGGCTTGGCCTACCCGAGTACGCTTTTGATGCCCGTGAGGTCGTGAAGCCTTTCGGTCTTGGACAGCGGAACTGTATTGGGCAAGCAATGGGGTAGGCGTGCTCCGTGCGGTCCGTCTGTTGAGAACCGGATGCTTATCACCGTGGCAGATACCTCGAGATGAGACTCATACTCTCACGTGTCCTATACAGGTACGACCTCCACATGACAGATGGTGCTGCCGGCTTTGCGCCAGAGACGCAAAAGGCCTATTTCTTGTGGGAAAAGAAGCCCCTTCTTATTCGAGTGTCCCAGCGAACTTAGCTAGCTGAGGTTAAGCGTACACTGCCAAGGGCCTGTCAGGCTTATTTACGGGATTTTTGTTGGTAGGAATGGGATAAGGACTATACCGTATGGTATGGCTCTAAGGTTTCTTGATTCTTCGTTCATGTTGTTAAGATACAGGATCGCCAAATGGCGAGAAATGAAGTGTTCCAGAAATGTGGGTCCAATCGCCAGCGCGATTGCCCACATTCCGATACTGGCAACTTTTTCTTTTTCGAATACAATAGACGATAGTGAAAAACGTAACGAATGATGCTAATCTCGTCGAAACAAAAAGAAATCCATCTCGATATCCATTCTCTACTCCATCTTCCTCTGGACCCATCCTTCCAGTCGGATGGTGATCTCGTTATCGGTAACAAGTTTTATTTGGATGGAAGTCTTTGGAGAAAGCTTTTGGGAGGCGCCAGCATTGCCGCTTAGGTCTGAGTTCCGAGGAACTTAATTGTAAAAAGAGTTTCTGCAGAACAACCTTCTCACACAGAGCGGGGTTAGCGGCGGCGTCATGATTTTCTATTCGCCAGACCAAGCCATTAATACTCCTTACTTGTCTTGTATTTCTTGGTCAGGCCCACACCAGACCAGAGGCATTGACCTGAAGCTGCCCGACGGGTTCCGCGCTGCGGTCACTCTTGGCCCGGGAATAACAGCCTGGTTATCTGAGACGAATCTGGGCACACGAAATTCCCTTTTTCGTTCGCAAGTCTGAGCTGGGGGTGAGCTGTGGCTGATTTGTCCTGAGCTTCCCCTGATTCTTCCCTGAGATAGGGTAATCCCATACACCGCCGAAGCACAGCCGCAGCGGCCCCTTTTCAGTCCCCCCCCCGGCTAAGTTTCCTATCGATGGAAAGCAGATGATGCGTAATAGGGACACATCAGAAGAACCTCGAAACACCCCCCATTCCCGACAGCCATACCTACCCACCGAGTTACTCAGCTCTCGTCAACCGCCCCACACCCCGCCGGCCTCCCCTTCGTCACATCAACAAACAACCTCGGCTCCGCATCACAAACCGGTACCCCATTCTCATCCAGCCTCATCGTCACCGCCGGCACCATCTCCCTCAGCACCTCCGTCTGATCTTTCAGCGCCACCCGCCAATGCAAAGTCTCACGCAGGTACCTCTCCATCGACTCATCATCCAGCTCCGCCAAGCTCTTCCCATCATTCTCGAGATGCTCTATCAGCGCCTCTGTCAGGGACACGGTTCCTGTGATGCACAAGCGCTCCTGCATGTCGATAGCGCACTTCTCACAACCAGTGTTGCAACACCGATTATGCTGTTAGAGAAGAAAGATCAATCAGAAGGCGGTGAGCCAGGACTTAGCTTCTTAACCATGGTCATTGAGCCAAGTTTTGTGGGGCCGCCGGCCCCACTTGTTCTGGTCTGTCACAGGCCACCACAGTTTGTGGGCAGATAGTTTGCTTCACACAATGAATCATCACCACTTGGAACAATTGCTTCGTTCTTTGTGAGCACTTTTGGGTATAAAGCCCAACACCAAGCCTTGGAGTCAAGGGTACATTATTTTACACTTTGTGGATTTAGCTCACTCGGCTCACCCAACTCGCCACCCATATGTCACCCTATCCTCCCCAGGCTGACACCCTGAAAGTGGGACCCTTGGGTGAGCCCCGAGGAAGCCCCGAAAATCGATGCTACGGAATCTTTCGCCAATTCGACCGGCTTCAACGTTTATAATGTACATGATACATGAAAAATGCTACCTCCGTTTTCTCTGACTCATTTCGTCCTCAAAAGACTGGGGCCCATCTCCTTCCCTCCCGATCATCTCATCAGCCCTTTTTCTCTTTCCTTCACCAGAAATCCCAAGCCCTAAACCCTCTAAAAACCCTCTCCCGAGGCCTTGTAAATGCCCCACGGCACCAGTGTCTGGCTTCTTTACTTTAATGATGAGATCTAGACTCCTATCGATAATCAGAGGACGAACTATGCTCTCCCGCCCGAATGCGTGCGGCTCAAGGTCGATGGATATCTTGAGCGGCCCCCCGGGTTCCCTTGGTGGAAGCAGCGTCTGCTTTGTCTCCGAAAGACCCTTCCAGGGAGGGAGCGCTACTATCCTCATCCTGTCTGTGCTGCTGGAGGAGCTACCCACAAGCTCTACGGTACCTTGAACTATGGAGACTGAGAAGGAGGCTGTGTTTCCATCTGCGTCGACAGTGCAAAGGCTGTTGAAGGTTTTCGCCGGATTTGCTGCTGTAAGTTGTGCTAAGCTAGAGATTTCTGGGGAGGGTGTTATTGAAGTAGCAGTTTCTGTCTTGGGGCTACTGGGCTCTTGGGCATTTGATTGGTCTCCTCTTGCTGGTAGTAGTGGCGGTGAGAGAGGGTTATGGAGATATTCGGGTGGGATGGAGAGGACTGAAGGCTGGCCGCGTCGTTTGTTGACAATGAGGTAGAAACCACAAGATGAGAACGCTAGGGACGAGACCTCGTTGGGGCTGTCGATCTTTTGTGGAATATAGTTGTCTTGTGCCGAGGGATCAGTAACAACTTCTTCAGAGGGGGCAGTTTTTGATAGGTAACAGCTCACCGCACTTGAAATGCCAGATAATAGCCCGATGGTACGTTCCGTTCCACCATGAAGCTCGAAAAGCCAAAATTGGGAGGTTGGGATGAAAGATGATATCTTTTATGGTGCGCGGAAGATCGAAGTTCATGTTACCCGTGGTGCTTACTTTTAAGCCATCACTGGCGTTAAATGAAACGATGCGTAGCATCTGCGAGTCGGGCTGCGAATGTTCGTGGTATGCTAGGCGATTTGACGGCCCGAATATCACATTCTGTGCTGCAAGTGTCGGCTGAGCTGACGTGTCAAATTTCCACAGAAAATTGGGCTGTTCCATCCGTGTTGAAGACGGCAGAATTTCCGAAGTCAGCCCAGGTGGAGGGAGATTAGAAGATTCGAGTGGTAGCGCTCCTGTCAAGACGAACAGTCGACGGCAAAAAGCGAAAGCCTTGATATCTGGACTGATTGCCAATTCTGGAAGGAACCCTGACTCTCCTAGTTCCAAATATCGCGTGATTGGAGAGAGCATCTCGGCTGGGTCTAGGAGATCCTCGAATTTGGCGATAGTGCGTGCAATAGGCTGAATCGCCCACACCTCGAAGACGATCGTCCATCCTGTACATAGCGTTGTAAGATCGGACGTGGTTTTTTTTCGAAGTTTGAGATGATACTGCAGGTCGACACAAGATCTAGAGGGAGATATCTTATTAGCGAATGCAGGCAGGTAAAATCTGGCGGCCACCTACGCCAGAGCCCAGATGCTAAGGATCCCTTTCAGTTCTCCATCATCCGAGGTTCTTGACATTAGTGTGACACATTTTCGTAGGCCCCGCATACCGGATGATGGTGCTTTGGCGTCTTGATATGAAATTTGGGTTCCTCCAGGCGAGAAGAAGAAAGAGCTCTTCGACATTGCGCTCATCTCATCCCAGATTATCTCGGGATTTTCATCAAGCCTGGTTCCCCAGGTATCCATGACCCCCTGAAGATCAGCAACAAACCGTTCTATTGTTTTAGCCAGCTCGGAAGGGAGAGTTTGGTTGCCGTCCACCCTGATAGTCGAGGTTGATGCTGCCCAGCTCAAAAGCAAATGCGCTGGGGGTCTATTATACTGCAGAGAACCAATTCTATACCAGCGTGCTCTGAAGAAAGCTTCTAACCACGTTGATAAAACAGAAGGGCTCTGCAGAAAGACCATGAGAGTTCTTCCGAACGCAGAAAGTGCAGTGTTCAAAGCGACCTTTGCTGTAGTATCCGCAATATGTGGAAGGTCAAATAATGAAGGCTCCAGAGCCTGGCGGTTTGCGAATCCCAGATGTAGAAACCAGCTAATTGCCGCATAGTCTGCAAATGACATATCTTTTTTGGGCTCGTTTAGCGAACCGCGCGTGGTTATCCCAGCAGGTGGCCGTAACGTAGTGTGATACAGGAACTGGCGTAAACAGCTGTTCGCGAGCTGGATGTTGGCGGCTTCATGGTTCGCAAGGAGTGTCAAAAAAGGGATCCCAATGGAATGCAATTGACACTGGAGGTACTCCTGTATGGAGAGATGAATGAGAAAGAGGCCCAAAGTGCCTGGTCTGTGAAAGGATGAGTTAGTCATAGCTCTGCGTTCAACAAGCCCAGAGCATGCCATGATGACGGCATCTTCAAACTCCGAAACAGGCTCTACTTCGGATTCGACGACCGAATCTGTGTCCTCATCGGCAGCTACCGCTCCTTGCACTTGACGTGAAGACAACGGCACCACGGAGTATGAGGCCCAGAGAAGTACCTTAAAGGCGAGTCGTGAAGATGATTGGCCTGATTGCAAGATGAGGTCAATGATGCGCCGGTACATGCGTTCGAGGCCTTCGGGCAGATTGACTGAACGGATGACTTCGAGGCGACGTCGGGAAGTAAGGGAAGGCGAGCGAAGAAAACTCATCAGCAGCCGGATCCAGAGAAACATCCCATCTGCGCCTTGAGTTAGCCGCTCGACCATGCCTTGCCGAGAGCCGAAAGCTGTGGAGGGGAGTATTCCTTCCTGAAATAGTGCCAAGAGTTCTCTTTCGCAATAGGCGCGTATATCCTGAGAGACTGAATCCTTGCCCAGAACCAGCTGTAACTCGGGTAATATCGATCGATTCAATCGCCCAATATTGATTCGGCTTGAGAGCAAGATTCTCACATCCGGACACTGTTGAGACAAGGCGAGGATGAACTCGACGAACGATTCCTTGTCACTACATTCGTCGATGCCATCCAGAACGAGTATGACTTGTCCAGCAAGGCACATGACCAACAAGTCTTTAAGCACCGACTCGGGAATATCCTGCTGTCCCTGTTTGCGACTCTCCATGATGAAGGCGAACCGATCCGCCAAGTCCATATCCGGGCTATTCGGGTTATTCCAGAACGCTTGAGTCAAAATGGCGCGATACGCCGAGGATGCAAGGTTGCTGATTGGTGATTTGCAATCGAAGAAGAAATAGTAAACTCTACGAGGTGCGTGAGGTTTTTGTGGCTCTTCACTCTTCATGTTTTCGATTACAGCAGATGCCAACACTGTTTTGCCAGCCCCTGGATTGCCTTGACACCAGAGTCAGTTTGTAAAGACACCGGAAAGACTGATGAGGGTTGTTTTACCATGAACCCATAACACATTAGATCCAAACATGTGTTCGCGGGCTGGAACTGGCGCCGATTGCTCTAGCCATGACATGTACCTTTGTTGTTGAAAAAACCAAGCCGAAGTGCCCGCCATGTGGTTCTGCAAAGCTCTCTCGTATGAGTCGACGAAGTTGGGCGATGAAAGCCATTGCTGGATCCGATCGCTTGTTTGATCTTTGATCAAATTAGCTAAAGTGACTCGTAACCTGAAGAACACCTGCTTACTCAAGCGATGCTTCTGTAATGTATCTACCCTGCTTCGGAGCAGATACAAGGAAACCTTAACACCATTTTGAGCTTCTTCGTTGATCTCTCGCTCCCTTTGTGCTGAAGCTCGTTCAGCCGCAGCTTTTTCCCTCTCTTCTCGCATACGCCTTCTGTCTTCTGCAGCTTGGACGCGCTCCGCGGCGCTTCTTTGTCTCTCTTTCATAGCCTCGCTGGCTGACCATAACACGATCTCTCGGTAAAGCTCAAGTTGGTGCTGTGCCATCTCATGGACAAGATCTCCGAATCTCGTATCAAACGGCTTCCACATCAAGTCCATCATCACGAATGGGGTTTTCTTGAGTCCTGGAGAAAAGACGCGTTAGTTACCACTTAGCTAGTTTATTAGTGACAAAATCATAAACTTACTCCCATCTGCTTTAGTGAAAACCCTAGCGGTAACTTGTAGAACGTGAAATAGAGTTTCATACACAGCGATAATATGAGTCCGTATTCTGGTTGAGCTGGTAGGCCTGTCGACTTCCTCAAAGTCGCCAGGCCCATGTTCTTTGCAAGCCTCATCTCGATGTTTGACTGTTTGGAGCATCTCATCGTATCGTGGGAACACCTGAAGAAGGTTCAAGAGCATCGATCCAAGCTTCACAAAGAACGTGGTGAAATTGGACGCCAACTGTGCAAATAGCTGAGTGTTAGTCGATCCCGCTTTTGAAAAGAAGCTCAAAACTTTCATCTATAACCCACCTGGAGGACAAGCCTGATTCCACCCCAGATGATTGCGGCGTACTCTGGGTTAGAGGACACAAATATCCCAATGATCTTGAAGTATGGCTCTAGATTTGATTCTAGCGTCCCGATGACACGTCTCCAGGTCTTGGACCTGTCGCAGCTGTGAGCCACTTTTAATGTGTCCTCTAGCGATCTTTCGAGGTCCCGTGGGGAGTTGCATGGTGAAAAGAACTGGCGATCAGCAGCGGGTAATTGGGCTAGAAACCTGTCGCGTGCCTCAAGAAAGGGGTCTCGAGTCCGGTGACTTAAGCGCTACGTATTGGGTTTATCAGCGTTATTTTCGAAACGATGCTCCGGTAAGCAGGAGTACCTGGAAATCTGTTGATTCGGAACAGTCTATGGAGGCCATAGTGCATGCAGAGTCAACTGATCTTCCGTGCTGTCTCTTACGATAGAGCGCTGCTGTCCTTGGCACGTGGGTACGGCTGCGACTGAGTTGTGTTGGGGGAGCGGGAGCAGCAAAATGAACGGGGGGGTTTTCGTCGACGGTCTCAATTGCTGAGCGCAGTAAAATACGCCAGCTCACCAGACCAAATGTGCAGAGCCTCATGTCACATCGGACGTGTTTCCATCTTATTGGTCCTGGCGGTTGGCTGCCTCAGATCATGTTGCGCAGCCAAGTTCACAACGTGTCGGATTATCTATACGCCGTGGCGTGTGGCTGAGTCCCCTGATTGTAGCGCGGATTTACGCCAAGGGGTGGTACGTGCGTTCAGAACAGACCCAGGTGATGACCTCCGGAGCACGGACCACAGTGGGGCTGAGAACCAGCCAATAGAGACCCTAAAGAAGAAGCGACTAATTAGGAGTGTCCTGAAGAGGGTTCGCCTAGGGACACACGCAAGCACCAATCGTAGTGTCCCGAGGAAACCGTTCGGAACAAGAAGACACCTTAGTATAGATAGCTATCATCGTGCCTACGATGGCGAGAGAAAAACAAGAGGTTCTTCACGCAAGTAATACATGTAATAGGCTAAGGTAGTATATTCGCAACTAGCTAACGTGTGTGATAAGCGAGCGCTGCGGACAAGCGAGCGCCGCATTTTAACAAACTTCGGTGGGGCTGCGTATGAAATATGCTAAGAAATTGTTAGTGTCACTATCATTTTCTTATCGAGGGGGAGCGCAATTTCGGTGTAACGCGCTAGGCCGCTTCCGGCAACCACTACCACTAATAACCCTCTCCTAGTAATCGCCGTAATCGGCTGCACGCGCGTGGATAAGCTATCGCCGATAAAGAAATTTTCCACTTATCAGAAGCCCCTGTATTTCGAACGCGAACCCCCTACCCCCTTTATAACGCAACGCGCCGTATGCGCTAGGGCCGCTGGCACCACCATCACCACCTCCACCCACCACCAACCATCACCACCATCACCACCATGGCCGACGGCTTATACGCAGCCGCTGAGGGCCGTGCTCAGGAGGCGCGGAGAGCCGGCCTGCAAGCGAAGAAAGACAAGCAGCCAGCAAATACGATAAGGAGCTACACTTTAAAGCAGCGCAAGTGGAGGGCATAATGCTATAAGCCGCGCACAGGGCCGGATGGAACCCTCTCTACCTAGCCAGACAGCGAGCTTATTACGCCAGATAAGCTAACTGCTTAACTAAAGGAAGATATCCTCCTGCAGGGCGTTAAAGTGCTTAAGAAACGCTGCAGCTATAACTGTACAGAGCTACCACTCTAAGCCGATAAGCAGGCCGCTCTCCGTAAGGCTAAAGCTCTCACCGTAACGTTAATAATATTAATTACCAAAGCAGCTTGAATCCTTATTAATAACCGTAAGAGCTATATACTGTTACTAATTATAGTAATGGCAGTGGCAGTGGTAATAGCTACTAATGGTAAAAAGGAAGGTAACCTGTATACGAAGGGTATAATAAATACGTATATTGTTACTGTAATCGAGTTTTAACACGTATAAGTAACTTATGGCAGTAAGAATACAGATAACCTACGTAGCGCTGCTATATATAGCTTTTTAAAAGAATATAATTATTAAAGAAACTAACTTAACTGTATTAGCTTTAAGGATCGCAATACTGAAGGTATTTAAGCTAAGTATTCTACTATTAAGTAGTTTACAATTCAGGAACACTTACTTTACAGAGCAGCTAATATACTGCAGAACTTCTAAATATGCTTAGATCTTCTTTTCAGCTATTATTACCTCTTACGTAAAGAGAACTACCAAAAGATAAAGCTTATTAACCTCTCTTTACTTAATTACTCTTTTACTAAAGGCCTTACGCTATATAGCTACCTTATATTGCTTTTATAAGATGGTAAGATAAATAAGATGGTAAAAAAAGAGTTTATAAAGTCTTTACGTTATAAGAACCCCCTTCTTTATATGTAGGGCGCCTTAGCATAGTTATTCTTCTAGTAATAGCATATTGCGGGTAAGCTGTTACCTTCTTTTCGCTACTGTTAGGATTAGTATCAAATTAAAGTCCTTATCAGTAAAAATTGCGAAGAAAAGCTCTCTTATAGTATATAATTACAGGAAACTTAACGTATCTTTAGCACTGTTAGCTTCTTTACAGTAAAGAAGACTTATTTATTACAGTAAGTTAGAGCTTAAGATATAAAGACTTATAGCACTTTACTTACGTAAATCTTACAGGTTAGCCGTTAGAATTAGAGTGTTCTCTGCTAAATGTACTTTACTTACTTACTACGTTAATTTATATGTATTATTACTAGCTTTTCTAGATTACTAGGTAATTACTTTCTAATGTGCGCAGTACAGGAGCCTCTAATTACTTTATAAAGCTAACTTTAACCTTAGATCGAAAAGTGGGAGCTTTGCTTTAAAGTGCATGTATAGTGTTACTAATAAGCGTAAAGTAGCTTTAACGACGATAACCTTACTAGTAATAGCTTTTTTAAGCTTATAAAGTGCCTCTGTATTGTTTTTCTATAAGACTTAACCGTTTTACAACTATAATTTCTATTACTACCCTTTTTCTCTTATACCCCTTTTTATAGTAACAAGTAAAAGGCTTTACATGTGTAGTATAGGTTAGTATTACTAATATAGTAAAGCCACTAAGCCTTTTATTACAACACGCCTTATTAAAGTTATATAACTTGATGAAAAGCACTTACTTTACTATTCTATATAGTAACTAATAGATCGCTAGCTAGTTAGCTAATTAAGAAAATAAGTATTACAACCTGCACCCGACACAGGCCTCAAGAGGACTGGTGCGGGTTAAGACAGAACGTATGGCAGGACGCTAACAGGTAAGGGGCGTTCTAAAGACGGCTTGTTAAGCTAGCACTCCTAAACGGGGGTTTAATGTCACTGTAGGTCGCTGTCATTATAATACATAAAGGTGAGTCTGAACAGTAGGATATAAATGAATAATTGAATATTAGCGTGAGGAACTAAAGTCCCTTACGGTGGTTATAGGTATAATTATAACTATCTATACTAACTAATTAAAAGGTACTTTATACTTTACTTATAGTGTTATAAGTGCTTATTATATAAGCACTTTACATTATATAAGTGTTTTACTTATAAGGTTTCTCCTGTTTACAATATAAGCACTTAATATACTATAAACAGCACCTTATTAGTTGTAAGGGCTTTAGGTCTTTACACCCCTGGCCCAGTACGCCTGGATGGTGTATACCATCTTCCAGCACTGTTCCTTTTATAGGGGATTTATCAGGCCACCCTGGCTTAAATGACGGCCTGTAGGGTCATTATATAATTCCCCCTCTTTAACATTCTTTTCTTATAAAGAATTTAAAAGGTAAGCTTCTCCTTTTCACCACTTCACCATATAATAAGTGTCCGGCTTTTAGGTCTTAAAGCGGGAATAGGGTAAAAGTATTAACCACTGTTTAAACCTTACAGCTTACATATATGTGTTTAGTGGTGAAATGTCCCCTTATTCTTTTTATAAGTTTACCAACCCTCTACTTATCTGCTAGGTTTTAAACCAGTTTAACAGTTATAATTACTATTTAAAAAGGCACCAGCCTTCCCAGTGTGACACTTTTAATATTAGTAAAGTAAAGTTAAAGGCTCTTCTTATTAAAAAGTAAGACCTTAACTTATAAGTTAAGTCTGTTACTTAATAGTTTTATAAAACCACTATTAAGCTTTAAAAGGCGTTAGTGTGTGTAATGTACCTTTATAAGCAGTAGTCCCGTCTTAAGGACTGGGCTGTAAAAGCGTTTAGCTGTAAAGTGGAGTTACTAGAGTTTTAGGAGAGTAAGGAGGCTAGGTTAAACGCTCCTTTTAAAGACGTAGAGTCTTTTAACTAGGGGAACTTCCTAACAGGGTCTTTATAATAAGTAGTTACTTTATAACTTAATTTATAACTTCCTTTCTTTTAATAAACGAAAACAGCCTTTTAACGTAATAGTGGTGTATTTATTTATTTTCTTTTACTAACTTTTTTTTTTCTTTTAACAATACTTATTCTTATATAGAGCTTATTAGGAGCTTTAAAGGCCCAGCCTCCTTATTAAGTCTAAGGTCTTTATAACTTACAGCTAAAGTTTTAATAAATATCCTCCCGTACTTATTAAAAAGTTTCCTGCCACTTTTAGGCTTTAAGTCTTATAGTGGTCTTACTCTTTAATATGGTAATTTAGATATTAAATCTTATTTTATTTTTAGTTTTTATTATTAGTTTTAATTAGTTTAGATTCTTTTAATAAAACTTTATAATCAGGTTTAGGTATTTAAGATTTTTAACTGGCTCTTATAAGTTACTTTTAAGGCTATAGTCTAACTACTTAATAAGGTATTTAAATGTGTTTTTTCCCTTTTATAAATCTATAACTTCCTTAATGTTATACTTATCTTTATTAGTGTTAATCTTAATCTTCTTTTTTAATAGAACTCCCTTTAATATAGGTTTTAAAAATGAGATGTGAAAAACCTTAATCCACACCTTTATATTAGTGGGTAGGTCTAGTTTATAATTAAAGGTGGTAACCTTTTTCTTAATTTAAAACAGTCCGTACCTTTTAAAGTTAAGCTTTTTACTAAGCCGTTTTAAATATAGGTTTTGTGAAAAAAGGTAAACGTAATCCCCCTTTTAAAAAGTTAATCCTTTAACTTATTTACTATTATAATAAAGTCCTTTTTTAAACACTGGTTATTTAATTTAATATTTATTAGTAAACTTCCTTATTTATTCACGTGTAAACTTAAATTCGGCTTATAAGTAGTTATATAGCTTTTATATCCAGTCTGTGTGGACTGTGGCTTAGGGGGTGCCAGTAGGTGGGCCTTAATAGAGTTTAGGCTCCTTGCTGTAGTTAGTAAAGAACGGTGACATATTTATTAACTTAACTAGTATTATATTATAAGCTATCTATGCTGTTAGTAACAGCTTAAATTAATTATCTTATTTAAAGTTAACATAAGCTTAAAGATATATTATAAGTATTTAATTAACTTACTCTGTTTAACTATCTGTCTGTAGGTGGAAAGCTGTTAAGAGTTTACTCTTTACACTTATTTTTTATATTAGCCCTTATTAAAACTTTAATATAATTAGCTTATCTTAATCTGTAATAATATTATCTAGTTAAAGATGTTGTGACATTACCTTTTTCTTAAGGATATAAGTAAGTTACTTTACAGTTATGTCTTTTAAAGTTAGTAAAAAATAAGCCTATTTTATTAATCTGTTAATTATTATAAGGATCTAATTATAAGTAACTCCTGTAACAGGGTCTTTAAACTTTAAAATCCCAGTAATAAAGTTAAATAAGATAGAACTCCATGGTATTTATAGTATAGGGAGTGGTTTAAGAAGTCTATAAGGCTTATAACGTTAATTCTGTTTTTAATAGCAGATATTATAGTTATTAACCACTTCTTTAACCAGCTTTTTCATTCCCAGGAAGGCGTATGCTTATTAGGCCTGTGTGAGAGTTTTAGCCCGGCCTATATATCCTTTAAGTTAAGACTTATAAACCTATTAGATATACTCCCTTTACTTATTTAAGTTATAAATATATAGTTTCTTTTAATACTAAAGCTTTACTTTTAGTTTAAATATACCGTTTACATTTTCTAACAGTTATACCAGCTAATAACTAGTTTTATTATAATTTAAATACTTTAGGCACTTTTTCTTATAATCTTACACGTGCCTTAAAAAGTCTCTTAAAGGGCACTTATACTTATAAGTTCCTTTTATTAACCTTTTTACTTAAAAGTCCTATTATTATTAATAAATCTTATACTTTATTTATAAGTTTATATAAATATTAATAGTTTATTCTAGAGTCTAGTTATCTAACACTTACGGCGTATATTTTAATATGCTGTTCTTAACTTTATTAAATATAGTAATAAGGATTAGAACCAGATTAATATCCTTATAGTCCTATCTTTAGCTAAGAGTATCAGCTCACCTATTATCTTTTCCTTTAATATAGTGAATCTGGAAGTGGAACGGGGCTATTAACTCTGCCTATTATACCTACCGTGAATTAAGTTCCTTTATTAAGAAGTATTAAAGGTTATTATAGTTTAAAAAGACTTAAACCAGTTCCTTTATACCATTTAGATACAGTGCCCATTTAGTAAAACATTAAATAATTACTATTAGTTCCTTATTATAAATTAGATATTACAAGGCTAAGCCGTGGATTCCTTTTAATAAGAAGGTAATTAGGTGGCGTTTCCTATTATCCTGGACTTAGCTAAGTTCTCTATTAATTATAAACTCTAAAGAGTCTGTTTCAATTTAAAAAGGCTTTAAGAAATCAAGGAGGGTTAGGACTAATATTATAATAAAGGCGTGTTTAAGGTCCTTAAACACCTTTTACTATTTATTAATCCACTTAAACGGTTTACCCTTTTTTATAAGCTTATATAATAATTTTACAATCTTTATAAAGTACTTAATAAAGTACTAATAAAAGTTTATAAAGCTGATAAAGGCTTATAACTCTTTTTAGTTTTTTAAAATAAGCCAGTCCTTAACTACCTTTACCTTCTCCGCTTACATTTTAAGCTTTTTAAGGGTTACTCTAAACCTTAAATAGTTTAATTCCTAAATATAAAAATGGCTTTTTTCCAGGTTTACTATCAGCTTTACTTTTTTAAAAGCTGTTAAAACCTGTTATATATACTTTTAGTGTTTTTCTAAAGTTTTAAAGTAGATTAAAACGTCGTTTAAATATATAAAGATAAACTTATTAAGGAAGGGGTGGAGAACGCTGTTAATAAGGCCTTAAAAGGTTACAGGGGCGTTTATTAATCTTATTAGCATAATATAATATTAATAATACCTGTTATAAGTTTAAAAGGCTATCTTATACTTATCCTCTTCCTTTACTTTAACGTGGTTAAACCTTATAGGGAAATCAAAACTAAAGAACTAATTTACTTTAATAATCTATTCTTATATTTTTATAATAAGCGGTAATAGGTAACGGTTTTTAATCGTATCTTTATTTAACATTTAGTAATCTATAACTATATATAGTTTACCATCTCCCTTCCTTAAGATAAACAGTATTAAGTACCCTGTAAGGGACTAAGACTTTATAATAAACCTATTCTTTAAGTTTTTATTAATATACTCCTATAAGGCCTTAACCTGTTAAGGGTTTAAGTAGTAGGGCTAAAAGCTATAAAGCTTCACTCCCAGCTTTAACTTAATTTTATAATCTTATAATCTATAGTTTAGTAATTATAATATCTTTTTTTAAAATAATGTAAACTTCTTATATTCCACAGGTACTTTAAATAAGTTAACTTCCTTACTTATTTATAAATCAGCTTCTTACTTTTTTCCACCTTTTAAATCGTTATTTAAGTAATGTAATAGACTCTTTAATCCTTTAACTATCTTAATAAACCTAACTTAAACCATATTTAGTTTTAAGGGTTTAATATGCTTTTAAATGCTTTATATAACTTTAAAGCGGTTTAATACCTTTTTAACTTTCTCTAAACAGTAATTATAATTAAGGAACTTATTAAAGGTAAGGTAGCCACTCCTTTAATTAATTACAGGGTTATACTTTTCCAGCTAAAGTAGACTTAGGATTATATTATAACTTATAATTAATGTAACGTTAAAGTCTATTTATTATTTATCCCTGTCCACTTTAATTAGGAGTGGTAAGTGGTAGGTAACTTTACTATTATTATACTAATATAAGCCTCCTTCTTTATTTTAAATGGGAATAGCCTTTTTATACTCTTTATTAGGGAGTTTCCTTTAATTAACTAATAAGGGGTGCACCAGGTTAGAAGCACTCCTGTTATTAATCACTACTCTTACCCTAAACAGCCTCCCTCTTCTATCTGTTATATTAACATTAATAGAATAATACTTATACTCCTTTAACATTTAAGTTATAATAATTATCTGTCCTTAAGGTCTTATCCAGCCTAACCTTTAAATACCTCTCCTTCTTTTTAAGGTTTTTACTAACTAGTAAACTATTAATTTCCAGCCCTTTTAAAGGGCTTATAGCCTTTTCTTAATTCCTTTTAGAAAAACAGGTAACTTTAATATACCTGGTAATTAACCTTTCTTAAGTTTTCACGCTTTAGCGTCCAGTTAACTTTAAATAATTCAATATTCTTAAAGTCCTTAATAAGTTAATAATACACTTTATAAGACTGGATTACAGTAACGTCTTTTTACTCTTAAATCCACTAATAGTCTTCTTACTTCTACTATTCTTTAACCTTTCTATTAAGGTATAGTAAGCACGTTACAACTGGGTAGTTATTAAATACCCCTCCTTGCCAGTACATAGTGGGAGCTTAGTTAACCACAGTGACTTTCCACTTATTACCAGATTCTCTTATTAGGGAGTAGGAGACTTAATAATAGGCTAGTTTTAACTTTACCCTTATAATAATATAATCCTGTTTTTATACACTAGGGAAGTGGTTATAAAGAGCCTTAAGCCCACTATATTAATTAAGGGTGTAGTTATTATACATACAGTTAATCTATAATACATCCTTATAACTGGGATAGCTAACGTTAACTGTGGGTGTTACAGTTATAAAATACAGAATAGGTAAAGTGGTACTTTATTTCTTTTCTTCTTCCACTTACCTTTAAGTTTATTATTTCTCCCAAACCTCTTCTTAAAACTTAAGTAATAATAACCTAGCTTATTCTTTTATAAAGTGGCCTTCTTTAATAAGTTAATATTTAAGCTAATTAATAAAGTAAACTTTATTATAAAGTTATAACCTAATTTCCATTACTTTATCTTTAAACGTTACAGTAAGACCTTTAACTTATAAGTCCTTTATTTCGTTTATTAACTCTTAATATTTCTCCTTTAGCTTTTAAACCCTCTATTAATATACTTACTTTATACCTTCTTAGGGGACCCTTAAGGTACCAGTCTAAGGCACACTAGCTTTAATACAGGGTAGTTATCTAAACTGTCCTTCTTTTAGGGAAGTAAGGGTATTAATCTACTTAATATATTTAAAGTGTTTAAAAGTCTTAAAGGGTACAGTTAAGAAGAACTTTCATTTCTCCAGTTTAATTCTCTTAACTTACTCTCTTTCACCTTTTAAGGCTTACTTCACCATTTAAATAGCCTAAAGGGCTAGTTCTTCAACTCCCTTTACCATCCTAATAACTTTTAAGTTAAGGTCCTTTTTAAACTTCTTTAATTCCTAGGCTTACAGGGTAAGGTTTTTAAGGCCTATAACAGCTAATTAAAACATCTCTTCCTAAAGTCAGTCTTTTATAACCTACACCTTTAATAGTTTTAAGTTTCCACCTTAAAGTTAGTTTACTACAACCTACACCTTTATAACTAACTTTTCTAAAACACCCTTAAAGACTAAGTATACCATATTTTAAGGTTCTTCCACTTCTTCCTTATCTTTTAAGTTACACTTATCTATTTAAATATAATCTTCTTTATTACCTATTATCTTAATATAGACGTCTCTTAAGTTAAACTTAATATACTTCCCTCCTTTTAAAACTAGTTTTTAACTGATTTATTTTAATAACAGACACTATTACACCATATAGCCTTTCTTATTACAGTTAAAGTATTAGACTTAAGATAAGTCTTTAAACTGCTTTTACTGTTACTGTTATTAAGGCTTATTATAGTTAGGTTAGTTCTAACGGTTTATTATACTAATATCTATTAATTTAAGGTGATAACTTATTATAATTAACTGGTTCCCCTTCTTAGGTTTACTTAACTAAGGGGGGGTCTGTTCCTTTTAGAAGTTCTTCTAATAATAATAATTATAATATTAATTATTAGCCTTAATAGCTATCTTAACTAACTCTTAAAGGTGGTTTAGTTAATCTTCTTAATAAAGGTCTTTAATAATATACTCCTTTAAACCATTTTAAAACAGTATTACCAGGGCCTTTTAACTAAGCTTAGTCTTTATTACTTTTAGTTTAAAGTGTGTGGAGAATTTAAGGATTAAAGACGTCTGCCTTAAGGTTATAAGGTGTTACTTAGCCCGTTTTAAGGCGTCTAGTTCTTTAAACTTAATCTAAAGTTAGTTAATAAACATATTAAAGTTATTAAAGAGGGCCTAAATCTTAAGGGCCTTTTTACACACTCTATTTATAAAAAGGTTATTAATTATCTTTATATAGGGTTTATATTAGTAAACAGCTACTCTATCTAGTAAAGCTCCTGTAAACCTAACCTTTCCTTCTTTTTTAAAAAACTGCTTATTATAATAGGTGATATAACTCTAAAGCTGGGCTATTTAAGACTTTAATTATGTAAAGTCTCCTTTAAAGCGTAATAATAAGGGGAGCTTTACTCGTTTCTTTTATAAGCCTTTAAGGTTATTATTCTCCAGTTTAATAATGTTAAGTTAAGCCTAGAGTTTCTTAATAAAACTAATGTGGCTTTTAATATCTTTAGGGAAGGTTTTATTAAGTTCCTTAACCAGTCCTTATTAGTTAAGGTTTAAGTCTTTAAGGCGTATAACTAACTTATTAATAATAGGGAGTTAAAGTTAAGCTTACACCTTTTTAATCTCCTTACCTTTTCTAAAGGTTAATATATTAATAGTGGGAGAGAGGTGGTATTTAAGAGTTTAATAAACAGCGTTTAAAACCTAACGTTAATATTATATTATAACCTACACCTAACACAGGCCTTAAAAGGACTAGTGTAGGTTAAGATAGAACGTATAACAGGACGCTAATAGGTAAGGGGTGTTCTAAAGATGGCTTATTAAACTAACACTCCTAGATGGGGGTTTAATATCACTATAGGTTACTGTTATTATAATACACAGAGATAAGTTTAAATAATAAGATATAAATAAATAATTAAATATTAACGTGAGGAACCAAAGTCCCTCACGGTAATTATAGGCATAACTATAGCTATTTATACTAACTAACTAGGAGGTACTTTATACCTTACTTATAATGTCGCAAATGCTTATTATGTAAGCACTTTACACTATGTAAGCGTTTTGCTCATAAGGTTTCTCCTGCTCGCGATATAAGCACTTAGCATGCTGCGAGCAGCACCTTATTGGTCGCAGGGGCTTCGGGTCTTTACACCCCTGGCCCAGTGCGCCCGGACGGTGTACACCGTCTTCCGGCACTGTCCCTTCTGTGGGGGATTCGTCGGGCCGCCCCGGCCCAAGTGACGGCCTGCAGAGTCGTCACAATAAGCTTTTAAAAGCTTTAATCTTTAGTAAGATCCTTATTACAATTACCAGTATTAGCTATTTAAAAGCTAACCCTAACTTAATGTTAAAAGTGCTTACATTTTGTTAGGTTTTTACAACCCTAACCCGGCCAGTGTGGTTAGAACAGTGTGGCTGGATCCACGCAGCCGCTCCGCGGCTGCATCCGTGGATCTGCACAGCTAAGAACGCCAGACTCCACTGCCAACCTCGTATTCAGTTAGCCAACCTCGCTTCGCAGAAGCGAGTGTGGCCAATGCACTCCGTGCACTGGCCACCCTCACGGCTATAATAACACGGCTTCCACTCTCGAAGATAGAAAGAATTAATCACCTTTAACACACACTGCTTTCTAATGCCTTGACCCCTTTTGCATTTTAACACATTTGCACCTACACCTACACCTACGCTTACGCTTATATTAGCGCCTTTACTAAAGCTAGCCATAATAAGTAACTTTACAGCACTGCCTGTAATTTCTAGCTTAAGGCTTAATAGGGAAGCTGTTAGCACCTTAGAAACACTATTAGGGTACAGTTTTGTTACCGTAAGGTAATTTAAGATACTATCTCTTCACGTATATCTAGAGGTTGAAGTAAGGCTGAGGCTATAGCGGAGGTAGAGTAAATATGTAGTGATAGAAGCCTTTACTGGCTTGTAAATACCCTTAAGTAGCGTAGGTAACGCCGTAATGCCTGAAATCGATAGATAGGGGTCTGAAGTAGCTAAAGAGGGTGGAAATTGCAATTTCAGGGGTTTTCCAAAGCCCCACTGTTAATAAATCCGCTTATTATTAGTAATATCCTAGTCTGCAGCTAATTACGTAGATTACCTTAGCAAAATAGGCCTATGATAAGTCTATCTTATCGCCTCCTCGGCGCAGCTCCATTAAAGGTGGTTATAATGCGGCGCTCACTTGTCATACATGTTAGGACTTTACTACAAAGACGTGAAACATGAGGAGAAAGAAAGAAGAGAGTGAACAGCTCTTTAGGAGCTACATCTAAATGTGCACGACTGTGGTGGACCCACTAGGAAGAGAGAGAATATTCCAGATGTGCCGGCGTGCGTTTAGGGAATAGTGTTGTGGTCCGTGTGCGCGCTTGATGTTTGTTAGGAATGGCTTCAACTATGGTGCGGCCGGGAGTTGCTGTGACGACCCTGCAGGCCGTCACTTGGGCCGGGGCGGCCCGACGAATCCCCCGCAGAAGGAACAGTGCAGGAAGGACAGTGTATACTGTCTAGACGCACTGGGCCAGGGGTGTAAAGACCCGAAGCCCCTACAACCAATGAGGTGCTGCTTATAACATGCCAAGTGCTTACACCACGAGCAGAGGAAACCTTATAAGTAAAACGCTTACACTGTGTAAGGTGTTTACGTAATAAGCACTTATAACACCATAAATAAGGTATAAAGTACCTCTTAGTTAGTTAGTATAAATAGTTATAGTTATATTTATAACTACTGTAAGGGACTCTAATTCCTTACACTAATATTCAATTATTTATTTATATCTTACTATTCAGACTCACCTTTATACATTATAATGATAATAACCTATAGTAATATTAAACCCCTATTTAGAAGTATTAGTTTAATAAGCTGTTTTCGGAACGCCCTTTACCTGTTAGTGTCCTATTATACATTCTGTCTTAACTTACACCAGTCTTTATAAGGCTTGTGTTAAGTGTAGGTTATAATACGATATTAACGTCCAGTTTTAAATGCTGTTTATTAAATTCCTAAATATTACCTTTCTCCCACTAACATATCGACCTTTAGAAAAGGAAAGGAGATTAAAGAGGTGTAAACCTAGCCTTAACTCCCTATTATTAATAAGTTAGCTGCACGCCTTAAAGACTTAAACCTTAATTAGTAAGGACTGGTTAAGGAGCTTAATAAGGCCTTTCCCAGAGACACTAAGAGTTATATTAATCTTATTAAGAAACTTTAAGCCTAACTTAACGTTATTAAGCTAGAGAATAATAACCTTAAAGGCTTATAAAAGAAATAAGTAAAGCTCCCTCCATTATCGCACTTTAAAAGAGACTTTATATAGCTGGAATCCTAAATAGCCTAACTCTAAAGTTATATCACTTATTATAATAAGCAGTTCTTTAAGGAAGAAGGGAAGGTTAAGTTCACCAGAGCCCTATTAAATGGAGTAGCTGCTTGCTGGTATAAACCCTATATAAAGATAATTAACGACCTTTTTATAAACAGGGCATAAAAGGAGGCCCTTAAAATTTAGGCCCTTTTTAACGACTTTAACGTTTTTATTAATTAACTCTAAACTAAGTTTAAAGAACTAAATGCCCCTAAGTGGGCTAAATAGCGTTTTATAACCCTAAGGTAGACGTCCTTAATCCTTAAGTTCTCTACACGCTTTAAACTAGAAGTAGTAAAGATTAAGCTTAGTTAAGAGGCCTTAGTAATACTGTTTTAAAGCGGTTTAAAAGAGTACGTTACCGGGGACCTTTACTAAGAAGACCAACCTAACCGCCTTTAAGAACTAGTTAAGATAGCTATTAAGGCTGATAACTAGTATTATAATTACCATTATTAAAAGAACTTCTGGAAAGAATAAACCCCCTAGTTAAGTAAATTAAAGAAGGGGAACTAGTTAACTGTAACAGGTTACCATTCCAAGCTAATAGATATTAGTATAATAAACTACTAAAATCGACCTAACTATAATAAGCCTTAACGACAGTAATAATAAAAGCAGTTTAAGGATCTGTCTTAAATCCAGTGTTTTAATTATAATAAGAAAGGTTATATAATGTGGTAATGCCCGTTATTAAAGTAAGTTAGTTAAAAACCCGTCTTAAAAGGAGGAAAGCACGTTAAATTTAACTTAAAAGATGTTTATATTAGGATGGTAGGAAACGAAGAAGATTACACCTAGATAGATAAGTGCAGTTTAGGAGATGAGGAAGAAAAGGAACCCTAAGACGTGGTGTACCTAGTCTTTAAAGGTATCCTAAAAGAGTCAGCCACAGAGGTGCAGGTTGTAGAAAACTGACTTTAAGGTAGAAACTTAGAACTATTAAAGGTGTAGGTTATAGAAGACCGACTTTAAGAAGAAATGTTCCAGTTAGCTGTTACAGGCCTTAAAAACCTCACCTTATAAGCCTAGGAATTAAGGAAGTCTAAGACGGACCCTGACTTAGAAGTTATTAAAATAGTAAAAGGAGTTAAAGAATTAGCCCTTTAGGCTACCTAAACGGTAAAGTAAGCCTTAAAAGGTGAAAGAGAATAAACTAAGAGAATTAAATTAAAGAAATGGAAATTCTTCTTAATAATACCCCTTAAGATTTTTAAACACTTTAAGCACGTTAAGTGGATTAACACCCTCACCTCCTTAGAAGAAGGATAACTTAGATAGCTACCCTGTATTAAAGCCAGTGTGCCTTAAACTGGAACCTTAAAGGTCCCCTGAGAAGGTATAAAGTAAGCATATTAGTAAAGGGTTTAAGAGCTAAAGGAGAAATATTAAGAACTAATAGATAAAATAGAGGACTTATAAGTTAAAGGTCTTATAATAACGTTTAAGGATAAAGTAATAAAGATTAAGTTAAAACTCCATAACAGAGTTCACTTCACTAACTAACTTAAATACTAACTTATTAAAGAAGATTATTTTATAAAGGAATAAGTTAAGTTATTATTACCTAAGTTTTAAGAAAAGGTTTAGGAGAAATAACGCACCTAGAGATAAGTAGAGGAAGAGAAGAAATAAAGCGCCACTTCCCCTGTTCCGTACTCCATAATTATAACACCAGCAGTTAACATTAACTACCCTAATCATAAAGATATATTATAAATTAATTACGTATATAACAACTACACTTTTAACCAGTATTATAGGCTTAAGGCCTTTTATAACCACTTCCTAAATATATAAAGACGGGATTATACTGTTATAAAGGTAAAGTTAGAACTGGCTTATTACTAAGTCTCTTACTCCCTAATAAGAGAGTCCAGTAATAAGCGGAAGGTTATTATAATTAATTAAACTCCCATTATATACTAGTAAGGAGGGGTGTTTAATAACTACCTAATTATAACGTACTTATTACATCTTAATAAAAAAGTTAAAGAATGGTAAAAGCGGGAAGATTATTAACAGATTTAAGAATAAAAAGACATTACTACGATTTAAGCCCGTAAAGTGTACTATTAACTTATTAAGGACTTTAAGAATATTATACCGTTTAAAGTCGACTGGACGTTAAGGTATAAGAACTTAAGGAAAGTTAATTGCTAGGTTTATTAAAGCTACCTGTTTTTCTAAAAGGAATTAGGAAAAGGATACGGGTCTTTTAAAAGGGCTGGAAACCAGTAGTTTACTAATTAGTAAAAACCTTAAGAAGAAGGAGAGGTACTTAAAGGTTAAGCTGTATAAGACCTTAAGGATAGATAATTATTATAACTTAGATGTTAAAGGAGTATAAGTATTACTCTATTAGTGTTAATATAATAAACGGAAGAGGGAGGCTGTTTAAGGTAAGAGTAGTGATTAATAGCGGGAGTGCTTTTAACCTAATGTACCCCTTATTAATTAACTGAAGGAAACTCCCTAATTAAAAGTATAAAAAGGCTATTCTTATATAAAATAGAGAAGGAAGCCTGTATTAATATAATAATAGTAAAGTCACCCATTACTTACCACTCTTAATTAAAATAGACAGAGATAAATAATAAGTGGACTTTAATGTTACACCAGTTACAGGTTATAACATAATTCTAAGTTTACCCTAACTGGAAAAGTATAACCTTATAATTAACTAAAGGAGTAGCCACCTTACCTTTAATAAGTCCCTTAGCTGTAATTACTGTTTAGGGAAAGCTAAAAAGGCACTAAACCGTTCCAGAGATGTATAAAGCATTTAAAAACACGTTAAACCCTTAAAATTAAACACAGTTTAGGTTAAGTTTATTAAAACAGTTAAAAGATTAAAAGGTCTACTATATTACCTAAATAACGATTTAAAAGGTAAAAAGAAGCTAAAAGCTGATCTACAGATAAGTGAAGAAGTTAACTTATCTAAGGTACTTACAGAATATAGGAAGTTTACCCTATTTTAAAAAAAGATATTATAATTACTAGATTATAAACTATAGGACCATAAAATTAAATTAAAGCCGGGAGCGAAGCTCCACAACTTCCAGCCTTACCATCTAAACCCCTAACAGGTTAAGGCCTTAAGGGAGTACGTTAATAAAAACCTGAAGAACGGGTTTATTATAAAGTCCTAATCCCCAGTAAGGTACCTAATGCTATTCGTCTTAAGAAAGGGAGACAGTAAGCTACGTATAGTTATTAACTACTAAATGTTAAATAAAGATACGATTAAAAATCGTTACCTACTACCACTTATTACAGAAATGTAAAAACAGATTACTAAAGTAAATTAGTTCTCCAGCCTTAATTTCCCTATAGGGTTTAATTATATTAGAGTGAAGGAAGAGGATAAGTATAAAACGGCTTTTTAAACTTATAACAGGTATTACTAATATTATATTATACCAATAGGATTGATAAACGCCCCTGCAACTTTTTAAGGCCTTATTAATAATATTCTCCACCCCTTCCTTAATAAGTTTATCTTTATATATTTAAATAACGTTCTAATCTATTCCAAAACTTTAAAAGAACATTAAAAGTATATATAACAGGTTCTAACAGCTTTTAAAAAGGTAAAACTGATAGTAAACTTAAAGAAAAACCACTTTTACGTTTAGGAGTTAAACTATTTAAGGTTTAAAGTAACCTTTAAAAGATTTAAAATGTAACTGGAGAAGATAAAGGTAGTTAGGGATTAGCTTACTTTAAAGAATTAAAAAGAGTTATAAGCCTTTATTAGCTTTGTAAACTTTTATTACTACTTTATTAAGTATTTTATAAAGATTATAAGACCACTTTATAAACTTACAGGTAAGGGAAAGCCATTTAAATAAACTAATAGATAATAAAAGGCGTTTAAAGACTTTAAGCACACCTTTATCACAGTACTAATCCTAACCCTCCTTAATTTCTTAAAGCCTTTTTAAGTCAAGACGGACTCCTTAAAGTTCGTAATTAGTAAAGAACTTAGTTAAATCCAGGATAATGGAAAACGCTACTTAATTACCTTCTTATTAAAAGGAATCTACAGCCCAGCCTTATAATATCTAATTTATAATAAGGAACTAATAACAATTATTTAATGCTTTATTAAGTAAGCACTGTATTTAAGTGGTACAGAAGAACCAGTCTAAATCTTTTCAGATTATAATAACCTCTGTTACTTCCTAATAAAGGAACTTAACCTATAATAAGTATAATAAGTAGAATTAATAGCCCTATTCCACTTCCAGATCCATTACGTTAAAGGAAAAGATAATAAACGAGCTAATACTTTTAGCTGGAGATAGGATTATAAAGATGCTAATCTAGCCCTAATCCCTGTTACTATATTTAACGAAGCCAGGAACGGCACACTAGAGTATACATTATAAGTGTTAGATAACTAAACGTTAGAATAAACTATTAAAGTCTGTATAAATTTATAAACAGAGTATAATATCTATTAGTAATAACAGGACTTTTAAGTAAAAAGGTTAGTAAAAGGTACTTATAAGTATAAATACCCCTTAGGAGACTTCTTAGGGCACGTGTAAGATTATAGGAAGGAGTGCTTAAAGTATTTAAATTATGATAAAACTAGTTATTAGTTAGAATAGCTATTAAAAGGTGTAAACGGCGCGCCTAAACTAGAAGTAAGGCTTTAATATTAAAAGAAACCGTATATTTATAACCTAGATAAATAAAAGGAGTACGTTTAATAAGTTTATAAGTCTTAACTTAAAGGACATATAAGCCAAGCTAAGATTTTAATACAGGCCTAGTAAGCGTACGTCTTCCCGGGAATGAAAAAGCTAGTTAAGGAAGTGGTTAATAACTGCGATATCTATTACTAAAAGTAAAATTAACATTATAAGCCTTATGGGTTTTTTAAACCACTCCCTGTACTATAGGCATTATAAAGTTTAATCTTACTTAACTTTATCACTAGGATTCTAAAGTTTAGGGACCCTGCCATAAGAGTTACTTATAACTAAATCCTTATAATAGTTAACAGATTAACAAAATAAGCCTACTTTCTACTAACCTTAAAGGATATAATAGCGAAATAACTCGCTTATATCTTTAAAAAAGAAGTGGTTTTATAACACCTTTAACCAGATAATATCGTCACAGATTAAAATAAGCTAATCGTGTCGAAGTTCTAATAAGGACTAATGTAAAGGATAAGAGTGAAAAGTAAGCTTTTAACAGCTTTCCACCTACAGACAGATAGCTAAATAAAGTAAGTTAATTAAATACTTATAACATATCTCTAAACTTACGTTAATTTTAAATAAGATAATTAACTTAAGCTATTACTAACAGTATAAATAACTTATAACATAACGCCAGTTAAGTTAATAAGTATATCACCATTCTTCACTAATTATAATAAGGAGCCTAAACTCCGTTAAGGCCTGCTTACAGGCACCCCCTAAGCCACAATCCATATAAACCGGATATAAGAGCTACATAACCATCTATAAGCCGAACTTAAGTTCACATGCGAACGAATAAAAAAGTTTACCAATAAACACTAAACTAAGCAGCCAGTACTTAAAAAAGGACTCTATTATAATAACAAACAAGTTAAAGGACTAACTCTTCAGGAGGGGGACTACATCTACCTTTTTTCACAAAACCTACATTTAAAACGGCCTAATAAAAAGCTTAACTTTAAGAGGTACGGACCGTTCTAGATTAAAAAGAAGGTTACCACCTCTAATTACGAATTAAACCTACCTACCAGTATAAAGGTACAAATTAAGGTTTTTCACATCTTATTTTTAGAACCAGCCTTAAAGGGAGTTCCTTTAAAAAAGAAGATTAAGATTAACGTTAATAAGGATAAGTACGACGTTAAAGAAGTTATAGATTCACAAAGAGGAAAGAACACGTTTAAATATCTTATTAAGTAATTAGATTACAGCCCTAAAAGTAACTTATAAAAACTAATTAAAAACCTTAAATACCTAAACCTAATTACAAAATTCCATTAAAAGAATCCAAACTAATTAAAACCACTTATAAAAAACGTAAAGTGAAGGTTAAACTAGTTAATGTAACCTTAAGGAGGTAAACTAACTAGTTTACTTTAGAAATAGAAAAATAAGATAAGATCTGACATCTAAACTGCTAAACTGAAAAGTAAGACTATTATAAGACTTAAAGTTTAAAAAGTGGTAGGAAACTCCTTAATAAGTATAGAAGGACATTTATTAGAAACCTTAACTAGGGTTATAAGGACCTTAGACCTAATAAGGAGGTAGGACCTCCAAAGCTCCCGACGAGCTCCATATAAAAAATAAGTATTATTAAGGAAAGAAGTTAATAAAAAAAGAAAATAAACAAAAGTCACCAAGACTCTTATAAGAAGTCAGACCTATAACCTCTTATCGGAGAAGGTAGTTACAAATTAAGTTATAAAGCAGCTACTTACTGTAAAAACCCTGTTAGAAAGTTCCCCCAGTTAAAAGACTCCACATTATTAAAAGGGGCGTTCAGCTTAACCTCCTCACTTTCTTAAAACTCCAGCAGTTCCACTTTATAATTAAATACTTTTACAGCTTAATCCTTAAAACAGGACTGTTACTTATAAAGGCGCATTAAGCGTGCTGACGCCTTTTAAAGCTTAGTAATAGCCTTATAAAGCTGTTAAGTAGCAGACTTAACTTAGGAGTTAAAGTTCTACTTTTTAATAAAAAGAGCCTTTAACTTCACTTTATTAATATTAAAAGCGTTACACTAAAAAGGCCAGTACCTCTTTAAATAATAGTTATAACTGTCAGACCAGTTTAAAACCCAGCAGATAAGCGAAGGGTTAGCAGACTTATAAAAAAAATAAAGGGACATTTCACCACTAAACGCGTATATATAGGCTGTAAGGTTTAAACAGCAGTTAGTGTTTTTACCCTATTCCCGTTTTAAAACCTAAGAGCCGGACACTCATTACATAGTGAAGTAGTGTAAGGAGAAACTTACCTTTTAAATTCTTTATGGAAAAAGAACATTAAAAAGGGGGAATTATATAACAACCTTACAGGCCGTCACTTAGGCCGGGGTAGCCTGATAAATCCCCCGTAAAAGGAACAGTGCAGGAAGGACAGTATATACTGTCCAGACACACTAAGCCAGGGGTACAAAGACCTAAAGCCCCTACAACTAATAAGGTACTACTCGTAACATACTAAGTACTTACACCATAAGTAAAGGAAACCTTATAAGTAAAACGTTTACACTGTGTAAAGTACTTACATAACAAGCATTTATAACACTATAAGCAAGGTACAAAGTACCTCCTAGTTAATTAGTATAGATAGTTATAATTATATCCATAACCACCGTGAGGGACTCTGGTTCCTCACACTAATATTCAATTATTCATTTATATCCTACTATTCAGACTCACCTTTATACATTATAGTGATAACAACCTACAGTGACATTGAACCCCCGTCTAAAAGTGCTAGCTTAATAAGCCGTCTTCGGAACACCCCTTACCTGTTAGCGTCCTGCCATACGTTCTGTCTTAACCCGCGCCAGTCCTCACAAGGCCTGTGTCGGGTGCAGGTCGTAATAGTTGCCAAGGCCACTCCAGGGTTCGGTCCGTCACCGTTGGGTTTGCGTGAGAGAGAGAACACATTGTTATATCATCTGGGATACACCAGCATGTTTACTTAGGGAATGGGGTTAATAAGGATGCGGCCGAGGGTTGCCGAGGCCACTCCAGGGCTCAGCCCGTCACAATACACTGCTCTTATGCATCACTTCCCACCTCGTTCTGTGTTTACTGGGGCAGCGGCCTACAGTGATAAGCTACAGTGTACCCTCTATCTGAGAAGACTTGCTTCGACGATAGTCTCTTAATTAACCCCAACCCTAGGCGTCCTGCTTATAACTTGTTATTACGGCCTTATAACACTTATCTTAACCTTTTCCCAGATCACAGCTAGGAAATTAGAGTTAATAAAACGCTATATATATAATAAGCTCTAAGAATGATTACGTATTTATGTGGTTAATTCTAAAGAGTAGCTTAAATTCTAAAAAGCGGGTAATTTAAGGCCCAAATTTAAGACCGCAGTTAGGAACGGCTAAGAGTCGATTGTGACTTAATAGCCCGAATCCTAAACCACGGTTCGAATTTTAGCCAGGATATACCAATAAATGCCCTAGGATGGTACACAATACCCCAGCTTAGAATTTAGGATGGTACATAATATCCCAGCTCGGAATTAGGGATGATATATAGTGCCCCAGCCTACAATTTAAGATGGTACATGATATACCAGCACTGCTGGGAGGGTTCCTTAGGATAGTACGCAATTTGGAAAAATAAGGGCATTTAAACTTCCCACCTCGGAAATAAGCAATCAGTGTTTCACCTATCTAAAGTTCTCAAACCTCCCAACAGTATTTACCCTGTAGCTTGATAGGATTTGAGCATTTCAGGATGCTGGGTGCTTTCGACGGGTGTGGCTTAACCTTACTTTTTACGCTAGTCCCTGTGAATATGTCAAATATTAACCATCTTTAAGGCGCATGATCGCCGGCCCACATTCGTCTTAGTCGATGTCAGAAGCGCTGGCACTCTTGGAATGGTAGAATTGATGTGATTGTGTATTGTGTTAGTTCTCTGGCGAAGCCAGAGAGCCATTATTATAGTTATGTGTGGTGGCAAATAGTGGTGGAAATTATGGCCACACCAGCTAGACTGACTTCGTCAGTTCAGCTTCCATTGCCACACCTCAGCTCGCATGGCCACACCTTCCATGGTGTTCTGGCCTCCGGCTAGAACCCCCCCCTTTATTCTGACAGTCGACAACTGCCTTAGTTTATTCTGTGGGGTGGTTCGAATGGAGATCTAGAAGTTAGTCCCAATCAACATCAAATCTGTAAGCAGTGCTATAGTGAGTAGTAAAATTGGCTTCCACTTTTCTTTCTTACATCTTCCATGCATACGGGCCTTTTTACGTACCTGGCTGCTTATACAGTGCACCTTACGCATGCTTTTATACTCTCCTGATATAGATTAGCTAAAAGAGGCTGTGGCGGCTAGCTATAGTTAGTGTTAAGAATAACTGCTTCGATCTAATATTTTAACTTTAAACTTCTCAGATCGGTTATAGCCTGCACCCTAATGGGTCACTGGCAGACGGCAAGGCAGGACGACTGTGTGGTTGTGTAGTTAATAGTGTGGAACTAAGGTTACGCAAAGGTCCGACGGTGGGGTCAATGACATGACAGGTTGTTCTTCAAGGAGCATAAAGAAGGGTGCAGACGATGAACTTCATTGCTGGCGTGAGGGAAATAAGAACAGGTCTCTCACCAAGGGGCTATCGTCATGTGCCTCGTCACGTAATCCCGGCGCCGTTGATTCGAGCACCATATCTTTGCGTTTTGTCGAGTATTGATGGGTTCAAGGTATTGAACAACAGAAGTAAGGGTGTATGTAGTTAGGTGTAGGTGCGAGATGTCGAGGGCAAAGGCGAGGCGGAACCATTTGCTTTCGAAAAATGGGGATCAATTTGGCCACTGTGATGGTATGGGACTAATTCTGGGCTCGCTCGGTTAGAATTGAAGTAATTGTGCATGCCGGCGCAGCGTGCCGAAAATGGTACTTCGCCTGAGCAAAGGTGAGCAAGCCTCAGCAAATCCTGGGCAAAGACTGAGCCGGGCCTGAGCCGGGGTGAGCAGTGTCACGTGAGCGAGGGACAAAAAGGGAAATTTCGTGTGCCCAGATTCGTCTCATATAACAAAAGATACTTTGGTGCAGGCATGCATGCGGATGCGCAAGCTCGGTCGGGGCCGTCGGTAACCTTTTTGGTATCCCCTGAGATGCAGAAGCGAATCCGGGACGTTCGTCAAATCATAGATGGGCGCCCTCTCGTCGTGCGGGACATTCTTGGCTGAGCCATTTCGGAAACGTGGAGCGAGGCAGTCTGGAGCGTGCCTCTGTGGGCAACTCAAGGTTTTCGTCACCTTCACCAAGGGGCCATTTGGCAACGGGCGGAGGAAGCTGGCGCGTTCACAGTGGAGCATATTGAGGAGTATCTTGAGCCAGAAGCCATCTCTATTGAGAAACGCTACCGCGCCGGCCCAACTATCACCCCAAACGATGGCGAGAGCGTCAGTACCACCGCGATTATGTTCGACATGGACATTGAGGCCAAAGTTGAGGAGAAGAACGATCTGTGGAGCTTGCAAGTGGCAGCCATCAAGAAAAAGCTCATTGCATTCACCCGTTCCGCTCACATTTCCGCCTCCTCCAATCTTCAGGAAGAACAGGAACGCGAACTCGCACCCGAAATCGAGGGAGAACACCACCTGTACCGGCCGCCACGCAGGAAAGCGCTCTCACACAGTTTGCACCGCGACCTTCTTCAATTTTTCCGCACCGGTGAGATACTGGCAAAGAGCCCTGCGTTCCCCGGTTCCTATAGCGCTCTATCCAAAACCAGCGCCGTCCCCCTCTTTGCGCCAGGGCTCTCCTGTTTCCCGGGCGACCTTCCCGTTACGGCAGACTTTACTCGCACGGTCCAAGAGACGGGACCGAACTACTGCTCTGACAATTACCAGCGGGGTGTGCAGTGGATCCTCACCAGCGCTCACTACTGCGAATTGACAAGGATGGTGGTGGTGAGTCAGTGGGAGGCGAGCCAGCCCAAGACCTACACCGAGGCGCGATCCCAAGTACAGGGGCTGAAGTCGAATTCGGTCTTGTGACACTGCGCGCTTACCTCCTCGACCCAATATGGCCTTCCCATTGATGGAGGATCTCAACGTCTACGCCATCCCTGCTGATGCGGTGAATTCGCGGCGCCTCCACGAGAGTTGATCATGAAGCTCAATATCTTCGCTGGTCGGCGGTATTTGCGTTCCTATGCCGAATACGTCAGACTCTGCTGCTATCTCGGTCTAGCCTATACTGAGAATAAGGGCGACGAGGTGGTAGCCTCTGATGGGTTCGTGGGCAGAAGAGGATACCCTGAGTGCACGTTCGACTCGAGTCCTGTGTCATTCCTGGCCGCCGTCTTCAACACGGTTCGAAGGGATTGCGTGGGAGGTGATAGGACGCACATGGGGAGGATTTTGGCTGGGGAGATCTTGACCGAGGAGGACTTCCCTGAGATGGATGTTGAGTATCGGCAACGATTGGCGGGGGTATCCTTGACACCGTCAAGGCTTGGATTGAAAGGTTGAAGGGATATGACTGTTGGTTGAGGAGCTATGTGAAGTGAAGTTGGCGTTGGATATTGGGTTTGGGTAATTTTGGGACCACTTCTGTGATTCTTTTTTGGATAACGTACATGATAAGCGAGTGCCCCAGACAAGCGAATGCCCCACGCCCCACCTAAAACAACACCTCCTACATACAACACCAGTTTTCTCCACCATTCAACATGCCGTCACCTTTAAAAGAAGCCAGGCTAATATTAGCTATCCAGGCTCTCGAAAAAGATGCGAATCTTAATGGTCGAGGCGCTGCTAAGATCTATAAAATCGGCCCCAAGACTCTTAGGCGCCGACGCGCCGGTCAGCCTGCACGACGCGATATTCCAGCCAACTCACGCAAGCTTACGGATTTAGAAGAGAATACGATTGTTCAGTACATAATCGAGCTATAGGCACGCGCATTCCACCCTCGGCTTCGTTACGTGGAAGACATAGCTAACCGACTGCTACACGAGCGCAACGCGCCCCCTGTCAGCAAACTCTAGGCTCATAACTTCGTCAAACGCCAGCCAGAGCTTTGGACGCGTTTTACGCGAAAATCAAAAGGTTATTGGCAAGTGGTTTAAGAGAGGGTAATATCTAAACTGGATGTATATATTCGAACCCTAACACCACTAACCTCAGGCCTAGCCACACCACTACCTTAGGTCTCCCAAACGCCACACAACCCTTGAGAGGCCACCTCACAGTCAGCGTTTATCAAAAATCGAATTTCTAACCATCAGGGCAGCTCACCAACCTCAATGCTGACGGCTGTAGATCGATTAGCCAAAGGTACAATAGCTGTAATGCACGAGGTGGCTCTTATCCGTACGGAGGTCTCCGCATTACGAAAGGCCAATAAGGGCCTTAGTAAGAGACGGAGGGCCAAAAAAACGCGTATACGGCTTAGAGGGCCACTTACTGTATAGGAGGCACAGGATTTACTAAATCAGAAGGCTGTAGGTAAGCAGTTAGCTCAGGAAACACAACGAAGTGGTGGTGGTGCAGGGGGGTCTCGTACGAAGATTCAGTTTTGTGGCGCGTGCGGCAAGGCTGGCCATAATGCGCGCACTTGCAAGGAGGCTGCAGAATAGTCTAATTCATCTGTTTCTGATTCAGTTATTGTTATTTCCTAGTGTTGTGGTTGTGTAATTGAGGATAGTTGTGGTAAAGTAGTGGGGTGTGGTGCATTCGCTTGTCTGGGGCACTCGCTTATCATGTACGTTATCAATACCGGAATAGGATCTATTTCACTTCGAGTTCCTTTCGCTGCGAAAAAGGGCCCCCACGTTTTTCAGTCATCACGGCCCTGGGAGCGAGATATGGGGAATGGTACTGGAAGCAGACGAGAATGGATATAACGATGGTGAATATGAAAAAAGAAAGAAAAACGAAGCGCAATGCCGTCGCCCACGGCCCTAGGTGCAATCTACCTCACCCCCTCTAATTTCCTCACGTAATGCGCTGACGCTGACCTCAGTAGTCACCTTGATGCTCGCTGGATCGTTACTTCTGCGGCTTTGCTTTCTGCGGGGTGTCCCATGCGAGTACTGCGACTCGCCGCTCTCACGATACGGTGGGGGAGCTGGGAGCTTAGCTGACGGAGGTGCTGTAGGTTCTGCGTTTTCGATATCGTTCTGGCCACTCCCCGACAACCCAGCATCGAGCGGGTATTCTCTGCCGATATTTAAATCTTTGTTCGACACACTGGGTTCTGCGGCTCGTTTCTCGAGCGGTGTGGTTGACGCCCAGCCCCCCGGTGTATTCGACCTCCGGCCAGAGGCTGACTCGACAGCCCTGCTGAAGGCTTCCTTCATCTGTGTCGGCGCAAATCGGGATACCAGCGGCCTGAGATGGGCCAGGCCGTTGGCGATAATGTAGCAGCCCGCCTCGACGATGGACCATCTCGTCAGGACAGCCCCTGTGTCTTGGGTGTGTGTTAGCCGAGAACAGCGTTGCTCCGATAGCGTTTTAGCGGCTCACAGGTTTGGTCGCTCAGGTTGTCTGAGTGCTTATAAAAGCTCCCAGCGCGGATTATTGAGGCGATCGCCCCGCTGCGTTTCGAGCGAATAAGGTGAGTAAAACCATACATCTCAGGATCCCGTGGTCACTCACAAGCTTGCTATCACGAAGACAAAAACTAGCGCCACACGCTTGGCTGTCGGCAACTTGAGGCGCCAGATGGTACGGAGCGGCAAGACCATGATGACGAGATCCAGGACAAGACCGGGGATGCACTGGGCATCGAAGAACATCTTCTCGTCGATACAATTGTTCCTGTGGATGCCGGTATCCTCCCACCAAGTCATGATCGGCCGGCATTGGACCAAGGTCGTGGATATCAAGGCAGCGCCGATCAACACCACGACAGTCAGCAAACCCTGGGTTATTCGTCGCATGGGACCCTTCCAGCCGAATACGCGCAGGTACAGGCAGAGGATGGACATCTTGGGGAGTGCCACGGCGGTGAAATAGAGGAGCTCGAAAGCGAAGAGGGTCTTTTCCCATGTTTCGATCGTTCCCCGGGGGAGAGCATTGACGTGGCGGCCGACTCCGGCGTAGTTGACCATCACTTGGAGCGTCAGTAGGACTCGGCTCGGAACCGTAGGAGATATGTGGCTCACCTATCCCCACGGCACATAACCCTAGGTTGACAACGTATGCGGCAAAGATCAACCCATCATCATATCCCCACCGCCCCCCGCCGCTGAACTTTTTGGCGTAGAAGCGCAGCGCCATTATGGCACTTGTAAGCGCGATGGAGATGACGGAGGCGTTTATCAAGCTTGACCCTGTAAAGTCGGCGTCGAAAGTCCTCCGGGAGAGGACAAATCCATCTAGGACGGCCATGGCAGCCAGCGCCAAGTGTGGCCAGGGTTCTTTCGGCGACAGTAATATTTCCTGGAGAAGTCGGCAAGCCAAAAATGGTACGACTATACGATCAGGGGTAAAATCGTCGCCAAGAAGGAGCCTAGACGGCTTGGGTAGAAACTGAGCGTCTGGCCGGTGCAGACCCAAGCGGGAGACCATACCTACCCACCACGCCCCTCGGCGCGGGGCTCTTATGAGGGATCCGGTCTGAATCCGGCTCTCTCTTGCGGAAGGGGTGACCAGATCGGGGGCGAATGAATCCCCATCCGGTGTTCGCACCTAAGGTGTCACGGGACGTCACACAGGCCTCGGCTATGGTGCCAACGACACCCGATACACCCGATTTATCCCAACATGGTTGAGACACATGGCTGGAGTGTGGGCCGATGCAAGTCCTTGGAAGGGCGGGTAGGTAGGCTTTGAATGACAGCGGTTATATCGGACGGTAGTCATTGGCCTGTCTTTTGAAGGTACGTTCCATTCCACGTGGTTCTTTGTCGGCGATTCCCCCATTTTCATCCGCAGATACTCTCTGGCTAGTGGCGAGACTGGGATCTAGCGGATGCAGGGGCACCTCATACATGTGTGGTGATGGCGCTGGCAGTGGTCTTTGTGGGAGTACCTGTGTGTGTTTTTGGAGTGGGACTGGAACTTTTTGTCCTCTGTGTCCGTCGTGGTTTGGCTTGTGTTTGTGCGACGGCGGTGGGCGGGCGTATTGGGAGGCAGTGATTAGAAGGTGTGCTGTTGGGGGTAGGGATGGTGAGTGGGTATGGATCACATGGCCTTCGGTCGATCCGAGGGTTTGGTATCGTGCCTGGTCCGGACTGTGATGGAGTGGTTGGGCAGGGTAGGTACAACTTACCTAATTTTCATCTACTTGATATGCTGCGGCTCAACACCGCAACGACTCATGATCCCGAAGCGACATCCTGGCAAATCACAACTAATGGCAACTGCAGTTTGCAAACGGAGTTTTAGGTATAATTAATGATGGGGAGGAACATTAGGTAGGGAGGGAATTCTGTAGGACAAAATGAATGCGGGAATGTGAAGAGTAATAATGACAATTATGATACTGAAATGGTTTGCTCGGGCCTGAATGGCGGTGTGACTGAGATGCTATGATTACGCTCTGCCCGTTGAGACACTTCACGGTGGAAGTAGAGGATTAATACGGGTAAGAAACTAAACTCTGTAGCTACTAAAGGATACACTTCGAACCCGATGGAAAGTGCCAGTAGTAAACGTGGTCGTCTGGTCTTGTAAGCTCTGCTCTGCGGGCTCAGGTTCGTAATGTGTAGGGAGATGAGAAGGAGGAATGAACGATTGGAAACGAGACAACGCATCCCTTCCATTCCACAACGACTACCTACTTTAGGTACCTAGTCGACCCAAACCCCCTGGCTCGCAAGAGTCGCGTTCACCCACCCTCGCGCAAGCAGATTCTCAACACTTACGCCAGCATCGCCATCATCGGGGGCGGCTGGCCAGCGGCGCCGAACACTTGAACCACCACACCGGCCGGCACCGGCGCAGACGGACCGCTGGCAGCACGAACTTTCGATGCAGACCTCGCCGGCGCGGCATTGGGCGCTGCTGCTGCATGTCTCGAGCGTGTCGCAGGGCGTCGGACCGTAAACACAGAAGCCCGACGCACTGTCCGCGATGGTGCCACAGACGCAACCGCCGCCTGGACCACACGGCTTGAACGTGTCGCACGTCTTGCCCACACAGGCTGTCTTGGTACAGGCTGCGTTCTCGCACCTGGCTGATTCGCACTGCGGAGGGAGGTTAGTACTAGAGACATCAGATAGCAAATCACTCGTTGTAAACATCAAAGGAAAGAAAGGGAGGCTGACGAACCTGGCTGTTGAATCCACCGCATTTATTGGGGTTGCTCAGCATCGAGCCGCCAGACTGATAGTCCACAGACGTCCTCCACGTGTACTGGGTGCCGACCGGATCGGAAAGAGGAAGCGGTCCCTCGCATTTCGTGGATGGGAAGGCGGCCTCAAGGTAGTCCTTGCTGCAGATGGTTTGCGTGAGGCATGGCAACAACGGGATCATCTCGTTGATGACGAAACCGCACGCCACACTCGCCGCGAACTTGGAGCTCAGCAGGAAATGCACCGGCGGCGGGCTGGGAAGCCACCCAAGCATATTGACCAAGTTCACGCAAGCCGGCGTAAGCTCACCCAGGATGGGAATGAGGTTGTTACGGCTGTGCTCGACGGCAATGCTGCACAGGGTGGATCCCATCTCCGCCTGCCAGCAGTCCTTGAACCCCTTGTCGCCGTGGGCGTACTTGGATACCTTGCCCGACACATAGCCGGCCAGCTCGCCTTGGAGCTTATCCCGCACGATGCTAATGAACCCAGGCAGCTGCCGTTCATCCAAGTGCGTCGCTGCTGCCAGTCTTGCGACCTTGTCCTCTGTGTCCCGGGCCTTGTTCTGGCTGAGAAGGTGGCGGTACCGCGCACAGGCGTCATAGCCCGTTGCTGTCCCGGGCGAGACGGCAAATATCGCGTCGTCTGGCTTGGCAGGGACCACCTTTGGCGGAAATAGGGTGTCAACGAGGCCGGCAAAGGCTGGCATGAAAAACCCCAGCAGCGCCACAAGGATGAGCATCGGTCGCAGACGGGGCGGGCGGGCTCGCGGACCCCCGCTGATGGGCATCACCGTAGGAGTGGGGCGAGGACTGACTGAGCCCACCGAGGTCATACCGCCGTTCCTGGGGCCATCGTAGCCCTGGATTTCAATCAGACGATCGCACTCGGGCTTGAGAGCCGTAAGGCTTCGGAAGACTGAGCCCGATGGTCGACCGTTCGAGGTCAACTCATATTTGTAGTCGCACTCAGGAATCGTCCCGACATGCTTTTCGGTAATGGTAGGGCTGGTGTCGTTGGAGACTGTGTAGACCATGTCGGTCGACCACAAGGCTTTCTCACACACGAAGCCGTTGCTGCAGGTGAGAGACAGGCCCCCAGCGGCTATCACGCAGTCGACGTCCGGGAAGTCGCTAAGTTCGTCGCATTGGGTGCCCGTGCAAGTAAATTGGATCGACACTGGCGCGCCGAAGGCGCAGTAGGCCACTGTACCGTTCAAGGTTGTCATTGAGATCTTGTCCCCGCGACTTCTCCACTTGATCGAATACAAATTGAGATGAATGGCACGACAGTTTTGGTGATGAAGAACAATGGGCGATGTTACTAAATCTGGAAAAGAGAGGATGGTGCAAAGCTGTGGTAGAAGACGGCTGGACGAGACTGACCATTGCAACTCTTCTCCCTGAAGGAACGTCTCTTTTCCCTATTAAATAAGAAACGTAGCTTGGTGGGCGGCAATGGACTTATTAGTATTGACTCCCGCAGGGGGCAGCGGACAGCAGCTGCCCTCTGAACATCAGTCTCTCCGCCAGCCTAGCACATGCAGCCTGAACAATGGTCCAGCCACTGCAACCGACCATTCAGTGAATCTATTGCCGAGCTATTGAGGGAATAAGATTAGAGGTCAGCCATGGCCTTAGCTACTTGCCGCCTGTTACGTGATAGTGGCGCCGCCCTTTTGGTGCGGTGAAATTTGCCAGATCAGCCATGGCCTGACGGCTTCCAGCGAACGTACCTGGTAGGTACTAGCACTTCATGGAACGACACATAATGTGTTCTAAGACTCCTAAGCGGGACATTTAGCGACATGTATCTTTCAAGCATCCCGGGCACTCTTCGTCAACAAGGCATCGTCCGTCTTTGCGATCGAGCTGTCAGCCTACAAATGCAGTGTGCAACTACGGATAAAAAAGCTGCAGCCGTCGCTGCAGCCCCGTGCGTCTGCCGAAGGCTGAGCACATGTCAACTCCAACTCCGACGGCTGAACACAGCAATTCAGCTCAAACTTGTGTGGGAAGTCCCACTATGTGGGGCGTTCTCCCGACTCTGTCCACCACTTTTAGCTAGCAAACCTCCTCGGTTGGTTCTTCTCCATAACAATTCACCACGTTCACACCACATTTTGTGTGCTCCCACAGAAGTGTAATTGCTTGCGTGAGGAACCCCCTGTCCCTCACCCATCGTGGACACGATGATGGTATCTATACTAGACTATCTAGAGGTAACTTGTTCTTGCCTCTGTGTCCCGGGGCCTCTACAAGTGCAGAGGCTCGCGGGGACAGAGGCCACAGTGTAAGTCTTTCCTTCACTGTACTCCACACTGTGATTCTGTGGAGGATCATCAGGCCGTGCCGGCCCACGCAGCGACCCATCGGTCGTCACATATAGATGCCAGGTGTTGTAACAATATAGAAAAATTCCATTACGTCCAGCGCCTTAGGACTGCGCAGAGAGTCAGAAATCAGGTCTGCAAAGAAGGGCGCAGCGATAGCGGTCACCATGTTGAGCTGCTCATCCGAGAGCTGCCTGTCGTGTGCGATATCCATCTTAACAGCGCGCTGGGTTAAACCTGTTGGTGTAGAGAATCCACCAGTATACCAACAAGGTGCTGTTAGTATAGTCTCTGAAATTGTGATTTTTAGAAGAGAAACTCTACTGTCAGACCCGTCTGTACCTTGAGCATTCTGCCGTCACGTGACCTGATTCTCCACTCCCCCACCATGCCATCCTCACCATTGCTAACACCATCGTCATCTCCGTCTCCATCAATTACAACAGCTAATAACGTCGCCATTAACAACCGCGATCTCAATCAATCGCAATCACACGCGCGTCTCTCAAGGTATTTTAAGGCTATTCGCAGCTTACCTAAGCACTAGCCAGCAGCTAACCAGCTCACAGATAGCCCCAAGGCGCCCAACCGCCACCACAACCGCGATCTCTACAGCGATACGCCTCTGACAAAGCCGAGACCTCAATTACACTGTTCTCAAACCACCCCCTTCTCCCCCAGGGGGGCGCCAGCCACCCACTCTTCACAACCAAGTATACCTCTTCGAAGAGCTCTATTCAAGCTGTAAGCGTTCACCACCCTCGCGCACTTCTCTGTAAAGCTTTAAGCCTCAAATTACGTAAAGGGTATCGGGCCTATAAGAGTGGAAATTGGTTGCCAGAAGGGTAAGATACAGCCCTCACAGGCGCGTTCGCACCTTTCTTCTACCATAAAGAGAGACTATCCCTAGCACGCAACCGCTAAGGCTTTTATTTCTGGCTAATAGGTAGTGGACCTCAAGCTGACCGACCGCAACAAGTATAACGCAAGGTGCGCTCTGGGGTGACGAGGATAAGGGGTTACACAGCAAGATGGAAGGTATTGTTAAAAGAAAGGGTCCGGTGCAGGGATTAAACTCGTAGGGTTACCTAACAAAATGGCTGGCGGAGGAATGCCTCCGCCAGGCCCAGGCAGCTACGCCATTGTGACGTAAATCTGATACAGACGACTAGCTATATAAGTCTATATAATGTAGGCTCACTGTAAGCTACAGGGGCACATAAAAGATGAGGAGAATGAATAAGAGAATCTTTCTAAACTATTGTAGATCTAACATATAATGTTTCTAACAGGTGTAAGGTTAAAAATAAAAATAAAAAGGGGTGAGGGTAGTAGTAATGATTAATTAAAGCCTACTATCCTCTCTAGCTTTACTAAAGAGTCCCCTTTATATACTCTAGGCTAGTACATTACATACTATTATATTTTAAGTGCTAGTTTATTATATGCCAGCCTATCTAATATGCTAGTATACTAAATACCATCCTAATTTTAATACTAGAATACTATATACTATCTTAGAGATTATACAGGATACCACGTGCTATACCCTAACATATACCAGTATATGCTAGGAACTTAAACATTACGGTGAAAGGAAACTTTAGCTTAGGGGACTGAAAATGGGCCTCTGAGGCCGTGCAGCGACAACGTATGGGATCACCTATGCTCAGGAAAGAGTCAGGGAAAGCTCAGGACAAATCAGTTAAATCTCACCCCAGCTTAGGACTACGAACGAAAAAGGAAATTTCGTGTACCTAGATTCGTCTCAGATTACTAGGATGTAAGCAGTGAGGGATAAAAGAAAAGCCTCCCCCAGATCCCCTCACAGCTGCTATTGGAGATAACATCCTATTAGAAAATACTGTCAACTACTATGACATTGTATTCGCTTGCCCATGCAGGTTACTAATGGTCAGCCCACAGCCCTCGAAAGGGTAGCGCAACTCCAGGATTTGAACCCGGGCCCCGACAAGCAAGACGTAGTACACTTAGCCACTGAGCTATTACCCTCAGTGCTATTGTTGATAGGCAGTGTGCGTACCTTCCCAATATAGTTGTGACTGGCAGCCTGTGGTTCAGCAGGAGTCGGACACTTCGATTATCCTACATACTATTACATTGCCCTCTCACGGGCTTTCCATTAGCATGTATGCCACTGTGCCAGTCTCTCCTCCCAAACCTCCTTTCCGTCGCCCGACAGTAAGTTCCGAGAGTCCAGGAAGGTGCGCGACCTGGATCCTGCCTTGAAAGGTCTGAGTATCGTGTCTTGCGGCTTTTATTCGACTCGCAGTCTCGAGATAGTTTGAGGCTGAGACTTGCTCACGAAGCACCCACCACTCATCTTTCATCAACGTCTTCACCTACCCGGGACTCGGATCCCAAGACCGAGGCTTTACGGACCACCCGGCCAGTACATGTAACCATCGTCAGAAATAGCCTCGGGCTACGAGACAGCCAGCGACACGAACCAAGTGCTGTCAGCTCTAGGCCGCATTGACTTTTGATGTGGAGTTCAAGTGTGGAGCTGAGGTTGAGAGTCGTCTGGAAGCTGTCAGTGGATTGTTGCGGGGGCGGATTGGGACTTTTGCTACAGAGAGGTTTGGGGTAGGACACCAGCATATCGGTCTGGTGTCACCAAAGAAACACGCCGAAAGGAAATTCCGATGGCTTGAAGAAGACGGGCATTTGGCATGGTTGACAGGGGTGAGTCGGCAAAATTACTACTAACAGCTGAAAGCTGCGACACACCCCTACCCACGAGATGTGGGTTCTGGAAATGAGGCCGGTGCCTGATTGTCAGACGTAGCCCCTTTTTCCTGTCCGCCAACCCTCAACTGGAGACACTTGCTTTTCTCACTCAACTTCTGTTCAGACAGACTCTCTGTTGCCACGCTCTTTTCATTGACCGTCACTCGCTTATTTTTCTTTACTTTTGTACTTTTTCGACCAGTTGCAGAGGGTCCGCCGTCATGCTCACCCGCACAATGCTTGTGGCTGTTTTGGCGTCCGGAGCGACGGCCCATGTTGCCGCCTTCGCCAAGGGCATGTACTGCAAGGGCGGGAACAATGCTTCCATGGACGACCCAAACAACAATGTGCCCGCTGTCCCGCTGAACGACCTGCCCTTTGAGGACTTTTGGATGCAGCACGACCGCGGATGTGACAAAGTCCCCCCTCCCAACGGCGAGATGCTCGATCTCCCGGCCTGAGGGCGCTTCATGGTTGAGCTGGCCCACAACAGAGGGCAGACAACGCTCTCGTTCGGTGGCGCGTACACGTCCGACTGGCCCGATGGATCTGACCATCCCGAGGATTGGCGCGGCGCAAATGCCGGAGACTGCCTCAGCGACGGGATAATGCACACTCAGAGCCAACAGACTGCAGCCGGAACAGCCTTCGCCATCTCTTACAACTCGGACATTAGCAAGGTCACGCTCAACAATACCGTCGTGTTTGCTGTTGCCCCAAACACCCCTTGGAAGCGCGAAACGTGGTATGATGTCCCGGCTGACATGCCTCCGTGTCCGTCAGGGGGTTGCTACTGCGCTTTTCTCTGGGTCCCCCTCGGCTGGTAAGTAAATGTCTCTCCAAGCCGGGATTACAGCTGACAGTCACCAGCGGTATCCAGAACATCTACATGCAAAACTTCAAATGCAAGGTGGTGGGAAGCACGTCCACCAAGGGGTTGGGAGAGCCCAAGGCACCCGTCTGGTGTGGCGATGACCCGAGCAAGTGCGTCAAGGGGCCCAAGCAGCTCGTTGTCTGGCACCAGAAAACCGGCAACAACGTCTTTCCCCCGAGTGGCGCCACGCCGACGTACAACGGAAAGATGGGTTTCAATCCTGGCGCCCAGACCGACATCTTTGTGGGAGACGAGGGCATCACGCCACCGCCAGCCGTCATCCCCAAGGCCGCCAGTTATCTGGGATGCTTCCCAGACTCGGGAAATTTCCGTGCGCTTTCTGTAACCCCCCAGATTGGGGAGAGCATGACGCCTGAGGTGTGCCTGCAGAAGTGCACGGCGATAGGATACAAGTACGCTGGCTTAGAAGACGGACATGAGTGCTGGTGCGGAGAGACAGCTCCGGCTGCAAGCTCCAAGGTTGCCGAGAGCAAGTGCTCCAAGCAGTGCACCGGCTCGGTCCAAACATGCGGAGCGCCAAATTTCATCGAGATCTACTCGACAGGAGTCACGACCCCCCTTTCTCCGCCGCCTGCGCCACCCGCGTCTTGGAGCACAGCTGGCTGCTACTATGACCCCGTCACCCCCCGTGCGCTCCCCAACAAGCAACAGATATCCGGTCCCGTTACCATTGCAAACTGCCTTGCCGCCTGCGAGAACTTTGCTTATGCTGGCCTTGAATTTGGTCAGGAATGCTACTGCGGGATGACTATCGCCGGGGTCCAGCAAGCCCCTGACACTGACTGCAACATCCCATGCGCAGGGAACTCACCCTCGCCTGCCATGTGTGGAGGCGGCGGCCGTCTCAACATCTACAGCCACGTCCCGGGCTCGTCTCAGACTTCAACGTCTGCCATTCCGACTACTTTGAAGACGAGCACAACCTCGAAGCTAGCTTCCTCCTCGTCTAAGAGAGTAATCTCCCTGTTTAGCACCTCATCTGTTGCCACCACCTCTTCGTCTACCACGTCGTCCAAGACAATTTCCTCTTCGTCTTCGCTCCCAACACCAACGCCGACGACCGTCTCCATGGTATGTCCTCGCTTCCCAAACACCACCAGACGTATGCTAACACCGTGATACAAGCTCTACGTCTGCCAGGCGACAAACTGGGTGCAGCCATGCCAGAATTTGCGAGTCCTGCACTCGAGCTCCTGCGTTTCCTTGAAGGAGACCAGCTAGTGGGTCTTCCCCAGTGAAAGCACTTAGACAGACACTTACCCCTGTAGTTACCACAACATTCGGTCTGCCGGCCCCGATACGGGAAAGTGTGTGCTTTACAAGTAAGTTTCCTATCTCCCAAGCGATGGATGTTTTCTAACGATGGACAGCTCTGATAACTGCGCTGCCGGCGCCGAGTCATATGCCCTGCAGAAGCCTGGTGTGAGCACCTTTGGGTCTCGGAATGCTCGTTGGGGGTCTGTGAAGTGCACACCGTAAACGGTTGCTTGAAACTGCTGTCAATCCAGGTCAGGAATTGGAACGTAGAAACCGATGTGACAACGCATAGATGCAGAAAACAATACTATAGAATTTAAGAATTTGGTACAGTCACTCGAAATTCCATCTTATCTCTGATTTCACACCACACAAAAACGGAGCCCTTTATCCTGCCGATGGCTCCCAACAGCACCCCTTAACCCATCAATGAACCAAGGCATGCTTTGCAGCAGCCGCAGCAACAACCTGCAAGTCCCCACACACGAGCATCTTGCTCAACTTCAAGCCAGCAACCGGTCCAGAAGGATCCCGGACAAAAGCACAGTCGTATGCTCTCGGAACCTAGTAGTAGTGGAAGCACCACCTTCAGCGTCAGCAATGTCTCAACCAATACCCTTCGCCCACTCCACTCCACCCTATGAAAAGAAACACAACTTACACAAAAGTCCCACCCCATCCCCTCGCCATCCACACAAGTCTTCTCCCCTTCCTTCTCCCCCTCCCCCTTTCCCCCAGCCACCACAAAATCCAAAAATATCCTTCCCATCGCCAACCCCTGATACCCGCCCTCCACCTCCTCCAAATAAACCCCATCAATCTCCACCGTCGACCTCTCATACCCCCTCATCGACTCCACAAACGCCCTCGCCGCCGTTTCGCCGCGAAACCTCCTCCCGTCGTGCGACCCCAGCTCAAAGTCGGGCGTGAACCACTCGGTGTAGGGCTTGGAGTGGGCGGTGTGGGTCTCGCACCAGGAGTGGACGAAGGAGTGCATGAATTCCATTGCGGGATGGAGGAGGAGGGGGGATGGGGTTGTGGTGGTGGTGTCAGGAGAGGGGCGGGAGGCGAAGCAGGGGGTTGTTGGGAAGGGGGGCATTGTGACTAGAGGGGAGGTAAATGTTATTTTGGGAGGCGAGATTGGTTAAGGTCTGTTAAGTATCAAAGTTGTAAGCTGTTGCTGGCGAATGGAGGGTTACGTTTTGGTGGATGAAAAGGGGCTTAGGTTGGAATTGAGAGGGTGTTAAGGGGTGTTTATAAAGACGGAAAATCAGTATGGCTGTCGTTGCGGACATCTCCCTTTCCTGGTTGAATCATATGATCATCAGATGTTAAGAAATCGGTAATGGGCTGAAGTTCAGCTCCAAGCCGCTTCTTGAAGTGTTGATTGGTTCTTCTGTGATTGTGGCTTGCGAGGCGTCCAAGAGCTTAACCCCCTGAAAGCCACGAAGCTGAGTGATGTACGATGCAACTTATGATTGTCGCCTGACTTTGGGCAGTTCTGGTTCAAGCCCATTGTCAAGGGAAGAGTTATCAAGGTAGTAGTAATGCATGATAAGATCACCAAGGTGGTGTGGTTGCTTCTTGCCTTTAGAGAATATTAACCAGAACCGCTTTTGCGGGGCATTTAGAGACGATGGCACCAATGACGGGTACCAGACGGACCGATTGGCCAGGAAAGCTGAGCGTATAGCGGTGTAAAGGCTGGATCCAAAAGAAAGGATCCCCTCAGCCAGGGCGAAAGATGCCTTCTTACCAATAATGCTACTTATGACTTTAGTTATGGTAAGCCATCTCCCATTCTGTAAGCCTTACATACATTTTAAAAAGGCCTGTTTATGCCTTACTGCATTCTGAAAAGGCCTTCTCATCTGCTGGAAAGGCCTGTAAGGTGGTAAGCCCAGGCCTTACAGTTCCAGCAGAGGGCGTGTGAGTATTCTCACAACCTGTTTTCGCACAGAGATAAGACACCCTTTCTATTGGCCTGAGCCTTCGCATTGCTCTCTCTTCTGCTCAGTCACTCCCTTTCCAGATGTACATTTCATACCTGTATTGTCCGGCGATATCCCCTTCATGGGCTCAGGGTTGCATTCGTGAGAGTTTCCCACCCTAGCATTCAACAATCAATAATCGGGTATGGTGTAGTGGCTAACATCGCTGACTCTCATCTTAACACTCAGAAGCCCGGGGTTCAATTCCCCGTTCCCGAGTTACAAACGGCGAAAAGCTTCATTTTTTGCATGTGGGTCTGTTTTTTTGCCAAGTCACTCCCAAGTCATGCTTGAATATTCTTATTTTCTGTCCGGCTATGTGCCTACTCCAAAATAAATCGCTTTTTATGCTTGCTTGATAGCTTAGTATATGACCACCAGAGGTCCGTCCGTTATTATGTGAGCTTTCAGTTATGATAAGCCCCTCCGTCACTATACATTACATGTACGGCATTCTTCCATTACCTCTGCGATGACCAAATAGGGTATTCTTTTTCCAAACATGAGATGACAATGACCGGTATGCTACCCATTAGGTACATGAAGAAAAAGAAAGTTACGCTTTCTCAGCGACAGATTACCAACCACGGCGAGTGGTTGTGGTGCAAGGCGTTGAAGCCTCTGGTAGTGGACCATGCGGCTTTGAGGGCTTATGCGACGTATGGAGGGTTGTCTGTAACCAGGGCGTGGGTGTGGATGGAGGTGGGGGAGGGACATGTGTGGTTGAGGTGGTGCACGAGGTGGAGTTCTTGGGAGTTGTTGGTGGAGGTGGGGGCGGAGGCGGGGGCGG
>Ga0247760_1000057_pt1 | contig 99697 bp, 72 predicted proteins | sample UWRJL171409R4_FD_179936 | JGI IMG/M metagenome (GOLD analysis project Ga0247760, IMG submission 179936) | Plant litter microbial communities from Arlington Agricultural Research Station in Wisconsin, United States - UWRJ-L171-409R-4 | ecosystem: Environmental > Terrestrial > Plant litter >...
CCTTTGTCCTACCCCGCACGCATACCGGATCCGTCTTTGCCTAACCTTTCCTCCAGCCGTGTGGTCGCCCTGCTTTGTTGCTGCGTTTCCTGGGGGGTTCCGGCGTTCCCAGCCTTCGGAGCCTCTAGAGCCCCTGAACCTCCGGCTCTCAGAGCCCTATCTCTGGCAATATCATCAAAGTGGAGCATGTTATTGAAGTAGAGCATATTAGGTTGTATTGTGATTATCATATAATAATAAGTCTTTTTCCCTAGTTTTTAGTTAGCGTTGTGATATATAACTTGTCCGATCCAAACCTTAATAGTAATTAAAATAATAATATAGTATTTTTAATAATATATATAAAAGTAATCCTACTAACCCGGGTGTAGCTTACCGGGTCCTTAGGTTTTATTTTATTAGCTATATTATCTATGTCTCGGAAGTCGCCCTACTGTTACGGCCTGCTCTCAGTACACCGTGGTGACTAGGTGAAGACAGATCGTAGTAGCGGACAAGGTCCCAGACCGTGGCTAATTGCTATAAGGTGAAGGGGAGCAAGAAGACTGAGTGAAGGCTAACACAAATCTCGAGGCAGTACACTGTTAAGCAGATCGTGGATCCAGAGGCATAAGGCAGATAGATCCTACTAAGTGGTACTCAAGAACAATGTATTGCTAGTGTGAGGAACTAGGAGGTCCCTCACTCCATCTTGGCTAGGATGTTAGTATCTTATACTATTGCCCTCTGGCTTGTACCTTGTATCTTTTCCATGTAGTCACTCTGGTCACTGTGGTCTCCTGAGACCAGGGTGATCAGGGTAACCAACGACTTTTGGCTTGGTCACTGTAATCACTCCAAAACTAAGTAACCAGGGTGATCAGTCCGTACGAGCCGCGTGTTCGCACGTTCCTTCGTACTGTAACACCTGCGGGGACACGTCGGTCCAAGCCAGCCACAAAGGCGGCCTGCAGGTCGTCACACCTACTTTTCCCTGGGCTACTCTGATAGGCTGCCCCTGGCCTTGCGTGCCTGAGACCTGCTGTGGATTCGACATGGGTCGTAACACAAGTGGGGTCAAAAAGAGGGGTTGGGCGTTTTTTTCTGGTACCCACTGTAAGAATCAGGGCGCTCCGTGGCCCGGGCGTAAGAGCGGGGTACAGGGGAACTTGCACATAAGAATTACGTTCTATAAGAATTTTCGCCTTATAAGAATTATTTTTCGGCCACGGACCGATTTTGGCTGTAGAATAAGAATTTCCTAGATTTTGGAATAATTCTTCCAGATCCGGCTGAGTAAGCTACTAAAATTCTTATGGTCAGGAAGGGTTAGGGTTAGAATCACCCCTCCTAACCCCGCGCCAGGACCCACATTCACGCATTCTTTAGCTTCCAAGCTCTAAAAACACCGGAATGTTTACTTATTCTTACAAACGCGTTTATTCTTCCTACCGCTAATCCAAAGCGTTGTTTTCCGACTTGTGAGGCCGCCCGCAAGAATATTCGAAAAAACTGTGAGTTCTAGCTTCTTCCTCTTATTCCTGCACCTCTCCATCAATCCCTACGCTTCAGTCGCGATTCCAGCGATCTGTTTACTACTATGGATGCCCCTAAAAAGCGATTACCAGTTTCTGACAAGCAGCGGAAGCAGGCGCGCCAGTATGCCCACCAAAATCAACACCTTAAGCAACACCAAGTGGCTACGTGGGCCTCTCGAGAGTTCCAACGCCCATTTACGCAGTTAATGGTTTGCAAGATTCTCGAAGACCGTTACCTCCACCTTAACGAAATGTCCTTTCCTCGTGGCGTTTCCGGAACCTCTTAAAGCGTTACTGCCCATTTTCCTATCCTTGAAGTCGCTCTGTTTGAATGGCACATCTGAATAGAGACTCTTAAGTTACCAATTACTGGTGATATGATCTGCGAAGCTGCCCGTACTCTCTGGCAAAGAATACCAGAGTTCTAACTCCTCCTGGAACCTAAGTGGTCAAACGGTTGGCTACACGGGTTTAAGAAGTGCCATCGCATTAAGTAATATAAACAGAGCGGTAAGGTAGCCTCTGTAGACATTACTGGGAGTGAGGAAGAGATTATTCAGATCTGTGGGATAATTAGCAATTACGCCAGCCATAATGTTTATAACACTAATGAAACAGGGTTGTTCTGGCTCTAAGCTCCAGATAATACCCTTATAACAAAAGCGCAGTCCGTTATTAAAAAGAAGAAGAATAGGATCACATTACTCCTAACAGCTAACGCTGACGGCACTTATAAACTAGACCTCTGGGTTATCGGCCACTTTAAAAATCCCCGCCCCTTTAGTAAGAACTCCTGTAAGACCCTTAGCCTTCCTTTTATTTAACGGTATAATAAAAAGGCGTAGATGACTGTGGTAATATTTATTAAGTATTTACGTTAGTTTAATAGCCAGATGGCTAGAAGGAAGGTGCTCTTACTTATTAATGGCTTTTCGGCCCATATCAGCGTAATTAAATAATTATAAGGTATAGGGGGCCTTTAGGGCTTAGGGCTTCGGAATATAAGGGTTAAAGTTCTGCCGCCAAACACCACCTCTATCTATTAACCTATAGATCAAGGCATTATCAACAACCTTAAGGTCTATTACCGGAAACGTTAGCTGTAATAGATAGTCTCTTAAACACTTATTAGTATCGATCCGACTGAAAACATTATTATTTTAATAGCTATTCGATGGTGCCTTAATGCCTGGAGGAACGATGTAAGCACGGAGACTATCGCTAACTGTTAGAGGCATTCCCAGCTCTTTAGGCCTTATTACGGCCCTAAACGATACCCCCCTGAATACTCTAAGGAGGCCCACATCCGCTAACTGGCTGAACAGCTGCAGGCAGCTGGTAGGATAAAGGAGGTGATAAATATCGCTTACTTTATTAATCCGCCAGAGGAAGCCGTTTTTGATTCTGGCGATGACCTCCTGTAACAGATCGCCGAGACCTTTTCTAAGGCCCGTAAGCTAGCTGAAGAAGACAAAGAGCAGCAAGTTCCGCAGCCAATTTCTACTACCGCCGCGCTACAGGCTGTCAACCTGCTTGTACAGTTCGAGGTCCAGGAAGGGGGTGCAGATCTGGCGGCTTTGGAGCGGGTACGACGGAGAGTTACGGAGGTTAGGCTCCAGAGGGCTGGCAATGGGGCTCAAGGCACCTTAGAGGCCTTCTTCCAGACAGATTCGCAATAAAATTCTATCTCTCACAGTCCAACAAGCCCTCTCACCAATGCTCCAGCCCCCTTGCCAGGCCTGCCAAGTCCCCTTTTTGTGGGGCCTCTGTCCACAAGAATAACCCCCTCATAAGAATTATTTTTCGGTCACGGACCTAATTCTTATGTGCAGGTTCCCCTGTAATTAGAGGCTGAAGGAAGAGAGCCGTTTTCGTCTCTTCGTTCTTCCCAAGTCTAATTGCTTTGACCGACTGCGCGAATCATGGAAGCATTCCGAAAGATCATTGCGTCGCTGGTTCACTCCCCTAGAACGGCAAAGCGGACGATGGCCCCAGATCCTGGGCCTTGTTGCGATGAAAGACAAGAAGAAGCCCCATTGTCATCTCCCGCTGCGAAAGCCAAGGATGCCACCGAACCCAGCTCTTCTAAGTCGCTCCTACATGGGCGCTTTGTGCTGTACCCTCCGCCAGACCTGCCAAACGGTTCATATAAGCCTGCTTTCGAGTAAGCAATACTCAGCCCCTCCATGTCCGCTTCTCACAATTTTACTAGCATCGTGGCTATACATGAATTAAATGGAAACGCCAAAGAAACCTGGCGTGATCGGGCCAGTGGGAAACTCTGGCTTGAAGATTTCCTCTCTACCGCAATGCCGAATGCTCGCATTCTGAAATTCGGATACGACTCTAGCCTGGTGTTTAGTCGGTCCAAAAGTGGAATTGAAAGCTTCTGGCGAGACTTACTCAATCGCCTAAAGGTGTGAGGAGTGAGAATAAGGTGCGGCGCCTTGAACTGGGTGCTACGATCAAGCTGACGAATGGACAAGGTAAAAGATAGGCCGCTCATCTTCATCGCTCACAGCCTTGGCGGCATCGTGGTAAAGAAGGTAGGCGTATTTTCCTCCCTCATCTGCGGGCAGAAAGTTAATTGGTATAGGCTCTCATTGTTGCCAACGAAGCTCCCCAGCATTATGGAAACATCCTGGCTTCGACCCATGGCATAATATTCATGGGAACACCACACCGAGGATCGGAAATCGTTCCCTGGACTTTACTATTTGCAAATATCGTCAATGCCTTGTCCCTTGGGTATACATTTAGGACAGATCTAATTTCCGAACTTCATACTCGCTCTCAAACACTCGTTGAGATATCACAGCAGTTTTTGTGCCTTTCCTCCCAGTTCAGGATCATGTGCTTCATTGAGCAGCAAGCCGAACCCGGAATAGGCACTCTGGTTAGTACTCCTTCAGCGCCTCGCGTCAAACGAACTTACTAATATGAATTGCTAGGTCGTGCCAGAATACTCTGCTCGCTTGGATCTAGAAAACGAGACAATATTCCCTGTGAATGCTCATCATCGCAACATTTGTCGTTATCCGGCGCCAAACGACCAAACCTATATCCTCGTCGAAGCCGCCATAAAGGAAATCGCCTCAGGTAGCTCCAATAGGCCACGTTTGGGTATGGGGTTCATTGGAATACCAATGTTATGTGACTGCTCTTGCTGACCCCGGTTGAATTCCTAGGCATCTGGCGTTCGAACCCCAGCAGAAGTCAGCGCGACTCCAGAGTAATTTTGGGCCTCAGAAGAAGCCAAGCAGGTGTACGAGTTAGTCATCAATTTGTCAGGCTCATCCTCTCCAACGCTAATATCACTTGGCTTTAGACCAGTACTACCGGCACATCCCTTCTGTCCCCCCTCTCGAGTGGATATCCACCCAACCAGATACTGGGGGGCAGCGCTTCTAGAAGGGAGAACGATGATATGCTAGAGACCGAAATACCATTCTTGCCAGGTTTTGCAGATGATGAAGCTGATGTGATCACAATGCGAGTCAACCGACTTCGCTGCAAAGCAGTAACGACTTGCAGAGGCCGGTCCGAGGTTTCCAGAGAAATACGTGTTCCAGCTAACACTGATCTACGCGAACTAAATATCCTATTACTTAACAAATATCAGGGTAACTAAGTGTTTTCAGGGAGAAATATGATCACTCTTGCTAATTCGATCTTTTCTACACGCAGAGCTGAAGACCTTTCAACACTTCAACTTTCCCGGTCGAAGATCGATTATTTCGGATCGCTGGTGGGACTGTTTTACCATTCCTGTCCTTGTCACATCGGGTCGGCCTTGTTATGCTGAGGTTGACGGCTTCAAAATCAACACGGTTCAGCCTATCGCTGCTTTCTTTGGTAGAGTGTTCCCAGACCCTCTAGAAGCAACCATAGCAACATACCCAAGTTGGATGCAATCAAGCATGGGGTTGTCGCATTCGATCGCTGTTGGGAGAGCCGACGCCCGTAAACTCCATATCACGTTCATGCGGACGGTCCGCGTTTCTCTGGATTCGAAGATTTACGAACCTCCTGTTGGACTTGGCACTTTCCCGCTATTCGATATCGAGCCGTACAGATCTCGGCTCCCTCCAACAATGGTGGCTCAAGGCGGAATATTTATTCCAATGTATGGTATGTTTAAGCGGGTAATTCTGAAGACGTACACCCTTGCTTGGGATTCGCTAACTTTAAGGCTATTATTTCTTAGATATGGAAGCTTTGTGGATGTCATTTGAATGTCACCCCTTCGAGAAATACGCTATTCGCCCCTTTTTCGGAGGAGTAAACGGGATATCTGGTGAACAAACGATTATCGATCAGGCATCTCGCTTTCCGAAATCCTCGATGTCGAAAGTGACTCAGGACTATATCGTCGTACCTGAGCAGAAACGACTTGATGGAATAGCGACGAGCCCAGGAGTTGTCAAGCAGTGCGTCGCAACCCAAATGACGATGATGGGCAAAGGAATGACCGTAGCATCTGCAAATATCGACTTTGAGTCAGGTGGCTCAAATGGGGAACAACACAGCCAGACTACGAGGGCGAAAGGCCAAACCATAGAATGGCAAATGACTGGAAAAGATAGAATTAGAGGGCTCCAACTGCAAATTATTCCTCGGTTTAAGGTCGAGCGTATATTTGCCGGGAGTACAAGAGATGTCTGTCCCGATGACGACGATGAGAATCTGAGATCATACGAACGGGTACCGCACACTGCGGCGCAATACGACGTCCTGAGCACGCCAGAAGAACTGGGCTTATCAGATGGCGACATAATACACATCAAGGACATGGGACTGAAGGAGCGCCAGTCCCGAAGCAAGCTGGTACGAGATTTGCTTAGAGAGAGACCCTTGACACAGGCTCAATCAAGCACAATTACGCTGGAAGCCTGCCCTCTGCCATCAACCTGGAAAATCTTCACAGTCCGCGCTCCTGGGTCGACCGACGAAACGATATCATTTGAAGTAGGTATGAATAGAGTTCACGCCCTTTCTTCGGCTAACTCACCAAAGGTGGATTTTTTTGACGAATTCGACACTATCTTGGAAGCCGCACGGAAAGCGCTCAATGTTCCTGACGGTTTCTTGCATATGGAGAGCCTTGTTGCGAATAATCCACATATATGCCTTCCGGTAACCAGCTGGGGGCGATTCACCTTCTTTACAGATTATGCAAGGAAAAGTGGAGGAGATATCCCGCTAACCGACTTTATTCTCGTAGGTACCATTTGATCGAGCCGTGGTGCTTGTGAAAGTCAATGCTGTGAATTAAAAATGTCTTGGGTCGGTACTGACAGGAACAGATGCCCTCAAACCAGGATTCGTATTACATCTGCCATGTTGCGTTTCAAGATTGGCCACGTGACTTCAGTTGCCACAAGCCACTGATCCTTGAATTACCCGAGAAAGGTACCATCGCCGACCTAAGACAAACAGTCGAAACCGCGACTAGTTATTCGATTTAAGGATTCCCGATAAATTCTCTTGATGAACCTAATCTCGAAGATGGGCACATGATATTCAAATCGAATAGGCCGAACCGGTTTGATTCACTCAACACTCTTATTGTTGCTAGGGATGGTTGGAAGCCATATTTACTCCGTCACCTCTCTGCTACAGGTGATAATACTATATATATCAAGCCTTTTCTGGGGAGGACAGCCGAATTTCCGTTCAGGGAGACAGACACTCTCCTAGAACTTATGCGGAAAATTGAACAATATGGCTTTGAAACGGTCGAGTACCTTCGGTGTTAAGGTTTTGGGAACAGTGATAGTAAGTTTTCCCCTTACGGTGCGCTCCTAAATTAGAAGCTAAGCGAATCAAAGATATAAATCACTAGCCGAGTGCCGTATTAGAAAGGTAATGTTTTCCAAATACGTAGAAATAATTTTCTGGTAGCTTAACATAACGCAGCATGACATAATACAGGTCGGCTCAAAACGGCGAGGCGGCGGCGGAGATTGGAGCACCATGCCCATAACAGTAATGCTGCATCAATCACAGGTGTACAAGGGTATCGCTTCGAGTGTTGCGGAGCTTAAAATGAAAATTTTCCAAAGCATCGGTATCCTACCGGACCGGCAAGTTCTGATGTTTGGAGGCATTCCTCTCTCGGATGGTAAGTTACGCCGCCTTAATCTCTGTTGACTGTTGTACAGATCCGTGAAAAGGGAAGCTAACGTCTCTTCATCAGACTGTAATCCAGCCTCTCAGATGAAGCTCACAGTTGATCTCCAAGTCCGACCGCTAGAGAGTCTAGTCCTAGGAATTGGCGTAGGCGGCAAAATCGAGCAAAGCATTATCCCCGATATGTCAGACCCACGAATATGGGATGTAGGCAACGCTAAGCTGCTCAACATCGGGATTGTGAGCTCGAGTGATTTCAAAGCAATTACAGGACACGAAGCCCCCCAACCCCCCGTCACTACAGAGCCTCTCAATGATGATTGTGGGTTTGCTGGGGTGGCGGGGCCTGGAAAGGGGATAAGCCAAAAGGTGGTTAGCGCGAGTAGGATTTTTGATACGCTTGAAGCAGCTCAGGAGGCAGATTCAAAGGGCAAGAGCAGGGTGAGTTTAGAAATTGAGTCTGGAATAACAAGCAGCAGCTCGGACTCAAAATTGCCCGGACTTCCTGTTGTCATGGCTGAGCCAGATCAAACAATTCCATGGTTTCAAGGGCGAGCTGTTCTAGAGGCGTTGGAAAGTGGGAGCAAGACTAAGCGTCTATGGGACTCCGCGCGCTAGAGATGTTGTTGATGTAGGGGGTATTTCCGATTCTTATAGCAGATAGGCAATATTGTTTAGTTAGATAGGTTTTGGCAAGGCATAGAAAGGCTAAAGGGCTATAAACAGAGCGTTTCCGCAGTAGCCTTTACTCCTTGCGGATCACAGCTGGCCTCGGCATCAAGCGATGGAACTATTAAATTCTGGCAAATATCTCCGGGACCTCAGCCAATAGCTCTACAAGATTATTGTAAAGCTGTTGGCTTATAACCTTTTTACCGGATTGTCACGACCTAGAAACAGGCCTAACCCCAAGCACCAAGCGGGGCACGAAGGACCAATCAGAAAGGTCCCGAGAAGGAGCACACTTAGGACAGGAAGGGCCAATTAAGTTGTAACCCAAGCCGGGGAAGGCTCGGGACAGGACGCAAGGTCCCGAGGTCCCGAGGCTTCGGGATATCGGAACCGCCTAAATATATACGCTAGATAAGCCTAGCTCTATAAATAGTTTTCTTTATCACCTTAAAATCGATAATAATACTAAAGTACATCCTAATACTACTTTGCATTATTTGCATTAAAGTATCTTTTAACTGCTTACTGTTACGGCCCGCTCTCAGCACACCGTGGTAACTGAGTAAAGACAGATCGTAGTAGCGGACAGGGTCCCGGACCGTGGCCAATTGCTACAAGGTGAAGGGGAGCAAGAAGACTGAGTGAAGGCTAGCACAACTCTCAAGGCAGTACACTGTCAAGCAGATCGTGGATCCAGAGGCACAAGGCAGATAGATCCCACTGAGTGGTACTCAAGAACAATGTATTGCTAGCGTAAGGAACCAAGAAGGTCCCTCACTCCATCGGGGCTATGATGGGGATATCTATACTACTGACATTCACAAGTATTTCGTACCTTGCTCAACATGCTCGATACTTCTTGGCGTTGAGCATGTTGAGCAGAGAAACTCTGATCAACATGCTGCGCGCCAAGACCTGTTGAGCACACAGTGACCACCACAGTGTTTGTACGTTATTCTGACTGTGGCTCCTGCGGGGACACGTCGGTCCGGCCCGACCGCAAGGATGTTCCGCAGGTCGTCATACTTACAATCTGTGTAATTTACCACCTTGTTACTTCGTTTATATACCTTATAGTATATATATACCTTTTATATATTAACTTACAATTAAAACCCTATCCCTAAGGCTTAGGTTATATAGGTTATTATATATTATCGATACTTCCTTTTAACTATCTACTATATAGAAAAAAGGTATAATATATCGGCTACCGATTTTAATTTTAAGAGTAAAAAGCCTAAGCTCCCTAAGCTAGTTAAACCCCTCCCCGGTACTTATAATACCGAGAAAGGAGGACATATTAATACTAATATAAACATTAAAAATCCTAAAAGCGACAAAGAAGTTATAATTAAAAATATCTATAGTAAATTAAAATAGTTTATAAACTTTGCTAAAAAAAACTTAAGAAAAGTATAAATAAAAGATAATAAGATATAACTAAAGGTATAAAAATGCTATAAAATAAAATCGCCAGACTTTAAGGTAAAATTAATAAAACTTGCTTAGCTAGTAACGTTAGGATTACTACTACTATACCTAATATTGTAGCTAAAGTTAGTAAATTACTTATATTTTCAAGAGTTAAAAAAAGTTACCTGCTTAACTTTTATATGTTTAAACTATTTATTACTTAAATGGTATAAAAGATAATACGATTTATCTTAGCGTTACAGCCTTTTCCACTAGAATAAGCAGCATCTAATGCGGTAATTAACCCCTGCAGGCTACGCATTACTCTTTACATCGTAATGTCCGGCTATTCTCACATCCTTCTCTTATTACCACCCTTATCTTTATTTAAATTTTTTTACTAGTGACGTAACTACCTTACACCACTTAGGTCTGTTTCATTTAAATATTTTGACTAATGACGTAACTACTTTATACCGCTCAGGGTTATACAGAGTCAGTTAATATAGTGAACCATTTACATAACTCCTTTTAGCTTAAATCCCTACACTAAAGCTTAGCTTAGTTAAGCTCTGTTTAGCTCGGTTAGCTACTCCTTGATAGTGTTCTAGCCAGGAGCTACAACACCTCTTCTTTTTAATAAATACATAGTCACTCAGAAAAAGCGGTGCCTTTCTTTACTAAGAAAGAACCTAAGTACAAACCAAGCAAGCTAGTGCTAAAAAAAAACCAAACCCAGTAAACTGTAGCTCGTATGCGTAATGGCCTGAGTAGCTCCTAACAGCTAATATCATTTCCTTAACACACTACTATTTAGACTACTATTTCAGAGGTCATTATAACCTCCTCTAGCCTTATCTCTCCTTTGGCTTGTAAATAAAATAAAGAAGCTATTATTACCCAGAATGCCGCCCCATCACCTTATTTTAGTCAGGGCTTACCTTCTAGGCGTATAGGCTTACCTTGATGACTACTATATTTCGTACTTTAAAGCCGATTTGTTCCAGCAGTTTCGTTTCTGAAAAACGCATAGATACGACATTCTGAATAGTAGCCTCGATCGAAGGCATCTAGTTATTAAAACGCGAAGCCAGCTACCTATTATTTCCCATGGTCCGTTCTCAGACTGCTCTAGAGCAAAAGGGAGTGACACTGATTTTACAAGCGACTGTAAAACTGCTTACATTTTATTTTTTTTATTAGAAAGCTAGTGTTGAGAAAGAAAGCTAGCTTCACATTTGGCAGCCATTCTGCCTCCTGAATTCAAAGGCGGTGAGTCAGAACCAAGCTCCGTGACCAGTGGTCACCCAGCTCCAGGTTAGTGGTATCTTGCTCTTATTAGAAGCTGTCAAGAACCAAAAACAGACCCGGTGATGCCTGGGGCAGGGGCAGGATGGGCACTAGCCTATCAGAAAGGACCCAGGGATCAGTAGGGACGATCGCAGGTCTTGGGAGTCGCCGTCTAATCAGGGAGGACCCAGGGATTACAGAAACATCTTGCTTCGAATCCTACGTGATGAATTAGTACGATGACACGAACTACGACTACTAAACCAAAGCTCACACGTAGAAAGCAACCAGTTCCGATAATTAACGATCGGTGTCGCTAATGCAGAACCTCCGATCGAAGGCTGAAGCTCTAGAAACGTAAGAACAGCAACATACTTATCAAATCAACAGGTTTTCAGTATGTGTTACAAGGGGTAACCCACACTTCTAGACCTTAGGAGGAAACACAGCATGTTAATCACAGCTTGGAACGTTACAGTGGTCCGTGGGTATAAACATTTTTCAATTAACAGTGTAATGTCAGCAAAGCAGAGTAACTTACAGACTTGACCTTATTATTAACACAGGGAGACTGTCAGCTTTGTTTGAGCTAGTGCTGTCGTACGAAGCTGTCATCAGAAGCTGTCATATAAAGCGATTGTATAAAGCTATTGTATGAAGCAATCTTGTTATGTGTCACGACTGTAGTTATGAATGCAGGGGAGCACGGACCAGGAGGGGCTGAGCCCCGACTAATTACTGGGCCAGTGGTGTATGACTCGCTAGACCTTGGAAGGAGTAATTAAGTTGGTCCCGGGGTCCCGAGCTAACATGGACGGGACCATGGGACATATCTCGGTGTCGCGAGGCCGAAGCTTCGGGGACTCGGGACCACGTAGAATAATCCACATATAGTCACTTCCTCTTAGAATAGTCAAGTGAGGAATCTTGGTTCCTCACGTAAGTAATTCACTATTTAATTGTGCTCTTGTTACGGGATAAATCACCGTTCCGCTGATATACCAAACACAAGTGAGTTAACACATAATGTGGGCAGTATAGTAATTGATTGATGTCAGAGGGAGAATCCTTACTGCCCTGCCGTAAGGGCGCGCCATGTTATAACGCGGCACGCCACGTGCCGTCGCGTGGCGCCGTGGCCTACCTCTGGCCTATGCCACCGCTATCTAAATATTTATCCCGTAACAGCTCTACTGTTCAACCAGTTTGTGCATTAAAGAGCAGCGGCCTACAGTGACAAGTGATCCGCCCGTCTGAGAGGACTTGCTTCATCATTCAGTCTCCTGATTACCTAACCCGAGGGTGCTGCCTTGCAACTCCTGTTGCGGCTCATACCCGCGACCTGACTTAACTCCCTTTGGGTGTAGGTTGTAGCATTATCGTCCCACTTGTAAACATGGTTCAAAGGTTTCTTAGGCAAAATTCACCACGCAATGGCTTGTGCTAAACTAACAAATTCAACACGGAAGACTGGGAAACCTTACATCACCGATGTAGTTAATTTCTTCGCTTTAATGCTGCCACGCACATATGCATCGAGATAGCACATACAACCAAGTTTGGGAATACTATGACAATGAGGTTCCGGTATCTCTACCGTCTGCTAAACCGTAATAGAACTATTCTGTTTATGTAATGGTCACTTCAGCGCCTGGCACGCCAAGGATAGTCCCAACTGGGTCTCCGGGGTGCAAGGTCTTAATGTATCGTACCAGTTGTATTTCGTGCCTGTTCTTCCAGGTAGAACGTCCCCCCCTAGCTGAGAGAGTGAACTAGCTGTCAGACTCCCCTTGGTTGTAGTCACTACCACCTATGGTGACACTAACAGAAATTTCGGTTGCTGTCCTGTTGACACCTGTGATTATTGACATCCTATACACATGAAATTTTAGCAGCGTCGACTAATCGATCCTTGATGCTTACTTCTAGCTCAAGTAACGACTACACAGTTAGAAATTTCTCGGGATGACAGCACGCGATATAGTGGTGGCCAGGTTCAGTGTCCACAGTTCCATATGTGAAATCTTTCTAGGTGTGGCCAAAAATGGGTCTTCAATGGTGACATACAGTGTGTCTCAATTTGTACTGTGTACTACGTCGCCCCCCCTAACCCCAGTTTACTTAGCGTAGCATTACGGTTTACCAGCAACCCAGGGGTACTATTTACATGATTGATATAAATAATATTTTAATGAATTTAATACGAGAAGAATGGCTTCTAATTCATATAAGCGCAAAGACCTCTTTGACTGGTACTTGTACCTTTGGGTCATTCGAATTTTCTGCCCGCATCTTCTCACCACATGTTGCAACAGCATCATCGACCACAAAACACTCACCAACTAATTGATACCACCGAATCTGCTGCTGCTGCCGCAGACTCTGACTCTGGCTCGGTTGACTGGAATCATATACCGGTCGAAGCAGGTACGGCACGGCGGCCCCGTCTAACACCACGGCTACGTCGCCGTCTCTTGCTGTCCAAGGAACGAAACCGTGCACTCCGTTAGAAGAAGATTCAAAGAAGAAGGGGCTGATACATGCGGGGATGGGGAGCGAGTTATTTCCCATGGGTCTGGGCCGTGCGGTGGCTGGGGGGAAGTAACTTATGTGTGATTGAACATGTTGGTAGAGGGCCCTGAGCCACCCGTCGGCGGTGATATCTTCGTGATCGCCTGTATTGACGTTTGTGGTGCGGGGCCGCGCCCAACCTTGACAACAGCCGCAGGGGTCGATGATGCGGTGGAAGACGGCGCTTAGGTCTGAAGATCGTCACGTCTCCCACTGGAACGTCGCATCGTGCCTTCTACCGTGATCGTCCAAAGAAATAGGGCTGAGTTGTACGCGGAACACAATTGTGGACTGCGATGTCGGTCGGGTCATCTGATATTCCGTCCGTCAGTCTTGGACTCGCTCCCAAGCATTCGAAAAATGCTGGGAAGGAGGCTCGCTATTATTGAAGCAATAATAGCAAGTCAAAGCTATGCGGGGTTGCCAGCTGCACCCTGCGACGACGGGATATCGATCTCCAAATCAGATAACGCAGTACCCCAAAGAAGGATTTTCAAACAACCCATCAATGATTCAACCTTGCGTCGATGGTGCGACCACTCGGCCGGTATACGTCCCGGGCCCGAGCCGACGAACACCGCCCTTCCCATTCACTTAGCTACACGTAGGGCGTGCGGGTAAGGTTCATGACCGCAGACCAACAAAAGCCATTGAGCCTGGCCATGACGACTCGGAGCTCTCCACCCCTCGAGCTCTCACCGAGCACCCCAACGGGACAGGCAGGAACACCGTAATCTATCCCCCTTCTCGGTCTCCCGGCAGCCGTGCCCGGTTCGTTCCTCGTCCCAATATCAACCCACGTCCCTTTTGTGGCTTCGTTGGCACCAACAAGGAGGGGGGGGGGGGGTAACAGGCGCCTCAACCTTCGTCACAGTCTGACAAAAAGACCCATTGGACACGCGAGCTGGGCAGCTTTGAAATCCCTTGGATGCAGGACTCTTTTTTGGCTCCCCCCAATCTCCAACTCCGAGACTTCTCCAGGCTTTACTCGAGCAGTTTTTTAATCTGGACAAATCTGGGGTAGCTTTAGTGTCCGTTTGGGCACAAAGCAGCTTAGAGTTATCTTCATTTGGCGAAAATGGGTGCGCTCGTGATCCCGGTTCAAGCGTCTCTAGGCCCTACGTTCGTTTACTTGAAATAAGGCCCCTGATATAAACAGATTGGAACTGCAGTCTAGGCGTCATTCCCGTCTGCCGGCGAGACATGCCCAGGCATGCATCTGAACCTCCTCGCCTGGGTTTGGGTACCTACCTTCTAGTGCAGCGGTGCCGCCTCGCCTTGCTGCAGCTGCAAACTGCACAAGGTCACTTCCCCGCAGCCCGACTGTGGTGTGTGTGCGTATGTGTTTTGTTAGATACCATTTATTTTTCTCCGTCCCTTCTAGCCCTTTCGGTGCGAAAGTGGTTTGGTTATCCGTCCCATCCCGCCTGCGTCCGGAACCGCACTCTCTAATTTCTCGAATCTTGCATGACGGCCGATGCATCCGATTGAAACGTCGGCGTGTCGGCGGTCTGAGCAACTCAGCCCATCCGAGGGATCGCTGACCTAGGTGGACTCTTGTGCGTGGCCTCGTACCCGGCACCCCGGCGCTGCTGGTGTTGGTGGAATCGGCCCGGCGCGAGTTTACCCCCCTTAAGCCTGCCCTTTTTCCCGTTTATGTAATGTGTGGGTTTCTTCCCGCCCGTGCCAAAGCTGCTTCCGGGCTGCGCGACTCATATGGCTTCATATTCTCCTAGGCGATGCGGAGCGAACCTGGTTGGTGACGACCTAAGGGTAGTGGAGATATTTTTGAATTTGTGGAGGTAGGTATGCATGTCACGGCGTGTTGTTGTGTTGGGAGGTCACGTTGACGACCGAATCAGGGGCAGATTCCAGAAGAAAGCAGAAAAAAGAGGGTCCTGCCAAGTTTCTAGGTTGAAACGTCCGAGCTCGGACAGAGGAAAAGAGTGGAAGCTTAGTAGCGGCCGCGTAGGCGGATTCTTCCGTCTTAGGCGGGGGTTGAGCGAGGAGAGAGGGGCTCTGTCAACGGCCAGTGGGCAGGATACGTGGCTGGCTTTGCATCCTTCAATATGCGATGCGGCGGTGAAAGACGGCAGGGGGTGGCCGGTGTGCCCAGGCATACCACGTTACCACTGCGAGTGCGAAAATTGCCGAATGACAGATATGTAGTTATCAGGCTGTAGTTGTTCAGAAACGATGCCGAAGAATGCCGAAGATGTGGAGACATGGAGAAGGAGGCTGGTATTGCTTGTCAGTTGGGTTGTTGACTGTGGCCATGTGTGGTAAGACTGACGACGCAATCACAATTCGTACTTTCATGATGCGAAAGAAATAACCAAAAAGAGGGGCAAAGAAAATTGAGCGCGCACTGAACAAGGCTCGGTCCTGCGGTTATCAAAGATATTTTGTGACATCTAATAGAAGCTCACTCATCTAGCCATCTGGCTGAGGGCGAGACCGATAACGTCGGACGAAGATATCAGTAGAGGTGCAAAGTCTCCTCGAACCCTTTGAACCAGTCCGTCGTCCCCAGATCTTCGTACAAACCGATACGCCGGAACCCGTTATACAAGTCTGGTAAACGTGTAACCAGCAGGCCGGCGGTACGAAGACTGTCCTGGCTGCCCATGAAGTAGTTGAGCAGGTAGGCGTCTGTAACGTCGTCCGAGACCGTGTCAAAGTTTACAGTCATGCTCAATGGTCTGTTGCTGCTGGGGTCGAAAATTGTTTGCTTTCCGTCCTGCCTGGCGATTTTGACCGGCCGAATGAAACCACTGATGACGATGTATCCGCCTGGCCTGACCGCCCCATATCGGGCGCTTAGATGGCTGGGGAGCAAGGAAGCTCCGTGTATCTTCATTTTCTTGTTCGACTTGAGGGCTGGCGCCTCCCGTGGGATGCTGAAACTAACCGGGCCGTCAATGGCCGCCCAGCTCCATGATGGGGCGCGTTCGCGTTCTGGGCGTCGTCGGGGCTCATCACATCGCCACATCAGATCACGATGGAGGTCCGACTCCCATAGCCCGGCAAGGTACTTCCCTTTTACATGCGGGGCGAATCTGTTGGCGAGGCCGGATATTGCCAGGAGCTTGTCGTCCGGGAGAGTTAAGCTTCGGTTGGTATAGTTGGCCACTAGTTTTCTCCAGAGTGCACAGTACGCCTCAGGCTCTCCTCCCGTCGTAGCGACCAAAGCATATCGCAGGTTGAGGAGCCAACGATCCGTAACGAAAATGTTGTTGTTTGGTGAATCCGTTCGGAGAATGCCAGAGGCGCACTCAACCACCACCATGTCGGTTTTGAAGTTCAATATCCGTTTGCTGAGAGCCTTCTCTTGCAGCGCCCATGCTCGGGTGTCCAGGGGTTCAATGTCCTCAGAATTCGGGTTTGATGTCGTGACAAATATGGTGCGCATCTGACTGAGTTGGAAGCGGAAAAGATTCACAGCCATTGATCTGGAATCCAGGAACCCACTGCTGGAAGACTGGCCGCAAGATGCTGCGATGGTGAAGTAGGCTCCTGCATATATATCGGGCATCTGTGATATTTGTTGTTCCTTGTCGTCCTCGCTATCCTGGATGATACACTACACAGCACGTCAGTTAGGTACTATTGGTGTCAAGGCCCGGGCTGCTTTTCTTACCAGGCAATCGACCCACAGATACTCAAGACTCATGGCGCGGGTAACTTCGATCGCTTCCTGGAGCGTCTTTGAGAGGGATCTGATCGGAAACCCCAAGACGTGTCGTTCGTTAACATTCTGGGTCGAGGTTGCGCATTCCTGAGGCCCACCCCAGCAGTAGCTCAGTGCTACGTACTGAATAAGCGTCTCATCCGGTACAGAGAGGATGATGTGCGTCGGGCTGTGAATCTGGACGAGCCGGAGAGGAACGAACGGCTTCTGCTTCGGGCAGGAAGCGTGCGATTCTTCGCAAACGCGCAGCTGCTTCTTTTCTTCGGCTAGAGCGCTTTCGATATCGTAAGGCCTCGGGCGAAGGACTTTGTCTTTGCTAGTCGAGGGGCCATCGGGGCCTGGCATTGAGAAGGGAAGTTAATTATCGAAACTGAACTCTTTTTCAGAAGCTGCAGCCTACCGGGATGCACCTGTCCACTGCAGGCAACGATCTCTCCTTGTCCGGAGCCCCAAATGAACTGTGCTGCGTCGCCTCGGTCGTTTTGAATCTTCAAAAATAGCCTTGAATCGTCCGGAATGGGCGGGCCTCGCATGTGTGCCCGAATGGATTGGAGGAATGCGCACTGCTCCGCATCTTTGGTGCCCCGGAAAATAGCATCCTTGCTCCGTAGTGTGTAGAGGAAAGGTGAGGTGGAAGGAGATCCAAACGGGACCCAAAGACAGCAGCTCTGACAACCGTGGAAGCTTTGTGACGGTGGGGCCGAGGGTGGGGTAACCTGGGCAGGGTCGGCGTCGAGGGTGCGATTGCCTGATGGCAGCTCGATTTCTAGCGCATCGAATCCGTCTTCCGAGTCGTCGTCGAACTCTGATTGGAAATCCTGATCCCGTTCCGAAGGGCTGTCCATTTTCTGAGGTTTTGACAGGGCAGAAGTCCCGGGATCAGGCCGACGAGAGAAACGTGCAAAAATTCGGGCTCTGTGCGACATGGGCAAGTTGAAGCACTTGGCCAGTCACCTTGGGCGAGGCTTGCCACGATGCGCAGTGGTTGGGCATCAGTTTGAGAAGGGGCTTGGCACCGGAAGACAGCTCGAATTTAATCCGGAAAAGAGGGGTAATCGAGCCCTCCCCTATCAGCTCAGGAATCCCAAACCGAGCTGAAAAAAAAGACAAAAAGCTGTCGAGACTTGAGTTGTGACCGCCGAGATGGCCCAGTTGAGGAAGAGTGAGACGGATCTTGAGAGGTAAGCTGTGCATTGAAAGACTATTATTATTAACACCATACTTACCAGCCGACGCGAATTAACGATTCAGCAGCATTTGGCTCCGTATTGAACGATGTCTTGAGGCCGTGTTCAGTCCAGCCGAAAGTGGCGCTTCTTTGGACTTCCAGACCTGGATGGGTTGCTATACTGCAGTCCACGCATACTGTACCAGTCAGACTCATATCAGTCTTCCGTCCGGATCATTTGCTGCCCACAGAAGAGCTCACCTTTTGGGAGAGGACCTGTACAAGCGCGTCGTATCATTCGCGAGAGAGTTCTGTGATGAGATCAGGGCAACAGCTCAGACGGTTCCCAGAGATCAGCTTCTTGACTTCTATAACGACCGATGGAATGCCTTCGTGTATTCCAGCAAATGTTGCCATCACCTGTTTCGCTATCTCAATCGACTCTTTGAAAAACGGGAGATGGATGAAGGGAAGAAAATTGGTTTCTTCATGGTGTTCGACCTCTTTCTAACAGAATGGCGTGTCAACCTGCTCGGCTTAATGGAGAAGCGGCTGTCGGCACTCTTGTTGGACTTGATTCAACAGCAAAGGAATGGAGAGTATGTCCAGCAGCTTCCTCAAAAGGATTTCATGCGATCCGTTAGTGAGTCTTTGACCCCGTCCTATCTCTTCTCCGCATGCGAGTACCCGCTCACATCAAAGCCAGTGACTCTGGGTTATTATTGGGATAATAGACCCGAGATATACGATGTTACTCGTAATTCCACAAGAGCACTCACTGGGACAATCACTGGGAGCAGCCTAGCTAGACGCTGGGAGGATATGTTTCATGCATCGACAAGGAAATATTACACCAAGGTCAGCAATGAAACACTAGCAACCGGGAGTGCCGAGGACTACATCAATATGGTAAGTTTGACCAGTGAGACGCTTGTAAGAACACGATGAAGATGGCTACTAACGATGTCCAGGTTGATAAATCACTCGCGGCTGAGCAGAGGAACACCGAGCTTTTCCTCCCAGATTATTTGCGCTTATCGATCCTCTCGATCTGTTACAAAATATTGATCAGAGATCACATCGATGTTTATCACGCCAGATTCGTCAAACTACTCGGCTTCGAGAACTCCCCACCCCAGCTCAAGCAGTTATACACCCTTTTGACCAAGGTCGACGGCGGAATGTTGCCTTGTTACGACGCTTTTGAGAAACACATCCGTCAAGAGGGTCTGAACGCTGCAGAACAAGCTGTATCGGGGAATTCTGGAGACTTTTCTGTCATCGATCACGTCGCCTTTGTGACGGCGCTCTCTGAGACCATCAGAAAAGCCCAGAATCTCGTCCGAGATGCTTTTTCTGGGGACCCGAACTTCATGAGGGCCGTATCTCGCGCTTCATCTCAGTTTGTGAACTGGAATGCTGCATGTCGCAACGATACAGATGCTCCGGAGCTAGTCGCTCGATATGTCGAGGTTTTGGTGGCCTCGCCCTCATCTTCCGCTCTCAGTGACCCGGTCATGGTTCAGCAGCTCCAGGACGTCGTAGGCATTCATTTCGAGTTTTCAAAGAATATTCTACTGACTAGCTTGGTAGATCCTCCTGTTTACACATCTTGAGAACAAGGAGTCGTTCATCACCATCTATGGTAGAATGCTCGCAAAGCGTCTCGTCCGTGGACCCACCACTCTCCAAGAAAATGAGAGATACTTGATCGACAAACTGCGAGCGGTATACGACCACACGGGCAGACTGAAGCAGATGCTTCTTGACATGGACGTGGCAAAAGATCTGCAGGGGAGCTTCAACAAATGGTCAGCAGGTGGAGGGATGGCACCGCAGCCTGGATTTCCCACTTCGTTCAAGCTGCTCTCTTCAGCACATTGGCCCCTTCACCTACCACCAGCAGGTTTCCAGGCGCCACAAGTTCTCCTCGAGGCCAACTCCAACTTTGAACGATTCTATCACGAACAGCACCCTGGGCGGCGGGTTTCGTGGCTCTGGCAACTCTCCCACGGGGAACTAAAAATGACAACGGGAGACGGCTACAGCGGCTCCTCACACACTCTTTGCGTTTCAGCACATCAAATGGCCATACTCCTACTCTTCAACCAAGACCAAGCACTGTCATTCGAAGCCATCGAGGCAAAAACAGGAATCCCACCCGAGACGCTGCTTGTCCTCCTCAACAGATTTGTCAAAGTTAAGATCCTCTGCGTGGCAGATTCCGAGCAGGCAACCAAGAAGACAAGGCTCTATTCTGTCAACCAGAGGTTCAAACCGAGCAAGACGCGAGTTGATCTCCGCGGTACTCTCAAGACGCAGAAGGCTGCCGAGTTGCAGGAGGCTCGACAGAAGGTTAAGGAGGATCAGTCGTTGTTGCTTCAAGTGAGTTGTCCGAGACCTCATTTTTCTCTGGTGGTGAGGAGAGTTGGAGGTCCTTGTGCTGACTCCACAGGCTGCAATCGTCCGCATCATGAAAGCGAGGAGGAAGATGACGTATCAGGAGCTGGCGATGGAGGTGGCTGGGCAGTTGAAGTCCCGGTTTTCGCCCGATACGGTTGCCATTAAGAGGTGTGTAGATTTGTTGATTGACAGGGAATTTCTCGAGCGATTGGATAATGGTGATATTGGATATTTGGCGTGAGGATGTTTAGATTGGTACTAGGATTTGCTGAGCGGAGATAGTTTGACTCTTCATACCTCCTCAGGTTACCCTAGCACTAGAAGGAGGTCTCCAAAGCTACATGGCGGCGATGTATGTGATCAATTAGCTCATGGAAGAGTCAAGGGGATCTTAACACTAGTAGGCTACAGCTCACCGCAGCTCACTCAACATGAGTCCTGAACTTCGCTCTCGGGCCCTCGGGATCATGCCCCTCTGGGAGGGCCCTTATCCTGGTTGTCGTCCTCGCTGTTCAAAACATCCGAGATCTGGACATGCTCTTCGTACCTACCGACTCGGGCAGCGGGGCAATGTACATAGGCATTGCTAGCTCTTGGAGATCCAGAGCATCCTCATTTTCGGATTCCAAAGATGACGAAACGTGATTCCAAGGACCGGTTCCTTGCTTTGGATTACCGCCTGATGGCGCGATAGTGGCACCACCCACTGGTGCGGACGTGGTCCGAGTTTATGCAGCACGACCGGGACGGGTGGGAAGTCGCTAGGGTGCGCGTACGGGTCCGTTTTGGTGAGCACTGGTGCTGGAGTCTGGGGTACCCCTCTCTTTTTAGACGTTCCACTCATTGCAGGACTCCGAGCCTTGGTCGGCAGTGCCGTGGCAAACATGGTCTCCGTCCGCTCTTTGGCGCTTGGAGCTCTCGGGCGTGTCGATGCCATCGTCTTGCTCCGGCAGCTGGCGTGGGGTCTAGTAGGGGCGTGGGGGCTGTCGGGATCCTGCTGGTTCGAAGCTTCGAAGCCGCTATAGCGCCAGTTTTCCGGGGCAAGTGCCGTCGACTTTCGTCGTTTCACTGATTATTCAGGATTGCCAAAGGACTTTAGGTACCTAAATTAGGTAGGTATGTAATTACATATCAGGACGTCTATGCGATAAATGTTGTGATTTCCGCTGCTGCTCCGGCGCTGGCGTGCTGCTTGAAGTGGAGCAAGAGACGATATTAAGAGTGGCAGGAGCGAACCTCCCTTTGTGTTCCCCCCGAAACGTCAAGTTGGGCCAGCCCACCTACTCCTCGTCATCCGAAGAGCCGACCGAAATTTTAACTTCCCTATCCGAAACATTGCTATGATCTCATCTTTGAGGTCGGCCGACACTTTTTTCTTCTCGGAGGCTTGATCGCCCTTCTGATTTAACGAGTACACCGTCAGGCGGTCCGCCGAGCCGCACCTCTGCGACTCGTTTCCAGTGCAGAGCATACCGCACTGGTTTTCGGATACCTCCTTGCCACTGAGCGAGTTCCCGCAGAAGCACTGACTGCCGTACTCGAGCCCAAAGAAGCTGAAATCCTCGCAAAACGTTGCGCATCTCTCGATGGACATGTCGTCGCGGCGGAGGACACCATCCGAAAGCGAGCGCGTCGATTGGCTATCCGTGAAGCAGCCCTTCGCCGAGTAGTTTCCGACGCTCTTGGGATTCTTGATGTGCCGCACATTTGGGTTGAAGTAGACGTTGAGACGGTCGGCGTCGCCACAGGGAGCATCGGAATCTCCTCCGCATTCCATGGCGCACTCGTACCCGCGCACGTTCTCGGAGCTAGAGCCCAGATGGAGGCCACAGAAGCACTGCGTACCATATTCAAGACCGAACCAAGGATATCCAACGCACGCCCCGGCGCACTTGGCGGGGCTCATGTCCGGTGAGCGAAGGACTTCTCCGGTCAGCGCGCGCGCGTCCTGTTGATCAGTAAGTTGACCACCCTGCTTTTGGACCCCCCCCTGTTTTCGCACCCACGCGTCGCGTATCCCTGCCGCCCCAGCCATCTATATATACCCTACCTTTTCCACCACCACGCATTCAATTCTTCATCCTTTTTTTCACTCTTTTCTGCATTCGATTGAGCAGTCAATAATACGCGTATAAACAGAAGATGATATTCAGAACGCTATCGCTGATGTTCTGAATGGCTGTACACTGAAGGGTACTGTTAAGAAGCACCATATACCACCCTTTACCCTCTGTAGTCGTATTCACGATGGTAAGTCTTACAAGACCGCTTACCAACACTAGTAGAGGCTTTCTGTGGTCCAGGAGAAAGGCCTTAGCGAGTAGATTCTGCGCTAGGAGAAGCTTAGATACACGTTAACACACGTATAAGTTCGGTATCTCACCACCATGCTTTTACGTTATAGAGGTAATTATGGTAAACTTGGCTGTAAGTGGATGGTATGTTTCTTTTGCCGCCACTTAGTTATTAGAGGTAAGTTGGGTTATAGAACTTATTAGGAACGAGTAAATGAGGCCTCTCTGGCTAATATTAACATCCTTTTTAACCTTTATCAGACGGTAGAGTTTATCAGGCCGGCTTGGTGATGGAACGCTGATGAAGGAGGTATTATGAAGGGCTAGGGTGTGAATGGTTGTATGCTTAGTAGTGCTGAGATGAATCTGAAGCAGACCTGTGTGAAAACTAGCAGTTTATAGTCTTAGATCTTATTTATTAAGTATATCCCGGTAACTGGTTGTGCTTTAAACCCCGTTATCATCTTTAAAGGTATTAGTATCTAAGATTAGTAGTTTAAGAAGGTAGTTTACCGTAAACACCTATCTTGGTAAGTCACCTACTTTGAGAATAGTTAGATTAGTAATGATATTGTACTTAAATGGTTAGAGAAGGTCTTTCTTTTAGAAATAAAGGATGGAGATATCTCGTAACTGAGGCTCCTTATTGTCGATGGTCACAGCTTTTATATAACTGATAAGTTTATAGCCCAGTACTTCTTAAATAATATATATATATTGTTCTTACTAGCTTACACTTCTTATATCACATAGCCTCTTGATCTGTAGTGATTTTCCAGCTTAAAAGTAAAGTATTGGAGCCTTTTTAACAAGTATATCTCCCTTATAGATTTAACTAGGGTTGGAAAGCTTAAATTCCTTAAGATTTTTACAGAAGTGTGTAAAGTTGGCCTAGATGTAGAGAATATTAAGGTAGGATAGTGAGTGACTGGTCTGTATCTAAAGAACCGGTAAAAACCACTTTGTTTGCTGTGGGTTTTGGATCGGAGAGTGGTTATACCACCACTTATTACACCATTGAATATTTCGACCCTATTATAAAGCAGTGACGTTTCTAAGCTTTTTAACAGTTCGGAAAGAAGTCTAATAACTCGTATGTTTATTCGTAAGGTCTTTAGGGCCTTAGATTAACGGAATCTTAAACTGGCATTAAAGGATTATAAGATTACAGTGTTAAAGGTGAAGATTAAGAACTGTAACCCACGTGGAGGTGTAAGGTTTACCTTAATCTAAATAAGCATTTTGTTACGCTTAGAGAGATACTGCCCTAACGGAACCGTAAGCCTTTGTAACATATATCCGAAGTATCTAATGTGGAGGACTTGATTGTAGTAGATCTGGGGGTGGAGGGTGGTGGGTCAGATGTGGAGTCACGGGAGGTAACACTACCACGGCGATCTGGAAGAGTAAGGCGGTTAATCAGAAGGCCGGATCCTTAAGATGATAATGAGTTTTTCTTGTAATTTTAGCTGCACGATTGGTGGTTGTGGTGATGCCTTCATCTTCGTGGGTTGTGGTCGTTGTGTGGGGCTGCAGAGGTGTGAAAACAGGGGGGGTCTCAAAAGCAGGGTGGTCAACTTATAGCAGCCTCGGTAGAGATAGTCACCCACGACAGGCGGAGCCATGAGAGCGGGGCCCCAGACATTCGAGCGCCTGCCAGCACCGCATGCCGTTTTTCTGTCGCCAGCGCAGGGAAAGGAGCACTCAAACTCGGGTGCGGGCTGCTGCGGCGGGTGCTCGCCACACCAGCACTCCCGGCCATATTCAACACCGAAGAACTCGTAGTCGGAGCAGTGTGCCGCACACTTGGCCGCCGTCATGTCGTCAGAGTCAAGGAGGTTGTCCTGAAGGGCCCGGCTGTTGCCTACGTGACTGTAGCATCCGAGATAGTTGATCTTCAGCTTCGCGGGCAGCCTAGGGGCGAAGAGTAAATGTAAGAGGGCTGAATGTAGTTAGCATAACTCTTAAAGAATAACACTATTATATAAGTTATAATCCAAAGTATATAAACTAAACAGTAAGTAATATTAAATAAGTATTATTATTAATATAAAAAACTAAAAAGGTCCCTTACCTATTATAACTACGATAATGATATTTATATTATTAAACATAAAGGTATTTTATACCGTATTTATAATCTTTAGACTAATCTGTCTTATCTTTATAAAGTCCTAAAAAAAAGCTACCTCCTTATTATAAAGGATATTAATAAAAGGTCAAGTTCTTTTATAGTCAGGAGGCTAATAACTTTATTAAAGATCTCTTACAGCCTCCTTTTTATCAGCCTTAACTTTTATTTAATTAAAAAGAATTTAAATTAGTAATAAGGGTTAAATTTACTTTTATATTATATATACTACTCTATATCTATTATCTATTTCCGTTTCTAATTTAAATCCTTTTTAAAAATAAAGCTATTAGATAAGGTTATATTTACTGGCTTAATCTTTTTATCAACTTACTTATATAGGGTAGAGGTTTTAGCTAAAATTAAAGGCTTTTTTAAGCTTAATTAATAATCTCCCTTCTTTAAGCGATTTTTACACTTTTTAAAGACCTCTTATAACTAGGAAACGTTATTCTTTATATTTACTACCCTTTAATTAAAGGAAAAGGTCTTTGTTAACTGAATAAAAAGGGTTTTACGTTATATTTCATTAACTAACAGTAATGTAAAGTATTTAAAAATATTGATAAAAACAACCCAGTTATTATTATTATTTAAAAATCTAATAAGTTCTTAACCTTTTTCCACGCCTATTTATTTAGGAATATATTTTTATAATATATAATATATCAGTTCTTGTAATATACTAATAATTTTGTTAAATATGTTATATTCTTATTTAGTTAAAGCAACTAACTACTAATATTATAATACAGGTATTACTAAATAACACCTTAACTATAATAATATACCTATTATTCTCAGGTTCTTTAAAGTATATTTAATTTAAATAAGTATTATTAAAAAGGGGATTTTAAAAAATAAGTCGTGATATATAACTTTATATTTAAAGATAAAGAAGTAAACTAGATATAGTTTTTTATAAAAAAACAGTAATACTTTTATTTCCCCTATAAAAAGAATAAGGTCTGTACTATTAAGGCTTTATAACTAGATATTTATATTAAAAATAAAAATACTAAAGGCCTGTACTAATACTAATATAATAATATTATACTCTAATCCTAAGTCTAAAAAAGCTAGTATTTTTTTAATATAAGGGATTTAATATTAAGGTAAAGACTAAACAGTAAATATTAAACTGGTATAAAAAAAACACACTAAGAGATAAAGTCATAACGACTAGAATAAACCTACCTAAAGAAAGACAGTAATGGTGGCCAGAATAGCTACCAGTTACTGGCCTTCTTTAGATCGGAGGTAGAGAAACAGACTTGATACGAGAAAACGTAAACTCACTTGCGTGGCGAGTAGGATTAGTCGAGTAGGTATAATTAAGTAGGAGTAACTAAGTATAACTAAGTAGGAATAATTAAGTAAATAAAGATATAAACTACTTTTTTATGCTTTGATTAAAGGGGCAGAAGTTACTCTGTTACATTTATAGTAAGATTTGTAGTAAAATTGTTAGGTTTTCACAAACCTAACCCAGCCGTTGCGGCTGGTTCCGCGGATCTGCAACAGCCAAGAACGCCAGGCTCGGCAACAAACCTTGTATTCAGTCAGCCAAGCTCGCTTCGCAGAAGCGAGTGCGGCCAATGCACTTCGTGCACTAGCTACCCTCACGGCTATAATAATACGGCTCCCGCTCTTAAAGATAGAAATAATTCATCACCTTCAACCACACTTTTCTCTCCAATGCTGTGACCCTCTGTTACGGCCTGCTCCTAACACACCGAGGTGGTCAGGCAAAGACAGATCGTAGTAGCGGACAGAGTCCAATTGCTACAAGGTGAAGGGGAACAAGATGATTGAACGAGGGCTAGCACAACTCTCAATGTAGTACACTATCAAGCAGGTCGCGGATCCAGAGGTCCCAGACGAATAGATCCCAAGTGCAGTGTTGCGGCTTGAACAATGTATTGCTAGTGTGAGGAACCAAAGGGTCCCTTACCCATCGTGGGCACGATAATGGTAACTATATACTGCAGCCTGAACTAGGTAACTTGTACCTTGCTCAACACGTTTCTCTTGCTTCCCTGAGATCAGGGGAAGCAGGGGGAGCACTTGTTTGTGTTGCTTCCCCCCGTTCCCCGATTTCAGGGGAATCACGGTGAGCACTCCGTACCGTCCACAGTTTCCGCACTGGGCTCGCACGGGGTTGCCTGCGGGGACACGTCGGTCTGTCCCGGCCGCCGCCCAGGCGACCTGCAGGTCGTCACACCCTCTTGCATCTCAACAAAGAAATATGTATAATAACTGCCAGTAAGATTAACAAGATGTCGTAATCTCTAATCATTAACCTCTAAAGCACTCACCTTTCAATTCCATACACCAGCATCTTCCCTTTATCTCAGGCTGCTCGCTATCCCGGCGGCCCTCTCTTTTATTCTCTTTTATAAATACTCCCCCTTATTCTTTCCCTTCAGCATATCAATCTCTCTTTTTAACATATCTGCCTGAAACTTCTAAAACGCCGTCTTAATATTCTTCTAGCTCTCTGGATAGCCCGTAATATACTGTCTTGCTAACGCCGACCCTGAAAGTAACCCCAGCTCGCCCCCCTAGAAAGACCCTGCCGAGGCTAAAGGCGGTGTACGTAGTAGTATTAGACTAACGGGTAGGACGGATGTAGGGCTCCAGGTTGGGAATTGGCTCTGATTATATTAGCACTCGTTAGCATCTTTTCCTCCCTTTATAGATTGGAAGGGCAACATACCCCTCCAGCCATTAGTAAAGATAAGCTCGGTCAGCTTACTCACAGCCTTGATGGTATTATAAAGCGCCAGCCGATTGGCGTGGATGTGTGAGGCGAGCGCGAGGCCGAGGCCCAGACTGAGGACGGTGCCGACGGCGGTGTGGGTTAAGACGGTGGAGGTGGTGCTGCGTAGGCGTAAGCGGTTTTCAGACGAGAGATCGTCTTGGAGGTGGGATTTGCCGATCTGGGTGAGGTCTTTTTCGGGGTAGCTGCGGAAGATGGCGAACATGATGGGCAATTGCAAGCGCTAGACTGACAGTTTGCGTGGTGTGAAGATGAAGAAGGGGATGGCCTAGCTTTTGGTCTCAAGTTGGGGTGCGGAGTGTGTGATGGTGGGGACCTTGACGAATTAAGACGTAATTTGGACAATGCAATTGGCAAATGCAACTGTGACGTCACAGGTGATTAGTGCCACGGGTTTCCAACCAGTGAAGAACGAAACCCAATCAAACATTTCCTTCGTAATTGCCTACAAGCAGCCGCATCCAATGGGCCTATCCTGTGTGTATACAGTGTACCCAAGCACCATCCATTACCTCTCCCCTCCTGACTAAGCCTTACTCAATTGCAACATTCCTCCTCCAAAGTGGCAACAGACCCGAGATGTTCATTTGAAGGTTGCGGTGACCGAATCCATGGCCACTCCATCAATCTCCAGAGAGAAGGTCATGAGTGCAGACTTGAGCGTGACAACCAACTCGTAGTGCACTTCAAAGCTGTACAACACGTTTCAGCAGGTATTCAGGGCGAGAGAAAAGTGGAAGACTCACTATGGCGTACCGTCCTTGGCTGAGACAAATTAAGGCATAGACTCGTTAGCAAGCTGTGGTTCTCAAAGCAAAACAACTCCATGTGGGCCTACCAATCTTGTGGAAGAACCGATCCTTCGAAATTGTTCGCAGGTCAGCCTGGACTTGGCAATTCATACCAATCTTGTCTCCTTTCGAAAAATGAACCGGCGCGTCTCTGTGAACGGTAGTGGTCAGCGGGCATCAAAAACGGAGGGGTAACCAGAACGCCATCACTCACCGATCTTCGCATTCATACAGGTTATCGGTGAATATCAGGTCAGATGGCGCGTAGTCCTCCTTTATGGAGCGATAGAAGGGAAACTTGATGCTTTGATCACGGGCAATATCATCCCCGATATTGATGAACCATGTCATCTGGCCATGTCAGCTTCAGCGATAGCGTGGAGGATGAGAGTGGCCGAATACATACCCTCTTGGCTCTCTTCTTGCCAGTGAACTTGTCCGTGTACGTTTCCACGTCAACGTCGATCTGTGGGTCAAAAAGTGACCCAGCTTGGGTGCCGTAGTGCTTTGTTGCTGATGTGGCAACGACTTCGGCTTCACGGGGAAGTTTGCTCAGCGCAGCGCCCCTATTGCAATGGGCATTTTTGTCAGCTTCATAGACCTTCGCGGCCAGAAGCCAGGCGGGGTCGGAGCCTGAGTAAGCCTGCACTCACTTGACAATCGCAGCCCACGCATCCATCGGCTGAAGCACTTGAATGCCTTGGTACTGCTTCTCAACTTTGGATTTGAGGTATTGACTGCTGCCAAACCCCCCAACCAGAAAGATTCCCTGCAAGCGTTGCGCATGTGTCAGTAAGAATGCCGTGTCTTGGACAACAGAAAAGTGTGTGTCGCGTATGTGTGCGTACCGTCACTGGCTGATTTTGGCGCTTGATCTTGACCGACTTCACTTGCTCATCGATGAGACGCAAGATGTCCGTTATGAGAGGCGCAAAAATGGCTTTGAGATCCTTGCTGTTGAAATGGTTAGCACTCGGGGCAAGGATCTGTTCCAGTCTGGTTTTCCAGGTATACATGCCCTGTGAGCCTCCAGCAGTTTGCTTCCAGCCCGGCATCCGGATCATCTTCCAGGGAAGCCATTGAGAAGTTGATGAAGTATTCCTCGTTGGGATCCCCCCTAAAGGAACGCTTGACCTCACGATCAAAGCTCTTGAGAGCAAGGCTGTATCCTTTCGTTTTGCGAAGGTCGACATATTGCTCATCACCGACCAAGTTCTTGATAGCCTCTTCAAAGCGTTGATTCAAGCCCAGAGAGCCCGCCATACCGCCTGTTCGAGTGCTTGCTTAGCTTCCTGGCTATGTAGGTAACTTGGCCGCGGTCTTGGGAGGCAACTTACCAGACCCTGGAACCAGCTCCTTAAGCTGGAGATTTGGATGCAGGGCGACCACTTCGTAAGAAATGAGATCAACCGTGCCACCCCCGGCATCGCACACAACAAACGCATCTCCAGGGTTGAGAGTGAAGTCAAGTGAGTGCATCGTATAGAGGGCAGCAGCCTCTGGCTCCTTGATCAGCGTAACTGGGTAAATTCCGGCAAGCTTGGCCGCCTAGGCGTTGCACAGCATTTGATTAGCAACATGGCTCCTCCGGTATTCCCGTGGACAGGTGAGGTAGCTGAGTGGGTAGGCGTCGTAGCTCTCACTCACCTGCAGTGTAGAGTTTTTAGCTTTGTCGGACCAAACGGCTGGCACTGAGAGGACGTATTGCTTCTGGCAAATGGCAAAGTAGTCCTTGGGCACTGCCTTGGCGATCTCGCCTAGAGCGTGTTTGTAGATCGCCCCGATGAAGTCAGCAGCGATCTCGATGGCAGGCTTTGGGAGCTTCTTGATGTTCCGCTTCATGTTGGATGTCGGGAGGTACAGCGGCCTCTCCTGAGCCGGGTCGAGCATCAGCTTGACTCCAACAATGTTTTCGTGCATTCGATCGACCGAGGCGCCCCATGCGAACTCCTTGCCATCCGCGCCAGTGTAGTTGATCAAGGTCGGAATCTTGGGAGCTGTCTCGCCCTGGGCGCCTGGAATGACTCGCGTGTCAGCAAATTGGCAGTGTTGTCCCCCTAAAGTGGGAGTGGCGGGGGCTCACCTGGCCAGTCAACAATGGCGACGACCTTGGCATCTCGCTGGTTCGCAAAGCAATATGCGATGCCCGAGAAGGTAGTACCAAAGTCAAGCGCAATGATGAGCTTTTCCTCAGATTCCATCGCATTCGATCCATCCAAGTGCAATCCATCCATTCGCAGCACCACGTCCTCGCCATTGCCCTTGCTGCCGCCCTTCTTGCTGGACGTCGATCTCGTTTTGCCTGACATCTTTGCTGGGTTTTGCACAGGCAGAAAGAGGAGAGTCAGTGAGGCCGATTTGCGTCTAGGTCGTCGTCAAGGTGCAAAGTGGGCATCAGTTGGCAGCGACTGTCGGAGGCAGCCACGCCCGCTGGGAGTTGCCCAGATAAATGTGCGCAGGCTCTGCAGGGTTCCAGCCGCCAACTGTGTGCCCGACTTGGATCCGAGGGCCAGAACATTCAGCTTCTCCATTCGGCGACTAATCATTGGTCCTGGGAGGGAAGCGCTCGTCGCAAAGCCCTGGAGTGACGCGTCGGCACACTGATATATGGCTCACGCCGCTGAGCGCCCGCTGCAACCACCCGACCACCCATGACTTCGAGCAGACGCCATTGGATCGAGAACGCGAGCCATTTACTCAATTGGGCGCCACGTCGGTTGTTGAGACGGACTTTGACGCCGTGCGGCTCCTTGACAAGGATATTTCATGCGTAAAGTGAGGGGTTTGGCGCCTAAGGGTCTGCAGGCCAGAGCCTTGCGGTCGTCGGGCCCGAAAGACAAATGGGGCATGTCCCAAGACCAGGCTCTCAAAAACGCAGCTGGCCCTCGTGAGACGGCCAGGACTCTTCACTCTCACTTCGTCCACATCCTCACTGTGACAACGACAGTTGAAGCGGTGACCACAGCCACGACGACGAATGTACGCCACCGTCCGATACGTCACCGCCCGCTACCTCGAACCCATCATGGCCGGAGACGTTGACATGAGGGATTCAGAACCTCCGGGCGACGCCAGTGCTGTCAGTTCGGGTGAGCTTCGTGGCCGTCTTGGTCACATTCAGAGTTGCCTCGAAAACGGCTTTTCGAACATGACCGAGCAGATTCAAGCTCTTCGCTCCGAGGTCGGTGGCGCCGCGAGAAGTCCCACAAAGGTCAGTGTCTGTCTCCACCACACCCACTAGCCTACCTAGGTGCCTTATTAGAGGCCATAGCTTGCGATAATATCGTGCGTCTCAAGGCTAATGTTTGAGGCATTCCAGGCTGTCCACCCACACGTGCAACAGCCGCCGCGCCGGGGAAGTTCCTCTCGCTTATCCGAGAAAGAAGCTAAGACGGCAGAGAAAAATGCACTGGTGGCGGAAAACGACAGAATGCGACGGGACAACGAGGGAATGAGGCGAGAGATCGAGAGCATGAGGAAGGAACAGCAGCGTACCGACAGCGAACTCCAAGCCGCGCGTGCGCAAGCTGAGAAGCTCAGGACGGAAAGCGTACGCCTTCGAAGCATCTTCCTTGGCAAAGCTGGCACGCAGAAAGTTACCGACGACGAGGTTCTGCAGCCCTTTGTCAAGCTGCGACAAGCGGTTCAGAAGCTTGTGAGCAATCAGGCGTACGCCTTGACCCAGGACGTCGTTCTTTCGACGAATGAGGCAGAGAGAGGCGACATGGTCGAGTTTTACAACACATCGGGTTGGGACAGGCTGTTGCTCAAGGATCGGAAGCTCCGATTCCGAGCCAAGTTGTTTGAGTTTCTTCACCAAGATATCCTGGCTACGCGCTGTTTCGGGTTGAATGGCTTCGAGATGAGTGATGCCGAAGTGGAACAAGTGAGGATGCGGCGAGAGCTGCGTCATTCGATGGGTACGATCGAGCCTGGACTGCAACGGTTTGAGCGGCTGCTGGAGGAGCATGAAAGTAAGTTGGTTCAGCTGCTTGTCCAGAAAGAAATGGCGCATACGCTGACGCCGTTGAAGTTGATGCGGACTCTATTGCGGACTGGAGGATCGCCACGATTGAGCGTGTCGAGATGTGCCAGATTGAGGAATCGACAAGCAGACGCACCGCGCGTCACATATTCAACTTCTTTGCCCCTCTTGTATCAACGCACGTAGGCCGCACCGAGGAGGATGCCCTGCAATCAAGCATTCGTGAGCTTGCTGCGGGAGCTTTCAAGCTGGCGATGACCATTCGCAAGTCCAAGGAGCAATACACCGTCAAGGTTCTTGAGAAAGAGCCAGGTAGCAAACATCTCGTCCAGAACAACGCTCACTGGGTTGAGCCGCATGCGGTCGAAGGTGGAAAGCCTGAAGACAAGGGCGACGAAATTGCTTATACTCTCTTTGGCGCCTTGATCAAGCACTCGGAAGGGCGCGAGATAGTGTTGGAACCGGCCTCAGTAGTCCTGAAGCGGAGGCATTGATGGCGGAAATTTTGGTGAATGGCTTGATTACCGTTGTTTTGTTTACAGCCCCTTTCTAAATCACAATTTCTGGTATACCCACCTGCATCACCTGCTGCCATGTGTCCCGACGTCCTGTGCAGCCACACAAGCCAAGTGCGAGAGCCTGAGACACAAAATTTGACACAGTCATTCCCGAAACCGGAAGCGACGAACCTGAACTTGATTTTGAACCACTACCACGAGATGGCAAATATTAAACGGCTGTCACAAAATTTCCGCATTACCTCGTTTCCCGCATCGCCAACCATTCCCAGCTCTTCGTCCCCAGCCAGAAGCGCATATCATCATGGGACACCAACTTCTGGACCTCCTCGACGAAATTCTCTTCGAAATCATGCAATACCTCGACCCGGAGCCGGTCGCAATGCAATACTTCCGCCGGGACGACCGCACCTTCCTCCGGCTTTTCTCGGACAAAACGTTCAAGCCTTGACTCGTCTGTCCTGCGACATGTGCCTAATCGATCACCCGAAGGCGTTCTTCACGCCGCTAGAGCGGACAGAGAATCGATCCATGCGCACGTATATTGGCTACACAGGATACATCCGGCCCTGCGAGCACGGAATGACTCGGAAGCACGACCTTGAAGAGTTCTGGCCCCGGCTTTGGGAAAATAACGCGGAACCGGCAAAAGACCTGGTCTGGGTGCTGAGGGAATGTCGACATCCTAGCCACGCACCCGCGCTGGGCCACCATCTAATGAATGAACGGGCCTATCGGGCAACCTACCCGTGCGCCACGCTCCGCTGGAAGGAAGGTGCCGTGCTTTTTCACATGGCATGGGTGGGCCATCTCCAGCCGCCCAAGGATGCGTAGCTATCCCGGGATGACATGGCGGCGTGTGTGCGGGAGTTGCGAAGAGGCGCAGGGGAATTCATTGCTCCGCAGGCTGCGCCTGGGGCACTTCCTGAAATGAGATGTTTCGGCCCAAATAACTGCGGCTGTGTGAAGTATGAGGGTAGGTATCCTGCCGACGCACGATGGGCGTGCACAACTTGGCTGGAATCGCTGGATACGGGTTGCACGGTTACTCCCGGGGACGCCTAGGCCCTTATACTGCCTGTGGATTTTAACACTTATTAATTCGTCTTAAAACTGATATATGTGACGATATGATTGATTTGTTAATAGTTAAGAAGGTTAAGCTAAGGAGGGCATGTAATATAAGCCACTCGACAGCTCGAAAAGAAAGGTCGTGTTATACGATTAAACGAACTAAAGCGTTATTAATGTTCTGAGCTAGAGAAAGATTACTTTATATTATAATCGCATCAATATGCTAGTCCCAAAGTACAGCAGTCCGAGTTAGAGCCTCTTTAACTAAGATATTGACTCGGGGCATCTGTTCAGGCTACCCCTTGTGGTTCTTTGCCTGGAGGGTGCCGTTATTACTGTATCCAACTTTTTGTAATTAGCGATGCTCTTGGCGCGTGCTGTCTCGCAAAAAAGGAGGCCGCGCTGCGCGATTCTTTAGACTTCTAGGGAGGCTAAGGAGGCGACTCCAGGCGATTAATTCGACGATTTCACCACGAATCCAACTGCAAACGTAATGGAGTGACTTCTGCCCCTCCGATCGAAGGATGAAGAAGTAGTCTGTGTCTTTGTTTACTTTGTTGTTCCATGCTAGGCTTATCTACTCGGTTGTCCTATACTAGATTTATCTACTCGGTTTAGCTACTCGATTGTCTCGCCACCCACAGGTGAGTCTACGTTTTCTTGTGTCAATTCAGATCTTCTACCTCCGATCCGAGGAAGCCCAGTAAGTGGTGGCCATTCTGGCCACCAAAGTTGTCATTCTTTGGGTAGGTTTATTCTAGTCGTTGCGACCTTATCTCATGGTGTGCTTCTGCACCAGTTCAATATTATACTTTAATTAAAAATGGTTCCAAGCGGTTATGGTGCTTTGACAGTGGTACTTAGAACAGTATTTACAATTGTTAGAAAATAGGGGGTTCTAGCCAGGGGCTAGAACCAAATACTGGCGAAAGTACTATAATGGAGTAGAATAACAAGATTGGTAATATTGGCCACGGAACGCGCAAGCGTTGCCACCACACACACCTGTATAAAAAGGAGTACTCTGGCTTTTGCTAGAGTACAAACAAGCAATTAAATCAAGCAGTTGTAGCCAACTCAACTCCACGAGATTCCAGTGTGCAGTGTTTCTGACAACAATAAAACAAAAGACCTCTGTCTGAACGCTCTAGCTCACCAGAGTTAGGTGGCCGAGAGTGCTCCCAGGTTAAGACGGCTTGTTTAACACGAGACTTACTGCTTGTAGAAGACATTCTGAGAAGCTTGGAGGTTAGAATTAGGCAGAAACCAGCAAGCGGGGCAGATACGAGGGAAAATCTCAACGATATCGCGATATTGTATCGTTATCGATAAGCCACGCGATATCGATATCGTTTGGCGCTAAACGATATCGCTTATCGTTGCCCACACTGCTGTTGCTGCTCCCTGTCTTTACGTTCCAGGTACACGTAGAAACAGGGCAAGGTCTTCGGTTAATATGTCCTAAGGCGTCGCTATACGACGAGTGGAGAGACGCTGGTTATTCTAGCTGTTTATGTGCAAGTGTGCCAGGTTGTGGCATAGCCCGTGACTAGGGAAGTTTAAAGTTTAAATGTAAATATTAATATTTTACTAGTATTTAACTGTTATTTTAACCTTAGTTAAAGTAAGGTAGTTAATAACTAGTTTCTTATTAGGGTTAAAGAAGTAATTGTTGGGTTTTCACAAACCTAACCCAGCCGTTGCGGCTAGAGCAGAACGGCTGGATCCGCGCAGCCGCAAAGTGGCTGGTTCTGCGGATCTGCAACAGCCAAGAACGCCAGGCTCCGCAACCAACCTCGTATTCAGTCAGCCAAGCTCGCTTCGCAGAAGCGAGTGTGGCCAATGCACTTCGTGCACTGGCCACCCTCACGGCTATAATAATACAGTTCCCGCTCTTGAAGATAGAAATAATTTATCACCTTCAACCACACTGTTCTCTCCAATGCCTGTGACCTTTTGCATCTCAACAGTAATTAACGTAAGATTAAGTAGTGTTTAGGTTTGGTTCTCCTTTAATTAAAACGTTATTATTATCCTTATAATTAAGTTTTAAACCGTTTATTATCTTAACTAATCTTTACTAAATCTTAAACTCTAGATTCCTATCTTTAAACTACTTATACTATTCTTTAAACTTAGCGTAATAAGGCTTCTAAGGTCGTAACGCTAGTATTATAATAATATATAATCTAAGAATTAACTGGTCTTTTATCTCTATAACTTCTTTTCTTAATAATTTATCGTCTAAATCAGATCTTCCTTATTTACTAGAGACTAGTCTAAGGTATAGATTATTATAAAAGTAATAAAGTAGGCTTAACTATATTATATAATTTATAATATAACAGGTTATTATTAAATAGCTAACTTACAAGTACTAATAATATATAAGAGGTAAATACCTTTAGCCTTAAAAGAAGGGATAGGTGTTTTTCTACTTTTTAATTATTAAGAAAAGGTTACTATTAGGTCTTTATTACTTATAAATTATATTATAGTTAAGTAGTGTTGGGCTTAGACTAGATTAACTTAAAGGACTTTAAGTTACAGGTGTATATTAATGTTTAAATATAGTAAGTTTAGCTTCAACTCTTTAAGACTCCTAGTTAAGGTATCTACCTTTATCTTTATTACTAGGGTTATTAGGTAAAGTTCTCTAGTTCTGATTAAAGAAATATAGTTACTTTTTTCCTTTTTTAGAATAAGAGAGAAATCTTTTATATTATTTTTAGTAAGAGTAAATAAGGGCTTTAAAGTAATAGATACTGTAATCGCTCCTTTTAAAAGGTTAAGAAGTTAAAGGTGTATAAACTCTTTATTTACTAAGTAACTGTTAGTTATAAAACTAATAGCCTATTTTTTAAATTTGTTGTAATTAAAGGCTTTAATTTAATTATTAGATTTATTTTGTTACGGCCTGCTCTTAACACACCGAGGTAGGTTAGGTAAAGACAGATCGTAGTAGCGGACAGGGTCTAATTGCTATAAGGTGATAGGGATAAGATGACTGAGCGAAGGCTAGCACAACTCTTGGGGCAGTACACTACTATACTTACCGACTGCTGCGTTAAGGATTCTCTTCCGTCTTTATGACAAGTCCCTTTCCCCGATCCATCGCCTCGCCATTGGTCATATCTTACACAAAGCACTCCCCAATCCCACCTTATTATAGTAAACGCCGATTCGGGTTGCCGAGTGACTAGTTGTAAAGCTACTGGCATACTGCAGGCGCTGTGATATCCGGGCGGTCGGAGCAGGGTGCCTCTGTGGGCCGCCAGTGTCGGTGATACATAGATGGTTAGGCACGTTGAGGCCCCCTAGCTCCTCACATAACAATTTGGCGCTGAGCTGAATTCAGTTTCTACACATAGTATGCCACCAAGTCATTTGGTAGAACAACATGTGACAGCAGCAGCTGTGAAGTTATGTGGACCCTTGAATACCCTTTCCTTCACGTTGCCACAGGTAGGTAGGTTTACATGATGCAGGATAAAGGTTGGAGCTTCAATAAATTTAGTATCTTGCAAGTGCCCGGCAGACATTTCTGGGAATTCGCCACTTTGAATTCTGGAATTAAATGTCCAATCTCAGGTAGGGGAACTCCCGTCAGACCCGATCCGGGCCTTCGTTGCGGATGTAAACCCGCTGCGGCCGCCTTGACTGCTGTGAAACTTCGGAGGGTATAGCGCTGCTACTGGGACTGTCAGTATCAGTGGATTCACTTTTTACTGAAACGATAGTGCAGCGGTAGCGTTTGGCAACTGCCCCCTGCCGGCGTCAACTCGACGTGCGTCTTGCTGCCAGTGGTGGACCTGCTCTGACGTCACTGCTTGTGGAACAAATGTGAGAAAACGCAAACAACAAATCTCCCTTGTCTAGATAATAATAACCTGCTCCACTCTTCCGCCTTGAACCCAAGCGAGGGAATCCTTTGCACCATCCCATACCGAGTCTCCAAACATACTCTTGTGACTCCCATCCGTGTTCGTCCAGATTCCTCGAAAAGCGCCGATGCGGGTGCAGACCAACCGTCCGGGATACGGTGACTGCGTCTCTAGAACCCTATCCAGTTCCAAGCCGTACATTACAAGTTGGTCTTCGGCGATTTCATGGCATAGAACCATGTAAATTCTTGCAAGATTACCAGACTGCAGACGTGATCCCTCCACACTCAAGCTAAGCAGATTATATGACCTTTGGTGAGAATGGTTGATTGCGATGGTTGCTGAGGCGCTGAGACCTTTAGGAAGCGCATCTTGTTCGGCCTTCGACAGAGGGATATAGCCCTCGTACCAGTCACAGTCTCGCAGGCGAGTCCCCGCAGGGATTAAACGCATGTTCTTATGATCTCTGTGGGGGCTCGCGTGGAACCTGTGGGTCCCGTTGTGAACGCGAATGTCGACGCCGTGGTAGTTTTTTGACTCGTGCCGTGGCTCAAATATGAAGCCTTCTAACACCAGCCCGCACCGGACACCTTCCCATAGGGATCCAAAGGTGTCTGTAACTCGCAATCCGCGCGCAGAACTTTGAATCTAGGGTCGAGAGTAGCCCCTTTCTGGCGGTAAATCGATTTCGGGCGACTGTCGGGTGGCGAAAGCTTGAATGAATTTGGGTTTACGAGAAGGCGGACGGTACCTCGCACCGACGCCTACGACCATGTTGGTGCGATGTACTCGCCTTGGCTGCAAGCTTCTTGCCGGGAACCCCACTTCAACTTCCAAAGTAGAGCCACTGGAAACTGGGAGCGCCACATGCCAGCAAGATAATTGTCGGGGCCCAAAGTAAAATTCCCGTCCGGCGCGGTATGCGAATAATTTTCCGCAAACCTCCGGGCCAGCCCGCCCAGCGCTGGGAGTATGTCGCTCAGAACAGTCAGACTAAGCGAGGTGTATGCTCGACAATGGCAACCCAGGCGGCAAATGCCCAGTTATCCCAGTCCTCTGTGGCTCCTGGGTTGTAAGAGTTTTTGCCGTTGTCATGGTTTTTTTTTTCGCCCACGACTGCAAATGCTCTGGTGGCCAGCTGTCTTTGGCCCCCTCTTTCCATGTCCAAGTCCAAGCATTCGCACCTCCGTGATGTTTGGCACTCAAACACAATCTCATCCCTGGTAAAGTGAGCGATGCGTACCGAGAGATGTCGCTCCTGGAACGCCCACTTGGGCGAGAGCCGCGCGCAGCCAGCGCACTATCATCAACGTTCCGAAACCTTTGGTCCTCCCACTCCTCTGCTGTGACCCGGAAGTCTGGATCTGTAGTGAGATATTTCTTTGGTGCTGCAATCGATCTGTACTGTTCATGCGCCTGATCGCCATCGTGCCGCCATTTCAATCCCCCCCAGGGTGTCCGATACAGAGGGACCTTCCAGTCTGGACCCCGAGCGTCGCGAAGGGAGAAAATCCCACGTGAACTGTCAGAAGCGGCCGTGGCAGCCACTGTCAGATATGCAGACGAGTAAATCATACTCATCTGGCCCGCTTGCTCGGCCCAATCCGCCTTGTCGAACTGAATGATACACAAGGAATCAATCCAGAGATAGCGAATGCAAAGACTTCTCGCAATACTGACAGCGTCGCGAAAGGTAGTAGGGAGTGAAGCAATGGCAATGCCCCCCAAATGTGCGGCGTACGTTTCACTGGTTGTCTTGATGCTCATGTGCTTCCCCCAGCAGTGGCTCAACGCAATGTATTGGACGCCACTGGTACTGGTAGTTTCCGCGGTCTGTTCAACCAGAAACACGGAATCTTTGGCTTTCGCAACGTCCAATAGCCTTTTGGGAACAAATGAATCTGTAACGCAGAGCCGGTGGTTTCGCACGCAGTTATCGACCCACGACTGGACCTTTTGGAGACATTCGTATGAGCCGCTCCAACGAGACACAGTCAAGCCGGGTCCGCAGGTATCTGGCTGAGGGGGGTGGCAATAGGCATCGCCGAGGAGGCTGGGACCATTGTAATCTACCAGCCAGCGATTAGAATGCTTCTGTGTGAGAGTGGGGTATACCACATACATTGCGTGTAATGAAATCTGCGCATTTGCCACGGGCTTGACCACTTATGTCCGCGATGTTCTACGGTTCGAGGAACCCGAACCTCCAGGTCGATCCCAGTGGTGGTAACGCTAAGCTGAAGTACTTGATCCTGGCACTCCCGCTTCTCGGCTTCCGATAGGTCCCCAAATATCGCCGAATAGAGGAAGCTGCAAGCATCGCAGGAATCTGCGTTCTTCAGCAGATCGTCGTGGGAAACGAGGACAACAGGGGTTGAAGAAACAAATAACGGTCGTTTTCCTGTTCGCAACTCTGGGCGCAAATGAAGTTCCGAGGCCAGGACAAAAAGCTCACGACGACAGATCGTGCACTCCTTGTGATTTTGGAGTCCTCGTGGCTGATGTAGCAATCTAGGGCCTATCAGTCCCCAGGCCCATTTCAGAGGCGAGTAGAAGCGTGAGGATCTTCGTAGCTTGGGATAGTATAGATCTGGCCAAGGCAAATCTGCATTGGACGGCATTTCGGCGACAAGAACTGATTAGTAACGTTGATCTTGTACACACGACGACAACAGTGCCGGGACAACTGGAAATATTTTGAGAAAGGATGGTCGATAGCCTGGCAGGCGGGCTGTCAAGAGAAAAACCCCTCACGTCCGAGAAAAGTGTCAGCCCCGACAACTTGCATATTTGCTAGGCAAATGCCAAGACACGTTTTGGGCAACCAAACTGGTTGCAAAAAAAACCAAAAAAAAACCACACTGTTTACCTTTCGAGACTTGTTCAGCCCCTCTAAATTGCTGGACGGTCAGGTACCTGAAAGTCCCACCACACCACTTTCACCACTTACAGATCCCCTGATGATAGTAAACTAACGAACTTCTGAGCAATAACTAAGAAGGGATGCTAGACAATCATCATCCGCACAAGCCAAAATCTTTGCGGTGTCGTGTTTTTTGCAACTAGTTGGCAGCCTATTTAAGTATCTACTTCAATTTGTGATGCCCCTCCGCCCATTGATTGCCACTTCCGCACCTGAATCTGGCTGGGGCGTTCTTACCACATTCCAGGTTGCCAACCAATATGAACCAGCCACAACTTGGAAGCCACGGCACGCTGCACCCCTTCCAAAACGCAAACAAATGGCACCCCCGTCTATTCTGCGCAAGAAATCACTTCAACACAAACTCTACCGCCTCCGTCGGCACTAACGTTGTAACACTCACATGCGGCCACGTTAACACACCCCCTTTGACCCTAAAGTCCAAATGCACCATCTGCGAATATTATACTTAGATCCCTGGAATCATAAAATCCTTCTCCCTAGTAAACCCCCCTGCTAGCGCTATGACCTGAAACCTCGGCACCGGTGCATTAAAGTCGACCTTAACCTCTATAACACATTTCTTGTTAGCGGTTAGCTTTAGGATGTCTACCTTGTAATCTACAAACTTAATTCAGAACGTGGAGGATATAAACAAAGCGTTAGTGTTAACGTGGTAGTTACCTGTTATAGGTGTTTTCGAGATTATGGTCTTACTGTTAATAGTAGTGTTAGTTTTGAACTTGGTTTTAACCTTGGGATTTTTAACGCTTATAAGGAAAGCGATGTTAAAAATACCGCTGTTAATAAACGTGTTAGTTAGGGAACTGGTAGAGATGTTAAAGGTGATAGTTTCTTTAATGTTAAGGTTAGTAATAACGTTTTTAAGGATATGGTTAGGGTTTTTAATGATTTTAATAGTGATGGTTTTCTTATCGATGAACTGGGTAAGGTTAATAGGGGAGTGTAAGGTGTTAGGCTTTTTATTATCAGCCTGTATGGATATAAAGATATTTTATCTTATAGTGGGATTATTAATAGGGAATAACTAGGTGTTAATATTAGGGATATTAGGCTGTATTAGGATATTACTGTTAAGGCTTAGATTATTAAATAGGGTAAAGCCTTAGGTATTAGTAGTTATATTATACAGGATAAATACTGTATATATAGGGGTTAGTGCTGTCTGTTATAAACTGTTTTTTAAATTAACCTTTAGGATATAAAAGAAGACACTAGGTTTGAAATAAATATCGGGACTGATTTTAATGTTACTTAACCCTGTGATTATATTATTAACGTTTTTAATTATCTAGATATATAGTATATTAATAAGTATAATATCACTTTATAAGTTAAACCCCTGCTTTGGGATCTTGTTAAGGGATTTTAAAAATGTTTACTTCTCTTTAATCAGGTTAACTTATAAAATGTTATTATTTAGATTATTTTTGGTTATAGGCACCTTATTATTCTTAAGTTTAAAGGGCTTTAAGTGGGAGGTTATATTAAAGCTAGTGCCTTTAAAGATTTGACTTAGAGATAGTTTAACGGCAAGCTGATAAAGATTAATATTCTAGTTAACTGTCCCTTTACCTACCTTATTACCTTTTAATCGTCGTTTAGGCGTTAAAACCTACACTTACTAACTTATAGGCCTGGGTTTAATTTATCTACAACGCTTTAGTAAAAGCCTTGAAATCTAAGATTAAGGAAGGTGTTATCTGATATAATAAATATGTAATAGTGATAAAAGCTTTAAAGGTTAAGTTATTAATATAAATTAAATAGAGAACGAGTTAAAAGTGTAGTGAAATTAAAAGGGTTAAAATTTATAATTTTAATAACTTTTAAAGTGGATAATTATAACCTCTTTTATAAATATTTCCCTTAGGTTATTATCGACTCTTTTACTAATCTATTTAATGGATTATTTAAAACTAACAAATGTTTTTATTATGTAAAGTGACACGGCTTTCTATCTCAGCTTATTAAAAGAAAGCCATACACCTTTAAATAGGTAAGTAGTGTATTAATATAAGAGTATATATAAAAGGACTGTGTTAGAAAGTGATGTGGGATGTTGCCTTAATTAGACTAAGATTATGTTATAATCTCTTTTTACAACTTTAATTTCCCTGATAAGGCTGTGTGGTAAATACTCTTAAGTGTTAGGTACAAGGAAGACCTTATATGGCAAGCTGAATATCCCGATAGTAATATCTCCCGATTAGGATTATTAAGTTATTTAGCTAGCTGAAAGATCTAAACCTATCCTGTCATTAACTTATCTTATTATAGGTAGTTATTTTCCACTTAGGGTTACATCCTTATATTCTGAAGAAAGAATTGTGGTTAAGTTATTAACAGGCTTATTTAAGGCCTGTTGTTAGGTTTTCACAACCCTAACCCGGCCGTTGCGGCCGGAGCAGAACGGCTGGATCCACGCAGCGGTAAAGCGGCTGGATCCGTGGATCTGCACAGCCAAGAACGCCAGGCTCCACAACCAACCTCGTATTTAGTCAGCCAACCTCGCTTCGCAGAAGCAAGTGTGGCCAATGCACTTTGTGTACTGGCCACCCTCACGGCTATAATAATACGGCTCCCGATCTTGAAGATAAAAATAATTAATCACCTTCTTCTCATACTTCTTGCCTTCTAACACCTGTACTGTATTTTATTCTCTTATAATGCCCCTTTACTTATTACAGGTGTTACAGGGGCTTAAGCCGAGATATATACTTTAAAGCTGATTAGCTTAATTAACTTAATATAATTAGTCCTTATTGTGTAGTAATTCCCATCTACCTCTTACCTTATACGTTAACATATTTTAATATAATTATATCACATGACGATGTAAGAATAGTATGTTAGCGTGTTATAACTTACACCTAATACCTTTAATACCTAATACTTTTATTTAATATATAGCTGACTTAAAGATTAAGTTTATTATTTTAAAAACTAGAAACCCCTTTTCCGTTCAGATACCTTAGCGGGGGGTATTAATAATAATACTTATAAAACATCTAGAAATAGTACTAGTATATAAGACAGTAATATTAAAAAGATGTTAGTTAAGTTCTGTCTTACTGTTATATAAAAGGGGAAAGTATATATATTTAGCTAAAGTATATCTAGGTGATTATTTTTTAGTTAATAGTCTTTTAATTACTGTTATAAAGGTTAATACTAATGGTTACGCCTGTAATGTATTATATTATAAAGATAAGGAGTCTAAAGTGGATGGTGATAATAATAGTAATAATGTTATTAAGTTCACAGCTAAAGTTATAAGTGGGTGAGATTAGGGTGATTCTGTTATTTAAAAGAATGTTAGTTTGGTATTAAAAGGGTATTAAAGGAGGTTATAAACTTAAGTTAACTATGATCCTATATCTGTAAGTCTAAAGGTTAATGATTATATAAGAGTTGAGGAAACTTAAGATTAAAAGAGAGACTTTGGTCTTTACCCTGGCCAGCTTACCAGAGCTTTAAATAAAGCAAATAGTCGAGTAGGGGCTAACGGTATTAATAATATTATTACTTTATAAGTAAACGAAGCAGTAGTGGTAGTTATTATCTGGAGGTACTAGTATATCTGTTTAACGTTATTATTGTAATATATTACACCTGTATAAGTAAGTTTTAAGTCTTTAATAAGACGATCCTTCTTATTCTTTTAAAGTTATACAATGTTAAGATTGACGTTTTAAAGGAGAGTAAACTTTAACTATTAAAATAACATTTTAAGTGAGAAGTTATTTTTAACAGGTTTAAGGCTGATAATAGATTTATATAAGTGTTTAACAGGTGTTATAGTTTTATTCTTACTGGCTTTAACAGTTTTTAAATCTTTTAAGTTAAGGATTATAGTGATTTTAGGGTTGGTATTAATAGTGTTAGATCCAGGTACAGTATATTTAGTTTTAAGCTCTTTTAGGGTTAAGTAACCTTTATAGTAATCTTTAATACTGTTATCCTTACTTTTGGGAAAAGGAGGTATTTTACCTTATTTTAAGAGAAAAGAATTAAAGGGAATATGTATATAATTAAGCTACTAGTCTTATAAGATAATGACGTATTAGAGCTATAACAGTTAAAACATAGTAATAAGAAAAGCGATATTAATATTTATATTAATAATAATATTAGTAGTTTATTACTTAGTTAATATTTACTTAATATTACCGCCTTTTATTAGGAAAAGTATAATGATAAGGGACGTAGTTATATTAAAGTAAAAGGGAAGTAAGAAAAAAGCGCATTTTACTAGGTCTTTATATAAGAGGACGAGCTATTTAATAATAGTAAAAAGATAATAACGAAGTACATGGTTATATAAGAGGTAATAAGCTATAAAGTAAAAACAGACATTATATTATTATTAATAACGTTAATACCTTTACCCTTAGTAATCTATTTTACGGTAATAGGTTATTAACCTTTAACCCGTAATGGATAAAAGCAGTATTATTACTCACTACTATCAGTTCTGACAGCAGCGATGCCGAAACCTATAATACCGCTAATAACAGTATGCGTCGTATTACAGTACTTAGTTAGTCCGAAGTACCCGAGACGAAAGACTGACTCGGGTTCTTACCTAACGGGGAATCTGATCTTAGTGGCGAAGCCCAGCCAAACACTGGACAAGACGACAGTGCAAACCATGCCGAGCATCAGGAGGGCCGGGGCGCCAGCAAAGGCATCCACGTCGACAATGTTTTTCTTAATAGTGAACTGGTGCTGCAGCGCACCAAAGATATAAGGGCACAACGACTAGAACCAACCCACCCAAGGAAAGCTAATGGCGGCCAGAATGGCCGCCTGTCGACTTGTTCTACCTCCGATCGGAGGAACAGAGTTAAACTGACGCAAGAAAACGGAGACGTACCTGCGAGGGGGGGCGGTAGAAAACCGAGTAACAAAATCTAGCATGGGACAACCGAGTAGCAAAGCCTAGCATGAAACAGCAAAACAAGATCACAGATTACACCATCTTCCTTCGATCGAAGGGGCAGAGGTCACCCTGTCACGCTCGCAGTGGAATTTGTGGTGAAATCGTCGATTTATTCGCCCTGGAGTCACCTCCTTCGCCTCCTTGATGGAACCACGCGGTTTGAACCGCGCGGCGCGGCCTCCCTTTTTATAGGACGGCGCGCGCCAAGAGCATCGCTAATTACAAAAATTGGATACAGTAATAATGACAAGGAACCACAAGGGGTGGCTCGAACAGCCGCCCCGAGTCAATAGTGCTCACGACGTGACCGCCGACGCCGACACAACCAGCCAGCTCCATAACGGCAGCGGCACACATAGCCTGGAGGTAGGTCAACGACCGCGCCGACACGCTGGTCGCCCACGAGTTGGCCACATCGTTGGCACCGAGGAAGTATGCGTCGAAAAACGCAAATATGGTTGCGCTAATATTAATTAAGAGACTTTTTCTTAAATTTCTTCCACCTTAGCTGAAAATAAGTTTTACAAATCTAGTATAGAAATGTCATAATTAAGCCTTTATCGCAGGATTTTAGCTTAATTGCTCGTTCTTAAACTCTATACTTTTTCTTACAATAGAATTTAAGCTAGCCGTCAGTTATATATTTTTACAACTGTAATGAAATAACCTTTAACTTAGTAAATTTCTTTTTTATATAATATATATTAAAGTATGTCTTGTCAGCGTTTAAGGGGAGGAGAAACTTAGTTTTATTAAGTCTCTTCCACGGTCTCTAATACCTATATAAGTTAAGTCTTTTAGCTTGTTTTTTCTTATAAGTAATGTTAAATTCGTGGCGCCTTTACACAGTATTTTATAAGGTTATTAGAATATCTGGATAAACAGAGGAGTCTAATATTACTTTTATAAAGCATAAGAATAAATTATAAGGTAGCAGATGTAATAACGGTACAGAATATATATAGAAAATAAGAAAGGAATTTTATAAAAAAGATAATTTTACTTAGATAGCTAATTAAGTAAGAGGTAGGGAAGTGAGGAAGTGGCAAAGCTAGAGAAAACATCTGATTCTTATACTGTAAGAGTAATAACGTTACATCTTAAGAATTACTAAAAGTCTGTTTTATAAATTATTTAGTGACTTATAAGGGTGGGAAATAGTGTGACGATTAGTGGGAAACTGTATATGTTACGTTTACACTATTACTGTAAGTGAAAAAAGGATGGTGGGGCATGTAAGCGGTCGAAGCCGCCTAATTCGGCGGCAGATACCGCCTAATCCAGAGGTGGAAACTGCGACACTATGACTAATAGTACTCAGTGTTGCGACTTTCCCCGCCGGGTTAAGCGGCATCCAAAGCGGTTATCGACCCCTGTAAGCAGAGCATTACCTTTTGCGTCATTGTGTCCGGCTATTTTCACACCCCTCCTTTCTATCTACTACGTCATCAAGTAAAAGATGTCATCAAATAGAGAATGTCATGAAGTGGAGAATGTCATCAAGTGGAGAATGTCATCAAAACATGTTATTAAGTATCGCCTGATCGAAGGAAGTTAGCCGGGCCGTAGAGCCAGATGCGCCGGTAGTGGCTATGGGGTCGGTTGCGGCGGTCGACGTTGTAAACGGCGATTGACACAATCGAGCCGATACGGTCGATACATCCAGCGGTAGTGATGGCTTCAACAGATCCGGTCAGGAATAGAAACTAAGGAGCTTCCGGAACCGTCAGTTATATTTAAGCATAAATAGTCCAGCGGCTGCACCTCTGCTCAGAGGAAGGCCACGTCCCAATTAAGCTTTACACATACACTTACCTTTACACTCCTGGCTGTTCTATTCTGTAATCCCTCTTCGACTACTCCTATCCTTTAACGCCTCCGCGTTACAGATTCATTTTATCTAATTCTGCGCTCGCCGCTAGGTGGTGAGCTAAGATTGAGCTGGATAAACATGGTTACCCAGCTCAGTATTCTTCCTCCACTTAGCTTTATTGCCACATTCTGACAACCCCACTGTTCTGCCCAGCATCGCTATAAGTTGTGAGAAACGCTGCACTTTAGTTATAATCACTGCTAGAGAATTGAGAAAGAGTTACTTACTTGATTTTCCGCTAGCTCTCTACCCCACCCCCCTCCCCCCCCACCTCGAATTTTACGAGGGACGAAATACTCTTTTCTTAGTAACTTGGACTTATGTTAATCGGCACAGGCTAGGTCTCTCTCTTAAAGCAGAAGTGTAACTGTAATAACCTATGTAACCTAAACCCTGTAAATAAAGTTCCTGACTATAGCTGACACGTGAGAGGTAAGGCGTGTATATACAGAGTGTGTAAACGAAGAGTATAAGAGGTATGGTAGGTCACGTAAATTGTAAGTAGTCGGAAGATGTTTCAATGCAGCGGATGCAAGGCAGTATTATTATCGTTACTACCATAACAAAGGAAACTATCCTATAGAGCCAGGCCTATCCAGCGTATATATTTTAAGGTTTTATATCCTAAGCCTGAATGTCCCGTAGTTGGGACGCTCCCCTTTAGGTTACTTATAATTAGGTATGGCTTTATCCCGTCTCAAGCTAACTGGCTACCTTAGGACATTCCTAATTAGCTGTCCTTAGGATCCCCACTTAGTGGATACCTCAGGTTCGGGGTAGTCCTTTCTTAAGTCGTGACAGTAATGTCATCATCAGATTTTAATTATATAATCGATTAGCTACGATTTAGCGATCTAGTTTATGTATTAGATACCTTAAAAGATGGCTCTCTGGCTTCACTAAAGAGCCGAAGCAGAAGTAATTATAACCCTTATCTTTCTGATCGCTCTAGGTAGTTATCATAACAGTGGTGTAGCGTTTCTAACATCTACCATGCTATTAAGTTACAGTCATTAACGAAATCAGCTTCCGCTTTTTATTCTTACATCTTCTAAGCGCACGGGCCTTTATGCATTTAACTGCTTATACAGTACATTCTTACGTATGCCTTTATACCCGTCAGCTAAAGACGTCGTGTGTTACAGCTTGTATTAGAGCATAGCAAAATGTAACGTATGACGCTAGTGTAACTGAAAAGGATTAACGGGAGCGAAATTTCAGATAGGACAGAATTGTCATAAGATTATTCTACAGTATAATAGACTTAGCAGAGGCCTGTATAGCGCTGCTTGTGTGAGGAACAGGATTATCATAAGGAGTAATTAGCTAAAGCATACTTATAGAAACTGTCCTACCGTACTATTATAACGTATAGGCTGTGGAGCTTACACTGGCAGACTTTTTAATTTACGCTACGGCATTACACCTATTCCCTTTACTTTAACATTATAAATGATCTAAAGGGTAGATTATTACTAAGTCTCTTTAATCCTTTATTATTAGCTAGGGACGCTTACCGGTAAGTCTGCCCTTCTTTTTATAGCGAGTGCCTGTGTGGCCCAAACTAGCAGCGACCCGTAGCTAAGGCTACCGGGGCCGACGTGTAAAATGCCTTATAACTCCTTAAGCCTCTTCACGGTGGTAGGTTGAACGACTCTGCATAATTCTGGCTCCTTATTTGAAATTGAAAGTTAATGTCTGTTATTCTCCTTTATAGCCTGATGTCTCACTAAGTAATATCTTCTAACAGTTAGGTGTCCGTGGTGTGATAATAGTGGCTTAGCTAACTAAGCCACTACATAAGATGTTATCTTACAGTTTCTTTACATAAATGTGGTTTATAACTTCTTCCCTTTTAATACCTTTTCATATTAAAAATACAGTTAATACTAAAAATGTCGTTAATGGTTAAACTACCACCCGCAGAAGTGGACAGCATCTATAAGAACGCGGCGTGTACGATAATTGCAGTATCTGGCCGTAATGGCGATTACGGCTTGTCTGGGGTGTTGAGGATCTACTCTGGCCAGTTATCGGTGACTATCGGGAAAGACGCTTTCATTCAGACTATGCCTGATGCGTGATGGACGATTCAGAACAGTAAGTGGGCAACACGAGGATGGACCTTTTTAAGAAGGAGTGCTATCTCGTTAACGAATTATCTTTACCGAAGAGTAAGCCTTTTTCCAGTGTTATAGAATGTATTACACTGAGGCTTTCTACTGTCTAATTACCGCCATACATATCAAAAATAGACAGAGATTCCAGTCTGCTGTTCCGAAATGGCCAATTCCAGTTTCAGACATCAGCCAAAACTCATAGAAAATCATCCACTATATCTCTAAGTATTCCGTTCGGTAACTTAGGCATTCGGCCGACATAATTAATGCTTTTTAAGGTATCTTTAATGTCTTTAGGAGCGGGTGATATAATGTGGAGCAAATTTCTAGCATTCCTATTCTCCCTCTGTTTACAGAGGTGAGAGGTGGATCATTTAAATAACGCTTATGGCAAGTTATTAAGCGTTTCCTCATTAGATTGACTTGGTTCCATCTAAAATCGGGATAAAGGCGTCCCGGCTTCCTTAGTTGGTCTTAGGCAGGCTGGATTAGTCTTGTCGCTCCCTTCTTCTCGTTTAGAAAGCATTCATCTGTTACGCTGCTGTTAATCTTAATAGAGTTGGAAGCTTTCAACGGATCCTAAGTTAAGATTTCCGACGACTGTGTCGAATCGCTCTAATCTTAGACTCTCCCCTCTTATCGCTTACATCTGTTTACTTCAGTTTCCTCTTTTTCCGTCGGGCCTCTACCAGAGCTAATACCGCTTCTGGATATAAGTGGCGGTAACGATTTTAAAAACAAGGTATTGTAATTAGGAGGCTGGGCTGTTAGATTTAAGCTACTCTTAGGCTTAATCGCTTACTCCTATCTGTTTCTTAATAGGAGTGTGGATTAAGACGAAGGATTTTATTAGCGGCTTAAGGAGCACTAGTGGACTGGAATCCTTTTAGGGAGTTCTAAACGCGATACTCTTAGCAAATTATCCATTAAAGAAACAGGAAATAGTGTTATTTTAGTTAACAACACTAGAGAGTGTGTGGAAAGAATTAACTTATTTACCCTAAATGACATCTAAGCTTATAAGTTTAATAACCTACCCCCTATAAGCGATGCGCTTGACTGCTATGGAGCTATTAGGTATGTGACGGCGCATACGGATGAAGGAAGGTTTTTAAAAGGTTAGCTTATTTATGGGATAACGTGGAGAAGTTTAAGTAGGGAGGAGCTTCATAAGATATAGGATAGGCCTTAGCGTTAGACTTTAATGCGGATTAGCTAATATACATAATTCTCTAACTTATGTAGCTTAGCACGACCTTGGAACTCGAAAGTCAATGTTTTTTGTTAATATGTGGAAGTAATGTTTAAAAAGACGAGAAACTGGTAAGAGTGTCTCTTTTTTTTTCAGCTGCGTCACTGGACTGTCCTTGTAACGAGGTTAACGGAAGATGTAAAAGGTACTGATAGAAGGAAAATGTGGAACGTTTTGGCTGAGGAACGAGGGGCTCAGGAGCAGCGGAAGTGCAGTTGCAAAGTGACTTGATTTGGTAGAAAAGGGGAGTGCAAAGCACTCCCTAGTTATATATAAATGGAAGCTCCCTGTGTGTGGGGAGAGCATATGATCCAAGGCCCCTGCGCTCCAGGCTTACCTGGAGCGGTAAAGCGCCTGTGCGCCTGAGCGCCAAGAACTGCCGCTGCAGTTCGACACACCCCCCAGGTGCTTAAAACGCAGTTCTAAGCGCCTAAACGTTTGAAAAAAAGTTCGCTATAAACAGAAAATAATAAAGTCCAGAGGTTATTTAAGCCTGTAACTTCCTAAATTATGCCGCTTAAGTTAATACGTAATTATGTTTTTAACATACACTAAACTTAAAACGGTAAGCTTATATAGTGGTTTAAGCTTCTCAACTCTATGCTAAGAGCTCGCGATCTTTCCCCGTTTATTTACTTTCTTTAAGCAAACATAAAAAATTAAAAACACTACTATTCTCACCCCCTACTCCCAGCCATTATAGCTAACGTAAAGACCATAGGCTTATACCCTAAGAAAACGTAAGTCCTGCTCCTTCTGCTTAAAAAAACTGTCGTTTTTACTTACTAACCTACTCTTACACCTTTTAAATCTCATTAAAAGTGTAATTAATCTTATCTATAAGTGTTTCCACCACTCTTTCTTCTACTTTAGTTTTAACTAACTGTAATTAAAAGCTTCTTAATAAACAGAAAGCATTTACAGTGTAAGTTTCACTTATTCTTATTATTTAAAAGTAGTAATTAACTTTAATTTAAATCTTAAAAAGCTTATACCCTATGCCTACACCCTAACCTTATCACCTAAGCTGTTCAGCTTAATCTCGCCTGCTTACTCGCCTTCTTATTAGGAGGAGGATAAGGATAAGGATAAGGAGGAGGAGGAGCTTTCCGTGACTCCTTATCACTTTATTTATAATGTGGCTAGTCTGTAAACCCTTATATAAGCTGCTCTTTTCTTCTTAATAAATACTTAACTTACTAACTTTAAAATCAGTAAATCGGCTTAATCACCCACTTACCACACCCCTAAGTCCCCACACCCTACCCCCACTAATAAGTGTGGTAAGGTTTACCTTAAGTGCCTTAAAAGCACTATTACTAATAACAGTAATAGCCACTATTTTAACTATACAGGCGTTTCAGCTTACTATACTCGCTATATAAGTAGACACTCTTATATAAAGGTGTATATTCTTTATAAACTTATTTACATACTCTACTAACCTGCTGTTCAGTCCTTTCTTAATAAAACCCTTTACTGGGAAGTTCCTTATTACCGTAATAGCTGGTACGCTAGCTTCTATAAGTACAATATATTTTATAAGCTGTTCCATTCTAACTACTTATATTAAGAGTTTAAGAAACAGAGGGTGGTGTTATATACACTCCTTATAAAGCCTTTAGCTTTATAAAGTAAAGAGGAGTTAGTTAAGGTTACTGTTATTAATAGTGCAGGGAGCTCCAGCTCTTTTAAAAAGCAGGTTATAACCTTAATTAATAAGCTTGTCAATCTGGTAAGCCACACTTAAGCATACTATCTGGCTGCCTATCGTTTTTATTTTTATTATTTATTATACCTTTAAGTGTGGATATACTATCACGTGTAGAGACTGTAAAAGTAATACTCCCTTAATCTTTTAACTCCTTTATAACAGTTCCTTTACTTTTATAACTAATATAACTAGTATCCTTTAACTTTATAAGTGCTATAAAGTGCTTAAAGCGTTATTAAAAGAGCAGTTTAGTAAGTTTATTAACTAATATCTGTTACGTGGGCAGATATGTAACTTTAAATAAACCTTTCACGTGCTTTTAATAAGCCTACATATTATAGATATTAATATACTAAAACTTAATATTTACTCTCTTATTCTCTTTAACTACTAGCCGTATCGTTTACTAGTTATCACAGAAGATCCTTTATACTAAGTTAAGCTTACAGGTAATATCTATTATAAGCCTTTTAAATGCCATTATTTCCTTAACTATGTATATAAGTGTAAGTAGCTTAACTTTAATTAATAACGTTATAACTATATATTAATAAGCAGCTCTTTAATTAATTATATTATTAAAAAGTATTATAATATACCCTTATAATAAGCAGTGTGTTTTTATATTATTTATAAAAGAAGCGTCGCTAACGATTATAAGAACCTTTTACCCTACTCCTTTATACTTAATCCTTACATATTATAAGCTGTATAGGTACTTAATTATCTGTTTTATTACAGTTAGGTACTTTAAGCTTAAGTTAATAAGAAACTGTAAAAGGATAAAGGCTAAAAAGGTTACATTTAGTTAAATTATAATTACTATATATAAGATAGATCCTATAAACTTTTAATACTCTTTAACTTCTACCTTTAACACACTCCTTATATTTTTAAAGAGTTCTATACTAGGGAGGGGGATATTTAAGAATATACCCTTTAAAAGGTTATACCATTTAGCGATCTTCTCGATATATTAGTTATAGATTAACTAAAGCTTTTATTCGCCCCAGTCCCTAATTATTTAAATACTAATAAAGTTAAAGATCTCTCCCTTTTTATAGACTTTATATTATATATAAAGCTTTTATATAATTACTTTTATAACTTTATAATACTTTTTTATAAATATTATAAGGTAATTATCTATATAAAAAAGTATAAACACAGTTTTACTCTTATTAAATGTAAGGTATAGCTCTTTATTTAATAAAGTAAGGTTAAGCTCTTTTAATATTAATATAAACTCTTTATATTATAATAATAGTAAGTCTTATAAGCTGTATAACGTTTATTTAAGCTTATAATAGAAACCTTCTTCCTTAAAGTTATCTGGGAGCTTATACATTACTAGGGAGTTATTATCTTACGTGGCGTATAAAAAGGCCTAAATTACATTAAACTGCCAGACTTTTAAGTCTCGTTAAGTAACGAACATTATTATTATCTTAAATAAGCAAGCAGTTAAAGTTACTATATAGGTATTCTAAAATGTGTTAACCTCCTAAAGGTCGCCTCTCACGCAGATTTTAACTTTACATTTTTTAAGTGTGTTATCTTTATAAAACTTATAAGTGAACACCTATTTAAGCGGGAGTAGCCGTAAAAGTATTACAGTATATTTTATCTTACACTACGTTCCTTTATAAAGGAGGTGCCGTATCTTAGCTTAGTATACCTTTTTAAACTTAAGGTTAAGTGTATGGTTTTTAAGATCCCTTTAATACTTTAAAAGCTGTAGTTTAAAGAGGTTATCTTTATAAAGGTAAAGTAAGCTTAAAGCCACGTTAAACCTCACCTTTACTTAAAGTATTACTACCTAGAATATAATGTGTAATATCCTGTAAGCTTTACTCCCTTTTTTAACCGCCGTTTATTAATTAGGTAAAAATGTTATAAAAAAGCCTGTAAAGCTCTTATTAAAAACTGGGTAATTAATCCTTATTTTATTATAAATTTAAACAGTAAACGTATAAATTACTAACTTAAGTAATCTAAAGGGAGTTAGCTGCCTTTAAAGTCTTTTACTTTATTTTAAAGTAAGAGGGTAGTTAATTTATAAGTGTGTGTTTTATATTTCCAGCTCTACCACTATAATAATATCTTTAGTTAAATCTTTTAATAAGGTATTTTTATACTCCTTTAAAGCTTTATACTTAAAGGTTATAAACGTTTTATTATAACTATCCTTTTATAAGTAGCTACTTTCCTTAAGATTTATATATAACTTTATATTATTAGTAAAAGCCCTATCTAACTGTTTTAAAGTTTCTTATTATCCAGACCCTTACTTAAAAAGCTCCTTAATCTCTTTAAGCCTATTATAATCCATAAAAGGTGATTTAACACACTTATTAACTAGGTAAGAGTATAAACCCTAAATTTAAGGTTAAGCCTTAACCTTTAATGTTAACTCTAGGGTTAAAAGTCCTAATTTAGTGCTTACAGAGCTTTCCTTAAGCTTTATAAGCTTATCCTTAATCTAAAAAAGCACCACTTTATCTCTAGGTGTACTTACCCCTAAGTTTTAACCCTTAGGAGCATTTTTATTATTAAATTTAAAGGTTAAAGCTTTATTATTAGTAGGTGTAGGCGTGGTGTTTAGGTTTAGAATATTAGTAAGAAGTTTAGGCATAAATAAAGTATCTTATATCTGCAGCTCGATTTCAATAAAGTTAAGCAGCTATTAAGTAACCTATACTGGTAATGCCTTTACTTCCTTACTCTCCTTTTTATAAAAGAGCTTCTTATTAAACACCACGTTACATATCGTAAGCACCATTTTCAGTTACAGGTACTAAATATAGTAGATATTAAAGGTTATATATCTAACTAAGTACCTAATATGCCCTTAAGGTTTAATCTTAAAACTAAGCTTATCCTGCTCCGCCTTTTACCTCTTATTAAGAATATAAGCTTAATACCTATAGGTGTAAATCCTACTTTAATCTGGGTGGTGATTATCAGCCAGGTTTTTACTAAACTTACCTAATAATATATACTATTAAAAGTATTATTTAAACCATTTATAAAGCTTTTTATTAGGTGACGTCTAGTTATTTTATTAGTTAAGGCTTATCCTATATAAGTAGGTAGCTGCTTACATATATTTAGGCTAAATTAATTTAAAAAGGTTTACTCCCTCCCTTATTTTAATAGATTTTATAATTAGCTCCTAGCCTACATGCTTACTCCCACTATTTAGTTTATATATATGTGATAAAGTGGCTTTAATTTTAATCCCTTTTTTAATTACTTAGAGTTAATATAGTGTGTATCCCCTAATTGTAATTATTAAAGTCTCTTAATCTTAGTGTATAATATACACGGTAAGTTTAAACTACCGTTTTACCTAATTTATAAAGCTTTTAATAGTTTTAAACATTTCCAGCCCTTTCTTATCCTCTAGTAAATAATAGAAAAGCTTCCCACTATACTTGTTTTTAACTATAAGTAAGTAAATTAATCTATCTTATACTCTTTTAAAGTAGAAAAGGTCCTAGCTGATTTGTAAGAACAGGTAATGGGAGAAACCTTCAGAACGGTGTTTTAAAACGATTTATTATAAGTATGTAAGTGTATAGTGTTTATAATTAATAATCTTTATACCTGTAATTATAACGTTACGTGTTTATTTAATAAGTTTCTTAAAAGTTTCTAGCCCTAAATGCCCTACCTGGGCGTGCTAGAGATACTTTATGTCTTTTTAAAAGTGTAGTTATTATTATAAGTGTTTTACTCCTCGTTTTATTATAATTATTAACACAGTATTTACAGCGTTTACAGTAAAAGGTATTAAGAAGTTTAAATAAGTGAAAATAAAAGTGTATTATAAGAATATTAAATTATACTGTTACTTAAGCTTCTTTAATATTATATTCTTTTTTATATTATTATAGTGAAATGTGTAGTTAAACTTATAATATTAAGCTTTAGCTTTAGTGATTAGAGTTTCTAAGATAATATTAATATGGAAACCCTTTATAACAGCTACGTTATTAAGCACCAGATCTTCATTATTAGTTCCCTTAAAGCTTGCGAGTACCTTTAAGATCACTTACTTGCTATATCTGGAGATTAGGAACGAGTTAATCCCCGTTTAGATATAATCTTTAACTTTAGTATACTAGAAGCTCCTTTTAACTAAAAGCGATTTGTGATTAATAAGGTGCATTACTTTATAATTATTAACTAAGGTGCTGTTAAAGAGTAAGTGCCTAGTAAAACCTGTGGTAAAGAACTGCCCTGCCACTTTAATAATCGCTTCTATTATGTAAGTGTTAATTATTACAGTGTTAATAGATCCTGGGAACTTTAAAGTGCCTAAGTGGTCTTAGCCTTAAGTGGCTAAAGCGGCTCCCCACTTCTCCTAATAAGATTAGTAAACTTTTAACCACTTAAAGCTTATAAATTACGCTTTAATCTTCTCCCTTATCTTAGATCCTGGTATTTTAGTGTATTTAATATAAGTAAAAGCGTTTAAAAGTAATTTAGTAATTATTAAGTGTAAGATTTAACAGTTTATAAGCTCTTACAGGTGTTTTCTTCTATAAGGACAGTCTTTTTTAAAGCCTTAACTAGTCCTGTTAGGTGCTTTAAAGCGGTTGCTAGTGAAGAAGACTCCACCTTATTTATTACTGCTAATAATGTATTTCGCTTTATAGATTTACATAAAGAAGATGTAAGTGTAATCTGTGATTTTAAGCGTTAAGTGTTTTATAATTTCCTGCTCCACTAGTTTAAAGAGCTTTTAATTTACTTACTAAGGTGCTATATGTACTGTAATGGTTTTTAATTAGTTTTTAATAGTTAAAGGCCCCTGGATCTTTATGATTTTAAGCGTTTCTACCTTATAATAAGCTGTTTCCTAATCTTTAATCTACTACTCCTTTAATATATTAGTGTTCTTAGCCTGTTTTATTACTATGTGATATTCCTGGTGGATCTAGGAGGTAAGGCTTATCTTACTAGGTTTAAATCGCTATTAAAGGAAATGTATAAACGCCTAAACTGTATATCTGCTGTTTTAAATTATCTTTTATATAGCCAGTTCCTTAAGGCTTTTATTAACTGTATAATTAACCCAGTTCTGGATATGTTAGTATAAGGTAGTGGTTTTAACAGTAGCTGTGATAAGAGTAGTGACTTTATTTACCAGGCGTTTATATTCCTCTTTAACATCTTATTATATAATTATAATAAGTTTTAGCTTATCCTTAACTGTCCTTAAAGATAGGGCTGTTAACTCCCAGTATTTATAGGTGAAGATGTATAATTTAGTCGCCTTCTCTTAACGTTTACTAATAAGTTTGTGGATTATTAGAATAATTAGTTTAATGTATAAATTAGCCGTGTTAAGAGTAGCAGGATTAATTAAGTGCCAGATCCCTTAATTTATCACGTAGTATTTAAGAGTCTTAAACCAGAAGGGCCATTTTTACACGCTTTTAAACTTCTAACTGTTAGCTGGAATGCTCTGGTAAAGGGTGTTTTCCTCTATTATAATGGGTGATTTGGAGGATTAGTAAAAGGGTTTTATGGAGGGCGCTGCTTATAAGTGTCTTAATTAATTAATTCCACACTTTACTTAGTTAAATAAAGCCAGGCTTATAACTGTGGAACGTTTTAGCTGAGGAACAAGGGGCTTAAGAGCAGTGGAAGTGCAGTTATAAAGTGACTTAATTTAGTAGAAAAGGGGAGTGTGAAGCACTCCCCAGTTATATATAAATGGAAGCTCCCTGTATGTGGGGAGAGCACATAATCCAAGGCCCCTGCGCTCCAGGCTTACCTGGAGCGGTAAGGCGCCTGCGCGCCTGAGCGCTAAGAACTGCCGCTGCAGTTTGACAGAAAATGACTACGATAAGCGGGGCTTTAGGGAGGGGGTATCCCGATGCGTTAGCTAGTATGGCAAACCTGACGTTGAAAAACCTAATTAACCTTTAGGATGAATCGGCCAGTTATAATGTTACCAATGCGGCCTGTTTTGGCTGACAGGTACAAAGGAACGTATAAAGACGCACTGTGAGAGCAGTTAGATGTATAAAAGGCCCGTGCTTTCAGATAAGGCAAAAGAGAAATGGAAAAGCTGATTTCGCTAGCGACTGTAAGGATGTTATTAAGTAGTTATGTCATTAAATAAAGGATGTTATTAAGTGCAGCATGTTAGCAAATGAAACTATTAGAGTTCAGGTTAGAGGCCGGAATGCGTAAAACGGATTTAATTATCTATAGTTATAAATGGGCCGCAGGCTCATAATGAACGTTCGGTGCCTTAATTTTACTCTGATTATAAGGAGAGTATATTACAATAGCTAGTTAGCTAAAAAGCGTGATACCCAATTGCTTCAGGGCTCTAGTAGTTACAGTTATATCTAACAGTTATCACGCTAGGAAGTGGCCACCTATAACCTGAGGCATCTACCAAGTGGGGATCCTAGGGACAGCTAATCACAGGGGACCCGGCAAGAAGGCGGAAAGCTTAGGGTTCCCAAAAAGCAACAGCCAATCAAGCAGGACCCAGGGCACTGTCTCACAAACCAGACCATCGCTACTAAAGTGGGGAACTGCGGACACTTAACCAATAAGGAGGTAGGCCGGTACTAAATAGCGGGACAGTTAACGGGCCCTATCAAGACCAACCAGCGCACGTAAAATAAACCAGTTAAGGAAAAGAGCCCGGTCCCATACGAAGCATAGATACACTAGACTGGCCAGCCCCAGATAGTTTCCTTTATTAAGCAGTAAAGATAATAACACTGCTTGCACTCCTTACATTAAAGCATCTTTTATCTGCTTACAATCTACGTGATCTACCTTACTCGCACCACTTGGTTTTAACACTGTTCCTGTGTACATACCTCTTAACCTACCTGATACAGCCAGGAACCCTATCCCTAGGGCTCAGGTCGCATAGGTCGTCACATGATGGCTGCACTTTAACAGAACTTAAAAGCGGTGAGTAAAAACTTAGCTCGGTGACCAGTGGTCACGAAGCTACCTGTCAGAAAGGAGGTATAGCTAACTGAGCTGAATGGAGCTTAGTTAAGCTAAGCTTTAGGTATCTGAGCTAAAAAGAGCCTGTCAGCAACTTAGCAGAATTGCCTGGTCTGTTAAATCAGCGCGGTCGTGGGAAACTATCGTCAGAAGTTTTTACATAAACCGATTATATAAGGCTATTATATAAATATATTAAAAAGCCAATGCAGTCGCTGTTACTAGTTATATAAAGTACTCGTATAGTGGTAAAATAGTTGTGTCAGCAAAGTGAAACATAAAATCAGAGTACAATAGTATATAATCATATTACAACTTAATATGCTCTATGTGACAACCGGTATAACCCAAACCCTATAGGCAGGGTTCCTGACTATGTCTAACACGTAAGAGAGGTGTACATACAAAGCGTGCAAACAAAAAGGTAAAAGGTTAGTAAATCAAACAGATCGTAAGCAGTCAAAAGATACTTTAGTACAGTAAGTGTAAAGCAGTATTATTATCGTTACTGTAAAGTGAGAAGATAAAAAAACTAACTATGCCGTAAAGGCTATCTATATACTAATATAATAATGGAAACCATTATGTTAATAGATAAATGATATTAGTCTAATATGTCCCAGTGTCCCAAGTCTTCGGGACCTCGACCTCACAGTGCTGTTCTAAGTATATCTTAGTTCGGGACATCTTATATTAGCTATCTAGCTTCTTCTAGTCTGCCTGTAATGATTAGCTGTTCCTAAAATCTACTGTGTAAATGCCTCAGGCTAGAGGCAGTCTCTGTTATAAGTTATAACACTCTAGTTTAATAACATGCTGTAATATTAGTTAACAGGGGTAAGTATTATAAGTAACAGAATAGTACTAAGGTTTTTATTACAAATTATTAAAGTGACTCAAAGAGGCGAAAGTGCGATGATTAGTAAAGAACTGTATATGTTACGTTCACACCACTACTACAAGGTGAGAGAAAGGGGTGGGGGATGTAAGCGGTCGAAGCCACCTAATCCAGCGGCATCTGCCGCTGGATTAGGAGGGTGAGACCGCGTCACTGAAACTAATGGTATAGTATAATAATACATGTTATTAAAGTAAGTTAGTTAAAAACTTATCTTAAAAAGAGGAAAAAACGTTAAGTTTAACTTAAGAGACGTCTACGTTAAGATAACAGGTAATAAAGAAGATTACGCTTAAATAAATAAGTATAACTTAAGGGAAGAAAAAGAAGAAGAGGAAGAACCTTAAGATATAATATACTTAGTCCTTAAAGGTATTTTAGAAAAGTTAGCTACAGAAGTATAAGTTACTACAGACTAACTCTAAAGTAGAAACTTAAAACTACTAAAGGTGTAGGTCGCTACAGACCTACTTTAAAAAGAGATATTCCAGTTAGCTGTTACAGGCTTTAAAAACCTTACCTTACAAACCTAAGAACTAAGGAAGTCTAAGAAAAACCCTGACTTAAATCTTATTAAAATAGTAAAAGGAGTTAAAGAACTAGCTCTCTAAGCCACCTAAGCAGTAAAGCAGGCCCTGGAAAGTAAAAAAGAGTAAGTTAAAAGAATTAAGTTAAAAAAATAAAAGTTCTTCTTAACTATACCTTTTAAGACTTTTAAACACTTTAAATACACTAAGTAGATCAGCACCCTTACCTCTCTAAAGGAAAGATAGCTTAAGTAACTACCCTGTATTAAAGTTAGTGTACCTTAGATTAGTACCTTAAAGGTCTCCTAAGAAAGTACAAAGCTAACGTATTAACGAAGAGTTCAGAAGTTAAAAGAAAAACATTAAAAGCTAATAGATAAAATAAAGGACCTGTAAGTCGAAAGCCTTACTGTAACATCTAAGGATAGAGTAGTAAAAATTAAGTTATAACTTTATAATAAAGTTTGCTTTACTAATTAACTTGAATATTAACTTATTAAAGAGGATTATTTTGTAGAAGAATAAGTTAGTTTACTATTACTTAAGTTTTAAGAAGAAGTTTAAGAGAAGTAACAAACTTAACGGCAAGTGGAAAAAGAAAAGAAATAAGGCATTACTTTACCTATTCTGTACTCCACAACCGCAGCACTAACAGTTAATATTAACTACCTTAATTATAAAGACGTACTGTAAATTAACTGTATATACGATAACTACACTCTTAACCGATATAATAAGTTTAAAACCCTTTATAACCACTTCCTTAACGCATAAAGACAGGATTACGCTATTATAAAAGTAAAGTTAGAACTAATTTACTACTAAGTCGTCTACTCCCTAATAAGAGAATCAAATATTAAACGGAAAGTTATTATAATTAACTAAACCCCCGCCACGTATTAGTAAGGAGGGGTACTTAATAACTACTTAGCTGCGACGTGCTTACTGCACTTTAAAGGAAAAGTTAGAAAGTAATAGAAATAAGAGGATTACTAACGGATCTAAGAGCAAAAAGACATTATTACAATCTAATCTTGTAAAATATACTATCGACTTGTTAAAGACTTTTAAAACATTAAACTGTTTAAAATTAACTGGACATTAAGGCGTGAAAATCTAGGAAAGGTTAATTGCTAGATTTACTAAAGCTACCTGTTTTTCCAGAAGGAATTAAGAAAAAGCTATAAGCCCTTTAGAAAAGCTAGAAACTAGTAATTTGCTAGTTAATAAAAACCTTAAGAAGAAGGAGAGGCACTTAAAGGTTAAGTTAGATAAGACCTTAAAGATAAGTAATTATTATAACTTAAATATTAAAAAAATATAAGTATTACTCTGTTAGTATCGACTTAACAGATAAAAAAGGGAGGCTATTTAAGGTAAGAACAGTAATTAATAGTAAGAGTACTTTTAACTTAATGCACCCCTTATTAGTTAATTAAAGGAAACTTCTTAATAAAGAGTATAAAGAGGTTATTTCCATTTTAAATAGAGAAAGAGGCTTATATTAGTATAATAATAGTAAAGTTACTTACTACTTACTACTTTTAATTAAAGTGGATAAGGATAAATAATAAGTAAACTTTAACGTTATATTAATTATAAGGTATAATATAATCTTAAGTTTACTTTAGCTAGAAAAGTATAACCTTATAATTAATTAAAAGAGTAGTTACCTTACCTTTAGTAAGTCCCTTAATAATAATCACTATTTAGAAAAAGCTAAGAAGGTATTAAACTATTTTAAAGGTATATAAAGTATTTAAAAGCACATTAAACTTTTAAAACTAAGTACGGTTTAAATTAGGTTTATTAAGACAGTTAAAGGATTAGAGAGTTTACCGTATTACTTAAATAACGATTTAAAAGGTAAAAAGATGTAAGAAGCTAATTTATAGATAAGTGAAAAAGTCGATTTATTTAAAGTACCTGTGGAATATAAGAAGTTTACCCTATTTTGAAAAAAGATATTGTAATTGCTAGAATACGGATTATAAGATTATAAAATTAAGTTAAAGCTAGGAGTGAAGCTTTGTAACTTCCAGCTTTATTATTTAAACCCTTAGTAAGTTAAGGCTTTAAAGGAGTATATTGATAAAAACCTAAAGAATAGGTTTATCGTAAAGTCTTAGTCCCTAATAAGGTACCTAATGCTGTTTATCTTAAGGAAGGGAGACGGTAAGTTATATATAGTTGTTAATTACTGAACGTTAAACGAGGATATAATTAAGAATCGCTACTTACTACCTTTTATTATAAAAATGTGAGAACGGATTATTAAAATAAACTGGTTTTCTAACTTCGATTTCCTTATGGGATTTAATTATGTTAGAGTGAAGGAAGAGGATAAATATAAAACGGCTTTTTAGACCTGTAACGGGTATTATTAATATTATGTTATGCTGATAAGATTAATAAACACCTTTGTAACCCCTTAAAGCCTTATTAATAATATTTTCCGCCCTTTCCTTGATAAGTTTATCTTTATGTATTTAGATAACGTTTTAGTTTATTCTGAAACTTTAGAAGAATACTGAAAATATATATGATAAGTTTTAATAGCTTTTAAAAAGGTAAAGTTAATAATAAATTTAGAGAAAAGTTATTTTTACATTTAGGAATTAAACTATTTAAGGTTTAAAGTAACTTTTAGAAAGCTTGAAATGTAACTAAAGAAGATAGAGGTAATTAAGGATTAACTTACTTTAAAGAATTAAATAGAATTGTAAGCCTTTATTAACTTTACAAACTTTTATTAATACTTTATTAAATACTTTACGAAAATCGTAAAATCACTGTATAAGTTTATAGGGATAGGTAAACCGTTTAAGTAAACTAATAAGTAGTAAAAGGTGTTTAAAGACCTTAAGTACACCTTTATTACAGTATTAGTCTTAACTCTTCCTGACTTTTTAAAACTGTTTTAAGTTAAGACGGACTTTTTAGAATTTGTAATTAGTAAAGAACTTAACTAAGTCCAGGATGATAAGAAACGTTACCTAGTTACCTTTTTATCGAAAGGGATTTATAACCTAGCCCTACAGTACCTGGTCTATAATAAAGAACTAATAGTAATTATTTAATACTTTACAGAGTAAGTACTGTATTTAAGTAGTATAGAGGAACTAATTTAAGTCTTTTTAGATTATAATAACCTCTAGTACTTTTTAACGAAGGAACTTAATTTATAGTAAGTATAGTAAGTAAAGTTAATAACCTTATTCCACTTCTAAATTCATTATGTTAAAGGAAAAGCTAATGGATAAGTTAATGCCTTTAATTAAAGATAAGATTATAAAGATACTAATCTAGTCTTAATCCCCATTATTATATTTAACGAAGTAAAGAATAGCACGTTAAAGTATACGTTATAAGTATTAAACGACTAGATGCTAAAATAAATTATTAATATCTGTATAAACTTATAAACAGAGTATAATATCTATTAGTAATAATAAGATTTCTAAGTAAGAAGGTTAGCGGAAGGAACTTATAAGTATAAGTACCTTTTAAGAGACTTTTTAAGGCACGTGTAAAACTATAAAAAGAAGTGTTTAATATATCTAAATTATAGTGAAACCGGTTATTAGCTAGAACAGTTATTAGAAAGTGTAAATAGCGTATTTAAACTAAAAGTAAAGCTTTAGTATTAAGAGAAACTGTATGTTTATAACTTAAATAAACGGAAGGAGTACGTCTAACAGGTTTATAAGTCTCGACTTAGAGGATATATAAGTTAAGCTAAGACTTTTACGTAAGCTTAGTAAACGTATGCTTTCTTAAGAATAAAGAAGCTAGTTAAGGAAGTAGTTAATAACTGTAACGTTTATTATTAAAAGCAGAATCGACGTTATAAGCCTTATAAATTTCTTAAACCACTTCCTATACTATAGGCTTTATAAAGCATTATCTTACTTAACTTCGTTACTAGGATCTTAAAGTCTAAGGACCTTATTATAGGAGTTACTTATAACTAAGTCTTTATAGTAATTAATAAATTAACGAAATGGGCTTACTTTCTGCCAACCTTGAAGGATATAATAGCGGAGTAACTTACTTATATCTTTAAGAAAGAGGTAATTTCACAATACCTTTAGTTAAATAACATTATTACAGATTAAGATAAGCTAATTATATTAAAGTTTTAATAAAAGCTAATATAGAGAATAAGTGTGAAGAGTAAACTCTTAATAACCTTCTACTTATAGACAGATAATTAAATACAGCGAGTTAATTAGATACTTATAATGTATCTCTAAGCTTACGTTAATTTCAAATAAGATAATTAGCTTAAACTGTTATTAACAGTACAGATAGTTTATAATATAACGCTAATCGAGTTAACAGATATATTACTATTCTTCGCTAATTACAGTAAAGAGCTTAAGCTCCGTCAAGACCTACTTATAAGCACTCCTTAAGCTACAGTCTGCGTAAATTAGATATAAGAGCTGTATAACTACCTATAAGCTAAACTTAAGTTTACATATAAACGTATAAAGAAGTTTACTAATAAACATTAAACTAAATAACTAATGTTTAAAAAAAGACTTTATTATAATAATAAATAAGTTAAGGGACTGACTTTTTAAAAGGAAGACTATATTTACCTTTTTTTATAAAACTTACATTTGAAACGGCTTAGTAAGAAGTTTAACTTTAAAAGGTACGGACTGTTCTGAATTAAGAAAAAGGTCGTTACCTTTAATTACGAACTAAACTTACCTGCTAGTATAAAGGTATAGACTAAGGTTTTCTATATCTTACTTCTAAAACCTACCTTAAAGGGAGTTCCTTTAGAAAAGAAGATTAAAGTCGACACCGATAAGAACAAATACGATATCGAAGAAGTTATAAACTTACGAAAGGGAAAGAATATATTTAAATATCTCGTTAAGTAGTTAGACTATAGCCTTAAAAGTAACTTATAAGAGTTAGTTAAAAACCTTAAATACTTAGACTTAATTGCAGAGTTTTACCGAAAGAATTTAGATTAATTAAAGCTAACGATAAGAATTAGAAATAAGATAAGATCTAACGTTTAAACTATTATATTAAAGAGTAAGATTACTGTAGGACTTAAAGCTTAAGAAGTAGTAAGAAACTCTTTAATAAGTATGGAAAGACATTTGTTAAAACCTTTAACTATAGGTTATAAGGACTTTAAACCTAATAAAAAAGTTAAGCTTTTAAAAACTCCCGGTAAACTCTATATAAAAATCATATATACGGCAGTATAGAGAATTAAGATATTGTAAATTAGTAGCTTACAGGATAACTTACCCCTTATAGTTAGAGCACTTACATTTCGTTACAGGTTTAAAGAAGGAGTTAGAAAGTAAAAAGTGATTTAATATGCCTTAAGGTCTCCTAAACCAGTTATATAGCAGTGTGTAATAGAAAAACGTATTTATAAAAATAAATGCTGTCGAGAAAGGAAGTTAATAAAGGAAAAATAATAAAAAAAGTCGCGCTAAACCTTCTAACCCTAAAGGTTAAAGATCTAAAGTGATAAAAGACCCTTATAGGAGCTAAACTTATAACTTCTCACTTTAAGAAGTAAGTGCGTTACTATTACACTAAAGAGCTATTTCATTTATTAAAAGAAAAAAGCGATAAATTAAATTATAAGGTAACTGCGCACGGTAAAGACTTAATTAGAAAGTTTCCTTAATTAAAAGACTTTACGTCTTTAAGAGGAGCGTTTAACTAAGCCTCCTCACCTTCTTAAAACTCTAATAGCTCCGCCTTACACTTAAACGCCTTTGTAGTACAGTCCTTAAGATAAGACCGTTATTTATAAAGGTGTATTAAACGTATTAATACCTGTTAAAATTTAGCAGTAGCTTTATAAAGCTGTTAAGCAGTAAACTTAACTTGTAAGTTAAGGTCTTATTTCTTAATAAGAAGGGCCTTTAACTTTGCCTTACTAATACTGAAAGCGTTATATTAGGAAGGCTAATACCTCTTTAAGTAATGGTTATAATTATTAGACTTACTTAAAACTTAATAGGTAAACAGAAGTTTAGCAGACTTATAAAAAGAATAAGGGGATATTTCGCTATTACATACGTATATGTAAGTTATAAGGTTCAGATAGCAGTTAGTGCTTTTACCTTATTCCCGTTTTGAGACCTGGAAGCCGGATACTTGTTGTATAGTAAAGTAGTAAGAGAGAGAAACTTACCTTTTAAGTTCTTTATGGGAAAAGAACAGTAAAGAGGGGGAATTATGTAACGACCCTGTAGGCCGTCACCTAAGCCGGAGCGGCCTAACGAATCTCCCGTAGAAGGAACAGTGCAGTAAAGCAGTACGTATGGTACTATGTATTAAACTAAAGGTGTAAAGACCCGAAGCCCTTACGACTAATGAGGTGGTACTTGTAGCATACTAAGTGCTTACATTACGAGTAAGAGAAACTTCGCGAGCAGAGTGCTTCCGCAATGCAGAGTGCTTGCTCTGCAAGCACTTATAACACTATAAGCAAAGTACAAAGTATCTTTTAGTCAGTTAGTATAGATAGTTATAGTTGTGCTTATAACCACTGTAAGGGACTCTGGTTCCTTACGTTAGTATTCAATTGTTCATTTGTGTCCTACTGTTCAGACTCACCTCTGTGCATTATAGTGATAACGACCTACAGTGACATTAAACCCCCCGTCTAGGAGTGCTAGCTTAACAAGCCGTCTTCGGAACGCCCCTTACCAGTTGGTGTCCTGCTATACGTTCTGTCTTAACCCGCGCCAGTCCTCTCAAGGCCTGTGTCGGGTGCAGGTCGTAATAATATAGAGGTAAGAACTGTGGCCCGGGACGCCTTTGTAGGCGTGGAGGCTGACCCGGCTCTTTCACAAGTTGCAGATTGGATGGTGGACATGATGGGATTGGACGATAAGATGTAGATGTAAGGACAGGAGCACTGTAAATAACGGAGGTTTTAAAGGAAGTGGTATTTTGAAGAGAACATGGGAGAGCACAGGATGGAGTAATGGCGTTTACAAGAGGGCACGTCGGCTGAGATAGCCCAGGATCAGTTCGTAGATATGGAATTGAAATTCTTATTTTGGCTGCTTTCTGTGGGGAGTTCTGTGACTGGCAGCTTGGTCGCTCTTTCTAGATCAGATAGAGGTTTATCAATGGAAAAGTGGGCGCTCCCGACTACACGTGCTCTGCGAGCAAGCTGTGCGCCAGAGTGGCATCTGCGGCATGGGTCCTGACTACTGCAGCGTAGCAAACTACATCAACTCTTGCAACGCCAAGTCGGAGTGCGATCAGGGTTGCGGAGTTGCAGGGCTGAGAGCTGCAATCTGCGGCGCCAATGAATGCTAGGAGTCCCTTCTTATTGTAATGATTTCAAAAACACCCCCCTCCCAAAAAAAAGGGGGGGGGGAGGAAGTTGACGCAGCGGCGTAAGTATAGGGTCATTTTCAGGTCCTTCTAGTGGGAATCTCTTGCATGTGACGATGCCATTCATTTTCTATCTCGCTTTACCATAGCCGGAGCCTTCTGGTTGAACACTCTCATTACATCTTATAGTCGGCTTCCCAGCTCTCACCCCTTGTCTTCTCCAACTTCATCATGAAGTCATCGATATACTCGCGGCACTCCTCCCTCCGGAACGAATCGGGCCACCCATGATCGCGGTACACCTGCTTCAAGAACTGCAAATCAACATCTGCGTCGCGAAACCACCTCTTCTCCGCCATGACCTCCTCCTCCTCGATCCTCTCCGCTCTCTCCGCCACGCGCGATCCATCTAGGGTCACACGCCCAGGACTCGAAATTAGTTCCAGCTTTTGATACTTGTCCATAATCCCCTCGAAAAACTCCCTCAAGTCAAACGGACCGTTGGTATCACAGCGCAAACTATCAACAGTGATCACGCCGTGTTCTACATCAAGCACCCACTGTTGTCCACCGCTCTCGTGCCCCTCGGCGATGACGAAGCACATTCCTGTGTTGAACGGCTCTTCATCATCCATGTCCTCATCCCGCCAGTCCACCCCGTCGAAGAACCTTGGGCCGTAAGAGAAATCCACCAGATGCGACTTGTAGTCCAGCTGCGTGGCGGGGCTTCCCCACGCAAAGTATGGAAGGTGCCGGATGACATCGAGCGCAAAGTCCTCTTTCCAGGTGCCCACGTGCTCCGGCGCAAGTTGAGGCCATCCTCCGGGAGGCGGAAACTTCAGGTTGGCGGGGTCATAGTGAAGCTTGGCGAGAAACTGGTAGAACTCGGTGAAGATGGCGACGAATTCCTCGACCGAATACGGGAAGCGTTCCTCGGTTTCCGATGCGTCATCGTCGCTGTAATCGCTCTCATGTCCGTTGTTTCCCCAGTTTTCATCATCTTCGACGGTAGTCTGCGACTCGGAGGGTTCAGCGCTGGGCGAGGACTCGCCCGGGGTTGACTGCGACTCCTGGTCGCGGAGGTGCTGCGTTGGTGAGTCTTGTGTTGAGCTCATGTTGGGCAGTGTTGGGCGTGGGAGGACTAGATGTTGATGAATGGACAGCGTAACTCGGTGCTGGGGATAAGGTTGTTAAATGGTGGATGACACGTTGACGCGAGCGAACTCTCCTGCGCCGCCTGTGCCGCTTGGCTGCTGCGGTCTACGTGACGCAACGAGGCAGATTTTAGCGGAGACTGCCCAGGCAGATTCAACTTTGCTAGTGGTCGACTGGCGGGGATATCTTTGGTACTCTGAAATCTTTCACCTTCGGTGGCAGCCTACACAGGATGGCTACCATTGCACCCTATTATCTGTGACCTCGTTCCAAATTGGATCAGGTAGAGATGAGGATTTTGTAACCTTTCCCTCCGACGCGAAAAAATGTCAGAATACCCACACGCCTATCGCGTGTGCCAAGATCTTGGCGTGGCATGTTGTGCCTCCCAAACACCACGTCCCCCCCCCCACTTTTGGCGCTAGTGGAGGTTGGGCCACACCGCTGATTCTGACAGCACCAGCACTTGGGATGATGGAAAATCGTAACTATTCAGGGCAACCAATTCCAGCGTATTTGCCTACTATTTTCAGTTAATTCTACCTATGGAAACTACTTCAGTCACCCCTAAATCGATTTTGAAGCGCCCAGGGACCCCTAGCGGTCCAAAATCCACGCCGCAGCAGTTCCGTCGCCCCCGAAAACTCCGTCGTACAGTCCGATTCGTGATGCCTCAAGGCAAGCGCCCCAGAGCCGATACCAACGAGCCCCCTAAGCGCTCCGGCAGACCGAACAAAGCCTCGAAGAAACCGGCCGAGGCTGCTGTGGAGGCCGCTGAGCCGGAGCCCCCACACATACTTGTCAAAAGCGCTGCACTCTCGATTCTGTGGAATTGAAGGGGTTGCAATTGCGCGTCTGTGGCAATGGTTACAAATCTATTGTTCTGGTGGTTTCCAGACTCTTCTTTCTGACAGTTCTGGCCTCTGGCCAGAACCCCCTTCTTTCTGACACGTATTGGTACCTAAAGGGGTTCCCAATCGCCAAGATCAGCAAGGTGGTCGACTACATCATCTAAATGACCTATGACCTCCACGGCCAGGTATATGACCAGATCTCATCTTAAACGACTAGAAAGCCTTTGACATTTTCCCCTCGTAACTGCAGTGGGACGCTAACAACAAGTGGTCGCAGCCCGGGTGCGATTCCGGCCTGTGTCTTCGCAGCGGCGTGAACCTGACGGGAACGATCAACGTCCTGGTCATGGTATGTGTCTTCGACGCCGTCTCTCTCTCTCTCTCTCTCTCTCTCAATAACTCGTACTAAAAAAAACTCGTTTGATCACAAAAGCCGGTGTGGCGTCCAACCAAGTCGTGGTCGGCGTGACCAGCTACGGCCGGTCGTACAGCATAGCGGACGGCAACTGCTACGGGGAAAACTGCCTCTACACGGGCTCGGCGCTCGTGTCGACGGCGACCAAGGGGCGGTGCACCGACACGGGCGGGTACATCTCGGACGTGGAGATTAAGGAGATCATCGTGTCTGGCATGGTGTACCAGAACTTTGTAAGCTCGGCTTCGCATATCCAATCTCCCAAAAGCCCTCAGCTCCTTCCGGCTCATCGCACGATGTCCATCTCTAGCCTTCTATAAGGCACGCTTAATAGGAAACAAGAAAATTCAAAACCCTTCAAATCCTGACATGTCCAACCCCGGAATCTTGGAGATGACTTCGGCAATCTCTCGCCACGTCTTCTTCATGAACTCGTCGTCTTCAGCGAGCTCATGCATCCTTGTGCATATAGTTAGCTCCTTGTCTGGCAGGATTTTACGAAAGGAATACTCACGGATACAGCACGTCATTGTGCCAAAGCTTCCCATGGCTCTCCCTCCCCAGCAGCGTGGCGCTGACCAGGGAACCTGCTGCCCTCCTCGGCCGACCGGTGAATCCACGGGCTTACAATGCCCATCGCCACCTTCTCATACCACGGATGGTCCCTCCCAAGATCCGTCTTGCACATGCCCGGACACACCGCGTTGACCACGACACCGTCCTCCCCAGCCGCCCTGGCCACCGCCTTCATCACGGCCAGCCCCAGCAGCTTGACGGTGCAGTAACCCTTCATGCTCGTCCACCCCTCCCTGTCGTTGGCACACGCCAGCAGGCTCCCGCCGTGCCCCTCCACCCACTCCGCCCTGACCAGATCGCTCCCGCTGCTGTTGACAAAGCACAACCTCCCCTTCTCCCTATCCATCAGCGGCAGCACCCCGAGCGCCATCGCCGCCGTGGCCAGCACATTGACCATGACCCCCGTCTCCCACCCCCCGATGGCCTCGTACCGCGGCGGCCCGACCCCCGCGCACAGCACCGCGGCATCCAAACCCCCCTCCCCACCCACCTCCTTCCCCAGGTCCCGCACGAAACCCATCACGGACGCAAAGTCCCCCATCTCGACCGTCAGCACCACCACCGACGCCGGATCCCGCCCGGGAGGGCACCGCGCGAGGATGCGCGCCTTGGCGTCCTCGCCCTTGGCCGCGCTGCGCACACCGAGCAGCAGGCGCGCGCAGCCCAGCGCGGCGAACTGGACGGCGGCCTCGTGGCCGAGCCCCGTGTTGGCGCCCGTGACGAGCACGGTGCGCCCCGCGAGCGGGACGCCCGGGTCTAGCGGCGGGTGCGTCGCGCCCCACCGGAGCTTGCCCAGCATGGACAGGCCGTCCGGGCGCGCGGGCCGGCCGGGGAGAGGGGCGGCCGAGGCGATGATGGTGTCCGTCTGGGTAGGGACGGGGGTGGTCGGCGTCATGGTGGGCGGGCGGGTGGTTTGTGGTTTGTGATGTGGTTTGTGTGGTGGGTCAGTTGGTAGTGATGGGGACCCTAACCCTGACTCTCGAGAACGATTGGAAGAAAGGTTTTTGTGGCACTGGGGTTTGGAAATCGACCGGTTGGATATGCCTGTTGTGGGTTGATTTGCCTCGGAGAGAATTTGCAAGCGCGTGCCCTTCTGTATGGAAGCAGCATGTTCGTGGTGATGCTGATGACCCTGATATGTGGTGCCGAGGGAACCTCCGGAGAGTTGAGTCGGCCCAAAGTCAGGAGAAACCACGGGAAAAAGTCTCCGTTCTTGGCGGACCCAATCCCGCCAACGACATCTCGCAAGGGGTCAAGGTGTTCAAAGTCACGGCATGAGGCACAAGGCGCTCTCAACAATGAGCGTCTCCAACTTCAATTGTTACTGCAACTCAAAATCGCGAGTATAGGAGACCAAAACAAGACAAATTCAATAAGTCACATTCGCAAATTCGGACATTCCACTTCCCCTCTCTCCCCTCAACGCTCATCAGGGTTATCCATCAGCTCCTCCGCACTAAGCAGGTGAATCCCCTCGGTGATACGCATCAAATCCCTGATTTCCTCGAACCCGACGCCGTGGCCGCGGCGCTTGGCCATGATGCGCGCCGGCGACGCGTCGCTGCGCCGCTCGAGGTACATGTCGCACTCGTCGATTAGCAGCACGGCGCCCCACCGTGCCGCTTGCTGGAAGGTCCGCGTCAAGTCGTCGTCGGAGGTCTAAGATATCGTCAACTTTGTCACGGCAGAAACGAAGCGGATCGCGGAAGAGGTGCTCGACTGCACCCATGACGAATTGTCCTTCATCTCATCATACCTCATAAAAGCATCAGACGGAGTATTCCTGTGGGTGAAGTTAGTCATGGGCCAGCTTGACGAAAGAGCAACCGAAGGTTTCTGCAGCGTAGCGGAGCTAGAGAAGCTGTTGCTCTCCATTCCTAAAGATCTGAAACAACTCTACAGACTTATTCTCCAGAAAATCGCCAAGCGCTCGCGCAGCGACATTTCAGAATGCCAGACTGTCTTTAGATGGATAGCCTAATCACCAGCACCGCTTCAAATTTATCAGATGCTCGAAGTCGTCGCCGCCATGGCATGCTCCGCTGCTGGACCCACGGGAATAGCCAGAGCCGATCTTCATAGGTACCGTGTTGGGAACACAGGAGTGATGAGGAGGAGACTGATTAGTCTCTGCGGCAACCTGGTCGAAGTCAAAGGCACCACCGTTCAGTTCATCCATACCACCATACGGGAATTTCTGCTTGGGGAAGCAGACTTTGGACTCGAAGAATCGGCTAGTGATGGTCCTTTGATATCCCTCAAACGAGAAGATAGCCTGGCGGAGCTAGCCAGACTGGCTCTTAACTATGTCAATGGCTTCCAGCGCGCATTACAGCAGGATCCGTGGCTGAGCCGGATGGATGAAAGTGGCCCTGCCAACTTGAACGCGACGGGCCCCGGTCTAGTGGCAGATATGACAATCTACACTAAACTGATCGACGAGTTCACAATGCTTCGTTTTCTGTACGGATTAGGACCCGAATTTCGGCGGAGCCTGGACCAAGAGCTCTGTAAGAAGTTAACAGCAGAGCAGCAGAACCTGTTGATAACCATGTCATCGGGCTGGAAAAGGTTGAAACTAGCGGTACTTGAAGCGATGGCGCAGACCGACACCAACTTATTAGGGGGCCTGATATTGGAAATAAATCAGGTTAACGACATGTATCGTATACCCCGAAATGACTGTAGATTCGACCTCAGTCTTCTAGGGGCCGCGCCTGGAATGGAACGTCTCGGTTTATTTCACATGACCGCTCTGCTGGTTACACCAACTCCGCATAAGACAATCGTTTCGAATATGCTGTTCCGGCGGGGTGCAAATGTGGATCTTTCCGATGCCTTGGGCAGCACTGCGCTACATATGACCGTCAGGATTAGCGCTCTAGCAAGTGCGCGTTTTAAGGACGCCGTGGAGGATCTCCTAGCGTTGCGAGTCGTTAAAAGCCTGATACGTCCCGACCTTCGCATCTGTGAGCATATGTTCGATAGGCTGTCTAGCGACCTAAACAGACGCGGAGACCGCGCACGATCTTTCCGATCGGTTGCCGAAACTATCTTAAGATTAGCCATGATTTTGTCTGTGGCTATGATGGAAGGATATGAGCTATTCGAAGGAGAAATCTGCGGGGCCGGAAGTAAGATAACTCGACGCTAGTTGCGATTAGTAACTTCTCGATTTCGACCGCTAGTGAAAGAAACGTCGATATCGCCAAGAGTTGTCTGGTCTATATTGTGGGCTCTCGCCAGTGCCCAAAATCGGCTTGTGAGGCTTATATCCTTTTGTGTCGCGAGTAGAGCCCGTTACTCGAGTTTGAAGTCGCTTAGACCAGGAGATATAAGCCTAAGAGGAATAGAGGAGCCTCTAGTAGATTATCTAGTATATCCTTTACCCGAGACCCTTATTATAGTACCTCTCTTGCTCCAAGATGCTTCCGCTTTGATTGAGGTGCTGGCCGGCCTTAGCGTAAGTCTAACATTACTTAATGAGGCACGACTATCTCCGCTTAGTATCGCATTTGGTTCTGGTCTTGCAGATATCCTGACACTGTTCCTTGATACCGTCAGTTGTGATGCCGAACTCAAGCTAGCCTCTACCAAAGGTAAACACGAGGCTGTAGACGTGCTGCGCTAGCTAGCGACACTTATTACCTGGCTCCTTTACGATGACGTTGTAACGCCAGTAGGCCGGGGTAGTGTCCTTAACTGGGTTCACACGAACTCCCTGCTTGATAACTTTCCTTTCAGGCTAAAGTCGATAAATTTTCTTAACTTCTACAGAGATGCAACCAGCTGCTTTACGATGCATGTTGCTGCTTTAAGGGGTGATTCTGGGGCTATTGGAACGATGATTTCATGCAAACTCCCGATGGACAGTATCGATAAAGATCATCAAACAGCAAAGGACCTGGCACTGCAATGCGGTCATCGGAGAGTCCTGGCGGTAATGGAACTAATGGCTAAGGAACTCCTGCAATAAGACGCTGAGCTACGATCGGCCAAGTTACCCTCGGTGCCAAGTGTGAATAATCAATTCCAATGGTCATGGAGTGAGCTAAAATACGAACCTCAGCTCGAACCCACGGTGAGAAGCCGAACGTTGGGAAGCAATCTTAGATGAGTCTGCTAGTGGAAATGAAAATAATCTAGTGGCTTGGGGTGGTGCCTTGGTTTGGTGTTGTTGGTTCCCAAACGGGGTTGTTCAGGAGGGCAGGTTCGGAAAATGGGCGCCCCTGGTCCCGGCTTTCTTTCTTTTACATAGGGTCATTTTTGCAATTAGCTTTGTTTTCGTGCCGGCTCACGCGACTCTTGAATAGGTCACGTGGTCGCGCTCCGTTTTTTTGTTTGCACTCAGTCAATCACTCTTGCTTTCTCAAAATCACAGTGCCCGCACGTGATTCCGCACGTGGCCCTCCCTCCGATCGAAGCTCTCTGGTGCGAAAGGGGGCCATAATGTTAGGTGAGTAAGAAAGTCAAGTAAGTTTAGAAAGTCCAGGTATTTCAGGAAGTTCAGCAAGTCCAGTAAGTGTCAGGGAGGTTCAACTTGTTCCGGGGGTATTGTGTGTTTTATGGCGCTCACCACGCACTTATTCAACGCAGTACATACCTTCCTGTTGTTGAAGTCTAAGGCTTGTCAAATATAGTACACACGGCCGATTTAGCCGTAGTGTAAGAAGAAAGCCAAGTCGCCGGGGCTAATGAAGGTGTCGCCTCCCGGATCGCCGGCGATGATGAAGTGGCCGCCACCGTCAATACCGGCTCGCCGTGCACGTAGCGCGGGTCGGCCTGCATGTAGACCTGGAACAGCTCGATGTTGTTGTTTTTATTCAGAATCAGACTAGTGGTGTTGTAGAAGGACATTCATTTCTTAGCTTCAGGTACATGAAGACGGGGGTCTTGACACGTAGACGCGTTTGCGCGGCCCGTAGCGACGGGCAGTAGAATGACACCCGCATCGCTTCCTCGGCAGCAGTAGCGTCCACCCCGGCCGGATCGTACTGCTAGAAGAGCACGCCCTCATTGCGACTGGTTCCGATCAGTGTCGGGAGGCGTGCAAGCTGTCCTGCCTCCGCCCGCGCGGTGTAGTTAGAAAAGACGGTCCGCTCGTCGATCACGGGAGAAAAGGAGACCGCCGGCACCCGGCCGGCGTCCGGGTGTCGGTAGATCACGTCCTCGAGCTGTGCCACAACAGCCCGATCGTCGAATTGTCGCCGCCAAAAGCGTGGATGTTAGTGCCCACCCACTCGAGGGCTAAGCGATGGTCGAGCAGGCCGACGTTCTGCTCCACGTCTAGTAGGCCGGCGGCGTTGGGGAAGCCGAAGATTTTCTCCCGGTGGTTGAAGGTGACGATGATGGCGCTTTGGCTGCGCTGGACCCACCGTGCTGGGATCTGGTAGGGGACGTTGGTGCCACCGCTCTGGAAGGCGCCGTCGTGGAAGAAGACAAGGACGGGAAGTTTCCTGAAAATCTCCCCCTAACCGTTCGATCCTCCGGCCTATACCTTCACCTACTGTTAGCGTGGGGAGTTTGGCACCGAGGTTAGCACTTACCGGCTAGCTAAATGCTGCTGTAAGGGTAAGCAGCTTCTGGGTGGCATTACCTAGGGAAAAGACTCTAAGAACATACAGCTTCTACATTCGCATTAGCTACCACTTCAATAGTGACGACAATGGAAAACCCAATCTCGCCGATCGGATGTGGTCTGTCTTGCTATAGCTGAACTATCAGGTTGTATATACCCCCTTGAACAAAGTCCGCGCACTCTTGGAAAAGGTTACCGTTGTCCAGGATCAAATGTTGGCAAAGAGGGCTCTGGCGGTGAATAGATAGAGATGTGGAGGCGAAAGATGTATTCCGTACACACAAATACCTAAAACACCTATCGGTTTATTGAATCTCATAAGTTAGTTGTCGATCACGATTACAGAGAACTCAGAACCCGGCATCGCCGTAATCGTGCGCAGCTCGAGCTTCTCGTCCACCGCGTGAAGCAGACGCTGCCAGTCATCGCGCGAGCGCTCGCATCCTCCCAGCAAGGAATACATTATCAAGTCATGCACCCTATGTTGCGCCTCTTGGTGAAGGGGAACCTCCTCCGGCCGGCTCGGCACTACCCTCTCGACCAGAAAAAGCTTAGCCCCGTGCTTTAGACCGTGTAGCAGCTGCGTAAGAATACGCACGCAGTCCTCGTCGGGCCAGTCGTGCAGCACTCTGCTGAGAAAATACGCCTTCGGGACAGATTCGGCCTCCAGCTGCGGCGCGAAGAAGTCGTGCCGCTGGAACTGCACCCTCCCGCCCTGATCCAGCCCGGCCGCCTTGATAAGCTCGTTGGCCGAACCCTCGTTCTTGGCCAGGTCCTGCACGACAAAGCTCAGCTGTGGGAACTCCCGGGCGATAGGGACGCTGATGTGGCCGTTGCTACTACCGACATTAATAACTACAACCTCTCTGAGGCTTACCCAGTTAAAGGTAATTATAATATGTTTAGTGTTAGCCCCGTATATGCTCTGCATCTGGGTGCTTATGGCGTTGGCGAAAAGGCTTATACCGCGACCTTCGGGTCTATTTTCCTGGATGATTGTCCAGAAGTCGCGCCCCGTGGTATCAGACTCGCTAATAGGCGGACGCGGCCAGTTACGCAGCCCCCACGGCAGCTGCCAGGCCGCGGCCTGCATCTGGGTGACGTCGCTGAGTTACAGCTAGAGGTAGGGCGATAGGGCCGGTAGGAGGGCCGACATGGGGGTGTGCGCGACAAAGTCGGGCTTATTAAGCGGTTCCTGGAAGAGGTGCATCGTGTAGGTGAAGCGCAGCACGCGCTGCAGGGGGATCGGGTGCGCGCTGACCTTAGATGCTAACTCGTCGATGCTGATGGCGCCGTCGGCGGGCATGGTATCGGTGATGCGCAGCTCGTGGATGGTGCGCAGGATGTTGACGCGTATGCGCTCCGTGTTGGCGATGATGCGCACGGCATCGGCAGGGCCGAGCGCGAGCGTGTACATGGTCTGCGCGGCTTCGATGAGATTGGTGCGCGCGTCCATGGCCACGGGGTTGAAGTGGACATCGTGGTAGTGGCAAAGCTCGGGTGCGGGAGGTTCTGCTTGCAGAGCTCCTCTTGGAGGGTCGTGGCGCCCTTGAGGATCTCGTTGGCTAGATCGACGAGGGATGGCGTTGAGGATCCCATGGTGACGAGATATTGGAGATCCCAATCATGTGTCTATAGGTAGTGGTGATGGAGGAAATCGCTGAGGCATTAACGAGATCCGGAACCTCTCATTCTGGTGGTCCGGACAGCGGGGTTAACGCCGGCCGCTAAAAACCTGATGGTGTGCTGTTAACCGCTTCGAAGAAATACCGTAGATCTCAGCGCTCGGAAAATCTTATCATAACACTTACCGACAAGGACTAACTAGTCGCCATACCTTGGCTCGTGAACCCCGAGTCTAGCATGATAGCACACTGTCCCGAGCCAATCGCAGCTGTGGTGAATGTAGGCAGCCAGAGCTAGTGTGTGTGGTGTGTTTTGGGTAACGAAGTCACTCAGGTGCCAACACCATTTACCTGTAAATGACAGTTTAATGAGGCCGTTACCTGGCAACCGGACCCTCTGTACGTATAAATTACTGGCTCTTACAGCTACTCTTATTTGTATAGTTAGGGTTTTCTACTACCTTGAAATGCACTTCCGGACCTCTTTGAACACGACAGAAAGATAAGACGGAAGATTGTTAGGGGACACGTTGCCCATTCCAATAGCCCTTGAAAAAATAAAGCAAGATGGACAATGCTGTTGACTCTGTTGACGCTGGCGCTAGCGCGCGCGTTGCCTCTGTGGGGCCAGCGAGAACAGTGACGAGGGCTAGGGTGAAGAATTGTATTTTAATGGCTAAGGTTGGAAGAGGGAAAGTAGAGTTTGAAGCTGGAGTGGATTAGGTGATGGTGTGGTGTTTTCAGCTACAGCTCACCCCAGCTCAGGACTACAAACGGAAAAGGAAATTTCGCGTGCCCAGATTCGTCTCAGATTACCAGCTTGTTAGAGCTTCCAATAGGATTGAACGTGTGAGCACGACATTCATGTCTGGATCTGGGAACTGATGCTTTTCTTCACCATGAAAGTCTAAGGCGAGGCATCAGCGGTGCGAGTAAGGGTCTTGCAGTGCCCTAAATTTCGTTGTCCTCATATAGAATGCATTGGCTGGTTTTTATAGGACTGAAGGTCCCCCCGAAAGACGGCGCTCCTCATGGAGTGCTCTTAAGCCACCCTTGGCCGCAGGGTCTCCAGCCCTTCACAGCTGTTTCGCGCTAGCACATTACAGTATAATCTGTGCGTCTACGCGCGAAGGCTCAAATCTGGGCCGCCAAGTTGAGCTAACGGAGCAGAGAGTTTGTGTTCGTGTATCACGCAATCGAGCTTAGCTGTGAGCCCAAGCACGGAGATTACCTCATTCTCCTCCAGAAAGCGCTCAGCGAGAAGATCCAAGGACTCTAGTAAAGAATAGAGGCATTGGGAATAAAATTTAAGGCCTAAGTCGGGTCTGTGGAGATATATTCTAGTAGCGGTCGTCGGAGCTGGGGTTTGCGAAGAGGGACTCAACGCACAAGTGTACGGCCTTTTTTGGCCAGAGGTTGCGGTGGTAAGCGGCTGGCACAAGACTATTTGCTGAGGGACTTGCTACATCGGCCATGGTAAATGGCTGGCCTGAGCCATTTGATTGGTGTGTCCCACCTCCCAGCACTCATCTGGCCCTGAATTTGGGCCAACGTGGGCTGCACTGCCATTCCTTTGCCGCTACCAAAAGCCTATACCCGCGTCCCGCTAGCGGAACATAAATAGAGCGGTAAGCTGACAAACGACAACCGACTATTCGCTTGAAACGCAAACAGCACGTTACAAAGCCCCCGCCCTATATCATCAATTTCAGCCATGGCCTTACGATCCCGCGATATGGAGAGGGCCAGTGATATTCTTAGGTTATTCGAAGAAGATAGGGGTCGTCTAGATGGCGAACGAGAACGGTTCGAAAGCCCGCCATATCCGTCGCCATCCATATCCGGAACCACGACGCGTGGGCCTAGCCTCACACCATTACCTCCAGATAAGCAGGAGAAGATGAACTACGCGACGCGGATGATGTAACTAACGGAGAGAGCCTCTCTTGCTCGATCCTTTAACCAATTCCGCTACAAGGTCCTCTTGGAGCAGCGTGGGGCATGGCGAGCGAGGGGATTCAGAAACCCGGATACTCTACTGCCGGATTATTTCCTGGGTGAGGCTAGGGAGAATGTTAGGGCGCGCTGGATCGAGCAGGGGATTTGGTCGAACAGCTGGAAAATAGAGGCGGCCGACAACCCGCTGGTTGCTGAGTCTATATCCCAGGGCAATGAGACGGGCGGGAAGGGCCGGGGGGCAGCAGAATCGGCAGCGGCACACAAGAAGAAACCACCCGCCAAGAACGTACGGGCAAAAGAACTCGCCGCCTAGGGCGGAGGAGCACAACGGCGAAGCCTAAGATTGGTTACTAGGGAAGCAAGTGAGGGGACACGAGGCAAGACTGGCTAGGTTCGTTCGACCATTACGAGAAGCGTGTTTGCAGCAATTGAAGCGACGAGGGCAGGGAGAGGCAGACAGAAATAATGAGAATTTCGCCCGGGAAAAGGGACAATGTTGTCATGATGCAGTTGGATGCTTAGTTGCCCACCAAAAGTGCTGCATCATTGGCTCTTGGCAACCAGATCATGATATCCTGAGAGGCGGCGAAAGTGCCGAGCATGCCTTGTGTAACGGCGGCTTACCAAGCGCCAACGCAAGCGAGTGCGAGGGCGCTAACCGTTTCTGGACATCCGATCCCCTGCTGCCATGATATTTTGTCCCCGCCTCCGCCCCTTTGTGCAAGCTGCACCAACTCTTCCAAATCTCAACTGCAAAATATTCAACGGCTGTCACATCCCCGCAACCTTCACAGGCAACAGAAAAGATGGCGCCAAACTTGGGCGGTGCCGGGAGGGGGAGCCTCTGGAAGAGGGCGGCGCTCGGATTGCCGTTCGTCGGCCTCTTCTTTTTCGCCAAATCGCTGATGAGCCTGCAGCCGCTCATGCCCATCATCACCGAGGTCCTGACGACCGGAAAGCTGCCGTGGGGAGACGCGCCGCTCCCCATGACATTTTATCGCGTCAACTGGCTGGACCAGCTGTACGACACCCCGCCTCCCCTCAGCGTCCCTGACTGACCGGACTAGCATCACGCCCTTTGTCGTCTTCTTTGCTCCCGTGGTCGAGGGCTACCCCAGCGTGACGCCCCAGGCCCTCGCGCTCCTCGTCGACTTTGGCGTCGTCATCGCCGTCTGGAGCATCGAGTCTGTCCGCCGCGGCAGCGGGGTCGTCGTTCGATAGTTTGTCTCCCCTCCTTCTCCGTTCTCGAACTGGCCACTTACACCCCCAGTCCCCTCCTCTTCACCCTCCTTAGCCAGGTCTTCGGCATCGGCGTCATCAGTCCCCTCTACTACCTGTGCCACTACACCACCAGCCGGCTCGGAGACCGTCCCGGGACCGCCCGGAGCACCGCCTACCTCAAGACCCTCCTCCCTGCCCTGGCGCTGGCGTACTACGTGCCCATGTTCCTGTCCGTGCTCGCGCCGTCGTTTGACGTCCGGATCGCCGCCCAGTACGCATGGCAGCCCTCGCCGCTGTGGTTCTCGCTGCTGGGCGGGCAGGTGCTGGCCCGGTGTGTGCGGGACGCCCCGGAGACCGACGTCGCCGGCGGCCTGTCCGTCACCCGGGGCACCGTCGGGGCGGCGGCCGCGCTGTCGGCCCTGACGTGGTGGTACGCCTGGGCTAAGGCCGGGTTCGCGGCCCACGGGCTATGGGGCATCGTGAGGGAGCCGATCCAGCCCGGCCGGTACGCGGCCGGCGGGGAGGACGGGCTGGTGGTCTTCGTGGGCGACTTTTTGCGGATGGACTCGGCGTTCTTGTTTGCGAACTCGCTGCTGTGGCTGGGGTATCTATTTTGGGATGTCAAGCATGCGGGGATGCTGGGAACCGGGTGGGGGTGGATCCTTGGGATGGGGATGCTGTCGGTGGTGGTGCTGGGGCCGGGGGCGACGCTGGGGCTGGGGTGGCTGTGGAGGGAGGAGGTGTTGGTGGCGGCCTCAGCGGAGAAGGAGGGAAAGGGGCAGAGAAAGGTGGAGTGACGCACTCAACATGGGAGGGATGAAAAATCGGATGCGGAGGTGCCGCTTTAGACGGCGACTCTATTTTCCCCTACCCTTTTCACCCCTACTACCTCAGCCATTCTATACAGACGATCCCAAACATGCAAAACAAAAAAAAAGTAAAACAAAAGAACATGACGCCCCTTACACAATCTCTACAGCCTTCGGCTTGTCGGCGAACCAATCAATGTCCACCTCCGACGGTCCCTTATCCTCCAAGAACTCGACAAAAACGATTCCCATCCTCTTGCCGTAATATAAATATACACCTATCCGCGAGTACGTCTCGCGCGCGGGCGAGCTCCACCGCAACACCAAGCCCTAGGACGACAGGTTATCCCCCCCGGTGCGCCGCGAGATCTCCACCATCAGGCACCCGGCCTTCTCCTCATCCTCGTCAACCGACTCCCCGGCAACGTCGCACTGCAGCTCGGCGGTGGCGAAGCACGCCACGGGCCCCTGGACGCCGATGACCGTCACCTCATCGCGGAACGCGCCCGGCGCCCGCAGCGGGACCCGCCGCCGCGCACAACACCAGCCGGCCCGAGTCCGGGTGGACCATCCCGAACGGCGCCGTGGCCACCGCCGGCTCGGCGTCGACCCGCAGGATCTCGGCCGCGCACTCGGCCGGGCGCAGCGCGGGCGTGAACTGCACCGGACCGTCGACCGACAGCCACGACCACGAGGGGCCGCGGTAGGTCGGCGAGCGCTGGCCCGGCGGCAGCGACGACGTCCAGGAGGCCCGCGTCGTCGCCGGGCAGATCCACCGCGTCTGCCGCGAGCCAAACTCGACGATCCGCGTCAACAGCAGCCGCTCCTGCAGGGTCCAGCCCCGCTCGTCGATGGCCTCCACGGGCTCGAACCCGTCGCCGAGCTGGGCGAGGGTGACGGATCCGAGCCCCCCTTCGATGCAGCGGTACGAGATCGCGAAGCGCTCCCCTAGGAACCCGTCGGCCGACGAGGACGACCGGGCGGCTACGATGGTGACGGTGGCGCCGCCGTAGATGGAGGGCATCTTGTCGATCTCGACGGGCCTGTCGTTGGCGTCGTCCTGGATGATGCAGAGCGCGTCGATCCAGAGGTACCGGAGCCCCAGCCCCAGGCAGACCCTCGCGGCGTCTTGAATGGTCGCTGGCTGCTCCTCAAACGGGATGCCAGTCTGATACGAGGCAGCGTTGCAGGCGGTGCGCTTCTTCTCTTGTTCCCCTCCCCAGCAGTAGCTGAGGGCCGCGTTCCTCGGTTAGGCGGAGTCGCAAGCTGATGGCGTCGGATGTGCCTGTGACCTCGATAACCCGCGCGGGCATCGTGCCCGGTGTGGCCTTGCAGTCGTGGTGCTCCTGACAGTCCCACAGCCAGGACGAGATCTTCTCTAGGCTTGCACTCGAGCCCGGGTACCGCCCGATGGGTCTGTTCAAGATGGAGCCTGCCGCCGGATCGTCCGGGTGTGCAAATACCTGAAATCCATGCCGTGTCCGGTAGACGAGCTTTTGCGTGACCGGATCCCACAGGCCAAAGAACTGGAAGAACTTAATGTCGAGCGGATTTCCCGAGCCCTGGTAGGTTGACGCCCAGAGGCGGCACTGGCTCAGCGAGCCTCCGAGACTTGGACCTTTTAAAACGATGGGCGGCCTCCGGCAGACGGCTGGGGAAGGAGCTGTGCAACCTAGCCGGGGCAGACTTCGCCGTTTCTGGGCGGGTTGCATTGATGAACGTCGAAGCTGGCGACGACATGCCTTTTTTTTTTCTTTCTCCGAGACGGGACCCTCTCAAAACGCGACAGGGCTCCATCTCGTTGACAAAAGTCAATCCTCGCTGGATCGCTGCATCAAACGCATGCCACCAGATATAGCCACTGCATTGCCCAAATCAGCATCAACGCTCGCCGCAGCTCCAGCAATTCGGTAAACCGTGCTTCCAGGGCGAAAGCTCGCACCGCTTGCTCGAGCGCTTGCCGATTGAAATTCCATTCGTCGCCCATCACCATCATCGGCTGGCCTCACCCCAAATGGGTCCGTGCTGCACAACGAACGAAAGAGGATTAATCGACTCAGGCCGAGCCACAAGCCGGTTTGCGAGCAAGTCCAGGTCTCCCCTCGTAGCGACGGCAGTTGAGAGAGCTTGAGGGGAGCTTCTCTGTCCACATCAGGGAGCGCAGACCCAATTCGGAACACAGGAATCGGGCACACCATCGAGAGAGTAAGGGTAGGACGCGCGAATCGAGACGGGATTATGAGATAGTGGTTGAAAAATTGGGAGGTGCGGTCGGGGTAGGACTGTTGAGGGACGGTAGGGCACCAGGCTGGAATGACTCACTCCTGGCGTGTGGCAGAGTTCAACACCCAAGAATGCGAGACAAGCTAGAAATTTTTTATGCGAGTTCGGGCTGACGTTAGCTAGACGCATTTCCTAACGACCTTGGGAACCGACGTCCTACCTTCCGCCGGCGTCTTTGACAAACACACAAGTCACCATTCACCGACGAATCTGGACATCTGAGAGGACAGGAACTTGATTACGGAACTGCGTAGCACTGAAGACTCAAACTTGAAGTTGCTAAAAGCCATCACTCGGTCGACTCTCAAAGCAAATTCGAGACAAACGGCGGACATTCAACCAACCCAATCTGTCAGACGCGAACGTGATAGGAACAAGACAGGCAGAGAGCACATATCATGTGCGTTAGGAGACGTGGAGCATTCCTTCCTCCCAGTCCCCGCTCACTTCATCTGGAACGGCTGCGGCGCCACCGGCACCAGCGTCGCGACGCTTACGTGGGGCCAGGTCAGCATCAAGCCGGGCGGGCCAAAGTTCAAGTTGATCGTCTGGGAGTACTGGAGCTGGATGCCGGGGACCTTGATGGTCGTCTGCTCCTTGACGCCGGCGGCCGGCGCGGTGATGGCGAACCGGGGCGTCGGCGCCGTCGAGGGCTGCCGCTTTGTGCCGGTCGTGTCGCCGGGCACCGAGACCTCGGGCATCGTAGCCCACAAGCCCGTCGCGGTCTCAAAGGGCTGGAGGGGCGGGACGACAACGTCGTACAGCACTGTCTCGACCCACCACGTGTTGCTCATGCTCTCGGCGTGCGCGTTGGGCTTGTCGGCGGCGCCCGGCGGGTGGCTGGTCGACTGGTCAGTGACCAGGTTCTGCGGGCCGTGGAGGAAGGAGATGTTGGCCACGCCGCCGCCATTAAAATCGGGGGCCTCGGGGGCCGGGGGCTTCCCGTGGATGTGGCCGGTGTGGAGCTTGAAGACGAATGTCTCCTTGATGTCCTGATTCTCGATGGCTTTCTTGAGGACGCGGTGCGGGTCCTTGATGATTTCCGTGGTGATCGTGCCCGTGCCTTTGGCGTTGAACTTGTCGAGATTCTTCGGCACCCGCAGAATGTTTTCCTGTTCTGCGTTCATTGAATGAAAGGTGTCTTTGATCTTTTTGTTAAAATTCCCTATCTGAAAGGGTGTCGTGTCGAGCTCGCTGAAGCGGGGCCCGCCTGTGAAGGGAGTGGGTGGGACCGGCCCCTGGGCGTTGATGGTGGTGCCATGAGGGATGGACGCCATGCGCACAACGCTAGGCTTCCCACCATTGGCGGCGGACCCTGGAACGTGGAGAAACATGCCGGGCTCGAAGTGGATGCCGCTCTTGTTGGTCGCGGGCTTGTCCCCCTTTCCGGTCAAGGGATTCGTGACGTCTTGCACTGTCTGGAGGTACGGCAAGCCACCGAGGTTGATGTCGGGCTGGTCGTGGAATCCGCGGTTGGGAATTTCCCCAAGGGTGGGCCCGAAGGTCCATTGCTCTGTCGTGAGCTGGATAAACAGCTTGTTGTCGTTCGGCCCGACCTTAGGTTCATTCGTGAGCGTTTTGAATTGAGTTGGGACAAAGATCATATTGAAGCCATTCCCGGCATAGGCACCGTGGAAGCGAGACAGCGGGAGAGGAAGGAGAGGCTCCTTAGTCTCGAGGCCTAGCTGCTCGCCCAGCTGGTTCAGGTCTGGGAGTCGCTTCGGTTCGACTGATGGTGCCGGTCCTGCGGAAAGCGCTGGGATTGCCACGGCCTCAAGCGTCAAAGGCTTCTGGGCTGCCACAGGCGCTTGTGCCGCTAAGGATACTACCTGCTCGGTTTGCAAGAGACGCCTGGCAGCGGGCTCTTCGTCGGTGTTCCTTGGCTGGCTGGAGGTGCCCAAGCCCCGCCATTGAAACCCCCGGAGGTCAAAAATGGGAGCAGGCTTGGTGATATTTCGAGGGGCGATCACTTGCCCGTCGGGGGTGATTTCGCTGGCCATAATATCAGGCTCGGAAAGTGCTTAGTTTTCAAGGCGGAAGAAGAGGGGGGATCAAGGATGCAGTGATGATGTGACTTCTCCAAAGCACAGCACGGTCGCAGGGCTTATATAGACAGCCCGGGGTGCCGTATGTCTGGACCTCGAATGTGATGGAAACGGAAGCACTGCGCACCATGTCTAGAGAGGGAATGTGCATGAAGGAGAATGGTGAGTCTCTCGCGTGCCGTGACCGCAGCTCCTGCCACCTCTCGGAGACATGAAAACCCAAACTGGCTTGCCAAAAAAGCCCCAACCGGTCAACATAAACCAAGCTGTTCACGCTATTGGCGGGGATAGAGAAGGGGAAGTGCCAAGAGTGGTTTCGCTTCGCAGCAGGCTGACAATCCGTGGCAGGAGTCTTTTTTCGAGTGCGCGCGCGTGGGCACGCATAGGTCGATACTCTGTCTAGACTCTAATAATTCCAAGCCACACGTAGCATTTGGAACATATGACTGGGCAGTAAACGAGAGTTGAGTCAGGCTGAAAGCCATATCGATTTAACAAAAAGAACCGAAGGCGGCGCCCCGAGGGGTTGTTGTGACTGAGGTTGTTTTCCAAGCTAAAGATTGGCGGCATCCTCCGCTTCTTGGTGTGCTAATGCCAGCCTAGACCCTTTCCAGATGTAAGCCACCGGGCGGCTGAACTGTGATGTCCGAGCCATTGAACGACGGCTGGGTTGCACAGAGAAGTCTCATCTGATTAAAAAGGATGCAGAAAGCGACGCTTTGAGAATGGTGCGGCAAGTGAGGGTGGAGCCTTCCACACCTTCTCGCCTCTTCCGTCTCGACGATAGGTCGGTGTTGCGGCCGCCTACGGATCCGCACCCCTCCCCCCCTCATCTTTCGCAGCCCAGTAGGGCTGTGGCTTGCTGCAACACGGCTGCCTTTCTTAAAGCTGTGGTTGGTGAAAGGCCGAGACCCCTCATGCAAGCTCGACGGCAACATGCACATCACCGACATGGTCACTTTGCAGGGCCGTATAGTACTAGCTTGCGGCGTGTCCATACGGCGAACTATGATATTCTGTGCGACAGCAATATTTGTGATGGTTATTGGCCTATCGCTTGGCAGCTGCTTTGGCGTTGGCTTCGTGGTGGTTAAGTGCATGTCACGGCCCCGCAGTGCCGTCCTGCTCCCCGCGGGCCGCTTGTCCGCCAACGGCATATCTTTCGCGAGGTGGCGGCGTCGGCCGCTTGCGTGCATGCTCTGGCGCAGCCGTAAGGCGTCATTCGCGCGAAGGTGGGAGCCTGCTGCTGTCAAAATTGAGCGCGGGTAGGGCGGCTGTCAGACAGAGGCTCAGCGACTTTCCTCTTCATTAGCCGTCTGACCTTTAACGAAACCCTGACGGGCGGCGCCCTCGAGTGGGGGGATGGATAATTAGATGGGCTTCCGAGCGAGCCTGCTGAGGAAGAACTGGACGAGGTTGGGCGACGACGTAGCCATGCCAAATTCAGGCGCCAAGCCCAGATAGCTAACCTCAGGTGTCGGCCCGGCCGACCGTGACAATTCTGCCTGCAGCGTGCTGCGAAAGGAGCACTTAGGTTTGTGATCGTGCCCTGGGGGCTAGATGGGGCCGTGTGGGAAATGCCATTTGGCACGGAACGATGCGAGTGATTGAACAACACTAGCGGTGGCTCCCACGTCAAATTTCTGCCGCCACAGTAGATAAGGAATTGGCACCATCGTTTTTGAAATGGCCTGCGTCATCCACAAACCAATTCGGGAAGAAGATCAAAACGTGACCTTTTCCCACCCACGGATTTTAGAATAGATACCGAGCGCTTCCGTGACGCTACTGAACAGCAAGAAACCCGAAACTAAGCCCGAATCCGTTTTACTAACGCATGCGGCTAGCAGTTGGACCCCGGGATAGGCAGCGAGTTGCGACACGACATCGTAACAATTAATCTCCGCCATGTTGGACACCTGGACAGGGTTATCTGGATCCTTGGCAGCGATCATTGTGATGAAGTCGCTTGCCTGTGGCATCAATAATGGCTTCGACGACGTAGCCGGCCTCTTCGCCCGGGGCGGTGCGCGCCAAGCCGCGGCGCCACATTAAAATCAACGACTTCCTATGCTATAGTCACGTAACTCTTCAGCACCTTTGATCAGTCAAGACCAGCTCCCAGCTCAGCTTTCGGCTAATGTCTGCGCATTAAATAGCACAGCCCTGCGAGCAGGGGCAGATGTAACCAAAGAGCCCAAAAATGGTCCCCCGGTTAAGAAGGGGCCTGAAACTGGGACATTTGAATCTGCAATAGCCACCACCCAAAACTTTGTAGACAATGTGTCCCTCCATCCCATTAGAATAATTGTATCCATCACTAGTTAAGAGATAGCCAGGATAGCTTATCACAGATCTTACTAATGTCAGAAAGGGGTCAGGAGCTGAGAGAGAGGAGGTGTAGCTAACCAAGCTTAATAGAGCTTAGGGGAGCTGAATTGATGCATCAATTCAGCTGGCAATGGCCACATTTTGCTCCCCATGTTGCTACTCTCTAGTACTATAATGGAGGGTCTCTGGCAAAGATAGAGAGCCGAAGAACAAGCAATACAATCACGCAGTTGCAACCCCATCAATTCCACCCACATCCAGTGTGCAGTGTTTTTTTTTCTTTTCATATTAACAGTTGGTAATAGGGAAGCAGGTAAGCAACGTGGGAAATTTGCGGCCTCAATGTTCACAAAGAACTGCAGCAGGGCGGCGGCAGAGGCACAGGGTTCTTTTTTGAGAAGATTTCGGTGCGGTGCCTCCTAGAGAGCACGCAGTTGCAACCCCTTTAATTCCACAGAATCCAGAGTGCAGTGCTTCCAACAACAGGCCTGTTCACAAGCCTGTAATCACTGCGAGAACCACTGTAATTGAGAGTGTTGTGGAGGTGATTGTGCATTTTCTACCACCTATATACCCTACCGGCTGTAGTCAGAAGCCAGCACGCCAGACGAAGTTCATTCAGTGAGCAGCGAATTCCGCAAAACTATTTACTATGGGAAATTTTAAAAATCGGCTCGCAGCTATACAAACGCTCCGCTCCGTCGCGCAAAAACCCAAAAACTCAAGTCTTCTACTTTTCGCTAACGTGCGTGATAAGCAAGTATCGCACTATCTACAACGCGTAACACCTTTGCACTCAACACCACTTTTCTCCACCACCCACAATGCCAACTTCTTCGAACGAAGCTGATACTCTTTTGGCCCTCTAAGCCCTCGAACGCGATAAAGATTTAAGTATACGACGCGCAGCAGAGATCTATGAAGTTTGCGATAGAACCCTGGGGCGCCGCCGACGCGGTATGCCTGCACGACGCGATATTCCAGCCAACTCACGCACACTTACGGATTTGGAAGAGAAAACCATTATTTAATATATAATTGAGCTATTTGCGCGCGCATTTCACCCCCGGCTTTTGTATGTGGAAGATATGGCTAACTGATTGCTACGTAAATGTAATGCACTTCCTGTTAGTACACAATGGGCCTATAACTTCGTCAAACTCCAGCTAGAACTTTAAATGCGTTTTACGTGTAAATACGACTATTAGAGGGCTAAATGTGAAGATCAAAAGGTTATTTGTAAGTGGTTTGCCCTTATATATAATATTAAGGTTAAATACAGCATCCTTAATAACGATATCTATCATTTTAATAAGACTGGCTTTATAATAGGTATTGTCATTATTATTATTATTATTATGATTATTACCTTAGATGGCCATAACCGAGCTAAACAGGCCCAGCCTGATAATTAAGAGTGGGCTACAGTTATCTAAGGAGTGAATGCTCTAGGCTGGGCTATCCCATCATTTAGTATCTTAGCTGGGCAATATCATCTGACTAACTGGTATAAAGAGTGCAACCTCCCAGCTAACTGGCGTATTGTAATAACTGATAATGGCTGGACTACAAATGAAAAAGGCATGGACTAGATTTAGCACTTTGATTTCCACATAACATCTTATATAAAGGGTATATACTAGTTATTGATCCTTAATAGCTACGAAAGCTACTACTCTGAAGAATTTAATAACTATCATAAAGAGAATAATATTATTATACTCTCTATACATCTACACTCTTCATATATATTTTAGCCTTTAGATGTTAGTTACTTTAGGCCGTTGAAGAAGGTATATAGCCGCTGGATTAAGCAGTACATATGAATGAACATTACATACATCAGTAAGTTGGAGTTTCTTTATACATTTAAAGAGGTGTTTTTTACTTTAATTACAAAAAAAACATCTAAGGAGGGTTTACAGTAGCTAACCTTATACCTTATAATCTAGAGAGGGTAATATCTATGTTAGATGTGTATATTTAGACCTTAATACCCCTACCCTTAAGCCTAACTATAACATTACTCTAGGTCTCCTAAATGCTAAATAATCTTTAAGAGGCTACCATACAGTTAATATTTATTAAGACTTAAGTTTCTAAATATTAGGGCAGCTTTTTAACCTTAATATTAACTGCTGTGGATCAATTAGTTAAAGGTATAATAGCTGTGATGTATAAGGTAGCTCTTTTAAATATGGAGGTCTTAGTATTACGAAAGGCTAATAAGGAGCTTAGTAAGCAACAGAGAGCTACAAAAAACACGTATGCAGCTTAGAGGGTCACTTACGGTACAAGAGGTATATGACCTACTAGATCAGAAGGCTGTGGGTGTGCAGTTGGCTTAGGAAACATAACAAAATAGTAGTAGTGTAGGGGAGTCTTATACAAAGATTTAGTGCTGTGGCGTGTGCGGTAAGCCTAGCCATAATATACACATATGTAATAAGGCTGCAGAATCGTCTGATTTATCTGTTTCTGATTCAGTTATTGTTATTTCCTAGTGTTATGGTTATGTAATGGAGGATAGATATAATGGGTTGTGAAATGTGTGACACTTGCTTGTCTGCGACACTCGCTTATCACGCACGTTATAGGGTACCCAAGAAATTTAACAGTACCTTTCGTCTTTTCTCCCCACTGGCAGCTACGCAAGGGAGGAAGGGAGCGGCCCCGGGGGGGCATAAGGTGAAAAATGAAGGCCGGTGTAGTGGATTTCCTTTACGGGGCGACCCCGGCCCCTCAGCGGGTCACGTGATATTCTAGCTTAGTCAGATAACCGTGCACGAAAATTCAATCCAATCCAATCCAAGCCCTCAGGTATGGCAGTTCGGGCAGATGACCCTGACCACGCGGCACGACACGACCTGCTGCTGTGGGTCAGGTGTAGGCCAGGCGCCTCAATGTGTGTAGCGCGGCCGAATTGGGCACATTGGGCAGCATCCGAAGCTAGCCCGGCGATAGGGTTCCCAAATTCCTCGCCCGCGCCATCCATCCCGGGTCTATGGGTTTCAATCGCCACCCCTTGCAGACAAATCCGAAAATGACCGAAACATTCCGTCACCCGGCACTTGGTGATGGGCCTCGCATGATCTGACTCCTCCATCTCCTCCCGTCGGCCCTGAAATGCGGCGCGGTCCGCACGTCACTCCAGGCAGTGTCCCTGGACAGCGCACCCGTCTTTGAGGCGCTCTCGTACACATGGGGCACCGACCCCCCGGCGCGGTGTATTGCGTGTAACGGGCTCCCGTTCACCGTGCGGCCGAACATCTTCTCGGCGCTACGGCGGCTACGGTACCGCACCAAGCCGCACCTGTTATAGATAGACGCCATTTGCATTAACTAAGGCAATAATGCTGAAAAGAACATGCAGATCCCGCTAATGGGACCCATCTACCGCACCGCAAGCCAGGTGCTTATCTGGCTCGGCAATGCAGCTAGCAACAGCGCGCTGGCTATAGCGCTGGTGCGCAAACTCAGCAAAGTCCTGCCCGGCAACCTAGGAGAGGACGGCAGCAGGGCCCTCCTCTTCCGCAAGCTACCGCAGGGGTTGCCCGCGTGCCTGAAGGATTGGCTTGACGAGCTTTTTGACGACGACTTGGACCTTTACAAGTCGGCCAGTTCCGACTTGGATGAAGGTAACGGGAAGGGTCTGAGTGCGGGCGTTGCGGCGATTCCGGGCGCAGTAGGAAACGTGGTGGAAAACGTGGTGGCTGTGGCAGCAACTTCTTTCGTCAGTGTCTTCCCCCTAGACGATCCTAAGTCTGAACCACCTAGATCTGAATGCGGTGTCGGTTCCGGGTCGGATTCGGATTTATCTTCGGTATGGGGCACTAACCGGCTCGCTGACGTGTACTTGCCGCTGCACGGCCACCGTGTGTGGAGGGCGATGCAGGCGCTGATCAGTCACCTGTGGTTCTCGCGCATCTGGGTAATCTAAGAAGTAGCACTTGTGTAGCGAGCCGTTGTTATGTGCGGTCGTGACGAGCTTCCCTGGAAAGTCGTCAAAGCCGCTGCGCGTGCCCTGATGTTCGTTGGGTTCCCCGCCGAGGCGGGCGGGCGCGCCTGGATGAACGTCTTAAGCATCTCTGAGGCCACCGAGACGGCGCACAGGAAGCTATATAAGCGGCTAACCAATCTGCTGGCGGCCACTCTGCACACGGACGCGACGGATCCCAGGGACAAGATCTACGGCTTGCTTGACTTACTTGAGGAGGAGTCGTCTATTCCTGTTGATTACGGGATGCCTGTAGAAACGCTGTACAGGGATACGGCCCGATTACTCATCAACAAGGACTGTAAATTGCTGATCTTGTATTTGAACGGCGCGACAAGGAAGCTGGGAACCTTACCCTCGTGGGTTCTGGACTGGAGTGTCCTAAGAAACTTTGGGGCGACGATTGTGTCCCTAGAGGACGTGGATCCTTACGAGCTGAGAGGGAAGGACTACTTGGAGCTTAGCCTTTATTGGACTATGATAAAAGACATAAACAACCTGGACGAATTTGTGCTTCGCGCCCGGCGTATCGACACCCTTACACGAATTAGTGCCGCGGTGGAACAGGGATTGGACATAAACTTAAGACGGTCCACCGAAGCAGCACTGGAAGACTGGGTGAAGATTGTCACTGCAGAGGGGTTACTAATCAGGCCTTGTGAGCAGGGTGAGGCCGTCTTCGAGACGCTCTGGCGCACCGTGGTTGCGAACATGAACGGGTAAAAGGACAAGCCGCCTAAAGTATACGGTACATGCTTTGCAGACTGGCTCCGGCAGCTGGGGCTGGATACATCGATACTAAAGCCTGATGTCCGCGCAGACGGGGAAGAGGCGATAGTGAATTCCAGGGACTTAGAGGGGTTTGTGAGTGATGTGGTGTACATGTGCGCCGACCGCCGGGTTTGTGTATCAGCGACTGGGTGGCTATGTCTTGCTCCTGCGAGCACGGCGGAAGGTGGCCGCCTGGTCTTCTTTCACGGCGGCCTGACACCCTTTGTGGTGAGGGAGCAGGAGGGAGGAGAAGAGGGCTCAAGTTGCGGAATGCTTCTCGGGCCATGCTACGTCCACGGTTTCAGTCAGAAAGATGTGCGGGGAACTGCTACTGTGGACATCATTCTGCGGTAACATGCATGGAATAGCTCTGCTAGCCATGGCCTACACGTTGCATGACTGAGCAGTTTCAAACTCCAATCACCAGTCATATTAACAGACGAATGGGCTTGGGACCTATATCAAGAGCTTGAATAACATATTAAAGCACCGAGTACAACCACCATCTTGAGCCGCCCTCACTCAGTCACAACTCACCCACCCCACCCACCAACACCAAAACTTATTACCACAAGAGATACCCCCCAACCACACTACCCACCACAGCCCCAGCCTTCAAACACCAATTCTGACTCTCCACTGCGTCGGAAAACTCCAGTCCAGCACGATGATAATCGAAGATACAACACATATCAATTGCCACTGACAAGACCATGAGCGGCATTGTGCTGGCATCGAGAACGCGGGGGCTTGGTTTTCTTCCCATGCTGGCCGGGTAGAGCGAGGCGGCTTCATCTGCCAGGCTAATGAGGATTGTCAGGGCCATAGGGGCGTAGCTGACCGCTGTCATGCGTTGTATTGAGGTCATTTTGTTCAAGTTGTATCTGGCTGGCGTTATGGGGAGGGGAACGGGAGAAAATGGTGCCGTGACGGGGGCCGGCGCGGGGTTAGGTATTTGTTTGCTCTGTGTTGAACTGATGGGACTGAAGGGTCGAATAGTCGTTTGTTTGGCTTGCAGTGGGTATATTTAACAGGACCTGGAGGGTTGCTACACGAAACTGCCTTGTTGAGTCCGAAAGGAGATACCCGGTTTTATGAAGTCTGTTGGTTGGAACTTGGTACGTGTTGCCGTGTCGGCGGGACAGTTTCTGGGTCAATGACTTGATTTCCACTGGCGTTGAATGGGAAGCTTCCGAAGGTAATAGACTGATGGCAATGCCAGATTATGTATTAAAGTCTACCAACGGAGCACACGACAACGATGTCGCTGTTCCAGTTGTGAATTGAATTGCCAGAATCCCCCATCTACAGAGACAACGCGGGCAGCTTCCTTGCACCGGCTATTGCCCACTTGGTCCTTCATCCTATCGTAGTCCCTCATCAATGTTGTCGTGTGGGCGACATGGCAATCATGGACTCGGGCCATACAATTGATTTTCTCAAACAGGGGCACAAACAGCAACTGTTAGTCATAAGCTTTAAATACTATACCTTAATAACAAAAAGAACTATTAAGATACAAATAAGAATTTTGTAATCAAAATTGATTATAGTTATAATACTGGGGTGAATTACTAATCACACCGTAGTAATCTTATTCTTTATTGTGACAAGCAATACAGAGAAGAACCTAGCTCGGCGGCTTAGCACGGCCCGTGAGGGTCTGGATAGGTTAAAACAGCGCGTATGGCAGGACGCCAATACTAAGGAGGCGATCTAAAAACGGCTTATTTATGTGGGCCTACGCGCGCTCCGCCTGGCGAGCCTTAGGCGGCGGTACGAGGCAGCAAAAGGTGAATGAATTCGACAATCAGAGCCATGATACATTGCGTCGGTGCACCAGAAACTGCATGACTGCCTACATAGATATCAGGTCATGAAGAGAATGCCCCGCTAGCATTGAGCTTGATGCAGTTCCCGAGCACTAGGGCAGAGCTGTCGCGCAAGAATTCCCATGACGTCGTTTTGAACGCCTCTCCGATCACTTCCAATATGGGAGTGTTGTAGTTAAGTCCCTTCATGGTTGCAAGCGCGACCGGTGATGACAGCCCCCCGTACCTACTCAAGTAATCAATCACGGCCTCGGCCCTCCCCTGCTTACTGTCGGGTGGCGGCACGAGGGAGGGGCCTTCGAGAGCGAACGCATACGACCACACGGCCAATGCCGAGAGATAAACCACCCACAGCCGGTAGATGAGAGTTTCAGTTTTGACCGAGTATATCAGCCGCGACTCGAAGCCATGGGATTCGGTGCCGCTGGTTTCGGGAACAAGCACGGAACGTAGGAGGCACAGAGCATGAAAAGCCGCGTCTCGACCCTTCGCAGACTGGGCCCATGACTTCATCGTCGACTCCATTTCCAACCGTGAAGCAGCATCGACCTTTTTCCCCATGAACTGCTTTGCCCCTGCGAAGACCTGACACTCGAGGAAGTCGGTATGGATAGCCATGTGGGCAAATTGGTGAAGAAAAGCAATATTCGAGTCCACGTATCTGCCAGCTTCGTACGCCATCTGCCGTGATTCGAGCCCAGGGAGGTGAGGTTGCTCAGAATTTTTCTTCCACGAGTCGATGGCCTTAGCCATGTCCGGGCGCCATTTGCCGCCAACGCCCGTGCCCTCAATGTTCCCGATGCCCCTGTCTTGTAGGTCGCCGCGGTTGCCGTGGAAGGAAACGTTCAGCAATCCTGCGAGGAGTATCTTGCGCCCAAAGTCGCTGGCCTGCACCAACTGTCCAGCCACGGTTCTTTTCAGAGCCTCGAGGAACGTAATCCGCTTTGCACCGGCGGCCATGGACTGGCGCACTTCGGCGCCACTGGTAGCGTTCCATAGTTCGTCGTCGCAGGGCAGTGGTATGCGGACTTCATGAAAGGTCATGATGCTCGAGTTGCCAAATATGGTCGAGTGCATGGAATCAACCACAAAGCTGGCGAAAGCGAGACGCCGAGTTGCTTCAGTTGTAATCCAACGGTGCCACCAGCCATCCACTGCGTCCCCTGTTTCAGGTTCAGGAGCCAAAGCCGGTGCCGAGGTCCACAGTTTGCTGTCTCCTGCCGTGCCTACCAGGGACCGTCCCCAGCGCACCAGCTGAATCGTCGATGGATGATATATGACGGCGCGCTCGTGCAATTCGCCGGTAGAATAGAGCGTCTCATACGTCTCGAGGAGGATCGACGCTTGCAATGCCCAGAGACTTGCTGGCGCCCGGAAGTTTGGATCTCTGAACATCTCCCATTTCACACCCCAGGCGAGGTAGTTTGGAAGACACATCCCCGTCGTAGTAGCCCTGCTGGTACCGCTGTATTTCGCATTGAAGGTTGCGGCGCCAATCGCAATCATGGCTACCAGCAGGATGACGGGAGCGGTGTCCGGGTGGAAGGTGGGACGGTGGAGAATCGGAAGTTGGTCGCTAAAGTTCTCCCAGTATGACAACAGATAAGTCTGCATCATGGTGCGGCTGAGAGGGTGATCCTGGTCTTGTCGATCTCGGACGAGAAACAACCTCTGCGCCTGTTCTGTGAACGGCCCCTGTTCGTTGTCGCGAGTGAACTTGAATACATCGCTGTCGATGAGCTTCAGGAGCTCCTGGCTTTTGTCTTCGCCCAACGCGAATCCAGTGTCCAAATCTTGGTTCATCCGACTCGAGCCGGCAGTTACGTCGGGCCGGTGCTGGTTTTCTGCGGCGTGCTGCAGTGTGGGTACAGGACCTTGGAGGTCGGAAGGCGGTAGAATTTGGAGTAGTAAATCGTCGTCAAAGCTGGAGAAGTTCTGGTTAGCCAACGAACTCCCTTCAAGGTCATCAGGTGTCTCTCTCGTCTTACCATTGTGGTAAAATTGGTGGCGGCGAGTCTTTCAGAAAGGTAGCGTTTCCCACCAGCAGGGTCGGTACCGCACACACTTCCTCCCACCCGTGCTCCATGGCAGAACCGGCGAGCCCGGTGTCCATGTTGAGGACTGCTTCTTGGTCCGTCATGTGCGTCCCCAAAAACGTCATACCAGCCACATGATCTCTTCCATTGATAGATTCTGGAATCTCTGGTTCAAAGTTCGAGTTTGGAAGAACGCTATCCGGATCCGCAGGGCCCGAGATAGCCAGAGTCGTCTCCGCAGCTTGCATGAGTAAAGGGCTGTTCAAGACCGGCGCAGGGGACTCGCTTTCGGAATCTGTCTCGCAGCTCACTCCAGGAGGTGCAGCTTCTTGAAGTTTAGCCTCCGGGGTAGGACGGACCGATTTTGAGAGGATGCATACCTCCAACTTCATCACCAGTGTAAAGAGTATTACCTCCGACCATTTCCCTAGCCCAGCGCTCGATCTTGGCTTTAGAGATGAGTTTTCCCCTAACTTTGAACACGAGGCCCTTTTTGTTGGGTTCTAATAGCCTCCGTTCGGCTTGCCTTTGGACGATAAAATGCCTCTCGACTGCCTTCACTTTCTTGTCTAAATCCCACTTGGTGATCCGGCTTCGATACTGGCGAAGGCTAGCAGTAATGCGGTCAGTTTGAACAGCCGTTGCAGCTTGTCAGTTCATGCGTACGTGGCGTCAAAACCATGGTTGGTCTTCATGTGTTGCCGAACCTGTTCGAGCGACTCATCGCGGTTGATGTGCCTGTCGACGATGAGGCTCTTGAAAGGTTCCCAGTCCTTGTCCCTGAGGGTCCGCGATTTCTTGGCAGGCAGCCTGAGTTGCCTCGTTGAGGGGGCCTCGGTTGACATGACGCCCAAGCTCCGCTTGTAGGTGTTCCTAGCAGACATGAAAGCGAACTTTGAAGCTGATGATTTGGGAATTTTACCACGATTTAATTTGTACATTTTCCTGATGAGCCGCCGCGTGGGGGGTCACCGTGCATATGCAGGAAACAAAAGCCGCGCTGCTCTATCTTTTTCCTAGCCGCTTTGGGGAAGGTTAACCGGTGAGTGGGCTTACAGGGATTTTGAAACCTAAGCAAGGGGCAGGTGGTGCCCATTGGCGGCTTGGAGACGATCCAAATGAGCCACCCACATCAGTGGACATCCCACACCTGACGAAACTACAATTCGACTGATCACTCCAATGGACATCCCCACGCCGACAAAACTCGACCGGCCCCGCCCAGTGGACATCCCGCGCCCGACGAAACTACTTTGTGCCAACTTCACCGAAACCCCCCCCCCC